>JGI20166J26741_12023362_pt1 | contig 19115 bp, 20 predicted proteins | sample TergutCu122P5_FD_26741 | JGI IMG/M metagenome (IMG submission 26741)
CCGGCGCTACCAGATTTTTCTGAGTAGTAGTGGGTCTGGAACGGGGTCTACTCAGCCTCGTGAGGTCAACTGAGGAGCTACTTGAATGAAAAAGTAGCGGCTCCAGGTCTAGAAAACAGAGATTTAACGGCCGTGGGGACCCGTTGCGCTGACCACGTGACACCCCTCTACCCACAAAAGTTGGCACTAACTTCGCCGACCGGCGGCGGCCGCTATGTCGGTATAGTTCGCTCGCGGACTAAGGCCACGGAGTTAGTTAGTTATAGCCCTTACAAAACAATGGCAATCTGGTACTCGTATATCAAGTGTGGATTAAAAAGATCAAAATGCAAAAGGGTGCTTCTTAGCCAATTCCAAATTACCATTTAGGAAAACAACCACTTTTCTTTTAGATTTCTGTCTGCTGCTTTTTTCACAAATAATGTCTTTTTTTTAAACACTCTCTTGCAGGAAATGTAGCTACAACTCAAAGCCCCTTCTTTATGACATTAAAGAGCCTAGACTATAGCAGCTTCCTTTCACTCCACCACAACAGAATCATGCATTCTTGCATGCTTAACCTCTTCTACATATTTATCCAGTGTCGTGGTCAGGCCCATAACCAGCAGGTGCAAGTGGGTGCAGACACACTAGGAATTTACACAATATCACAGACAATCATTCTGATCAGAAATGAACTCCATGAAGACATCACAAAGCCAATCCATGAATATAAGCATCACTGTGACTGGCACAGAGTGCAAGCAGCATACACATAATAGAGTCACACATTAAAGAATTCAGCATCACTCTAGTTAGAGTAATACAGTAAAGATGTGGGTGCAATGGTTAGCGTGCTAAAATGCATTCCACTTCTGGGAACCCTTTCGTCTGCAGCGGCCTAGGAGCTCCTGCTAACACTGTGACTCTTCCATGTGTTGTGGCACCTTTGGCTACAGTTTGGGAAGCCAGTGTTGCATGGTATCATTAATAAAGCATACAACTGTGGCATGTAGGCTTGCTCATTATGAAAAATGTATATATATATATATGCAAGCTGTTTTGTGCAATATTATACAGCAAATTACATAATTACAGTGTTAGTTCTGTGGAAATGACACAGGTGCTTTTTATTCTTATGCATACAATATATATATATACACACACACACAGTACATGTACTCATATAATAGAGCATTAGATATTACATAAACGTATGTGCAAATATGCATCGAGACAGGAAGCCAAAGCACTGAATGCATTCATGGTCTGGCTGTGGACATATCCATGGTACTGTACTAGCAGTTTGCACTTTTATTTTATTGGCAAAGTCCTACCAAATGGTGGAAAGACAAAGTGACACTCTTACCTGATTTACCACTCAACACAAAGTTAATACTGCTGCTGGTGCAAGCAACAGATCCCAACAATAAATACAATTTGTTACAACGTGGCGTTTAAGGTCGTTTTATGTTTGAAATCTTCTTCATATGCAGTGAGATTGACAAAACAGACAATATAATACAACCGAAACAGAGATGGGAGAATACTGAAAATAATTCCCCTAATATAAAACACTTCAGGCCCAACAGTCACAAACATCGGTACTTCAAGATTTATCACGGACTCCTGTATGAAAATATAACAACATTCCAGAGATGTTTATTAAAGTCATTATAAAAAGAACACCCCTTCATACTTTATAAAGAATAACATTTAAAATTTATGCACGGCACAACTTCTTCCAAATAAAACAATTCACACAGTACCCTCTTCACACCTATAGGAGAATCTGTGAACAAAATTTTTATACAAACCAAAACTGTTTAATATGTTTGGGAATTAAAACAGATTAATCTGCACTTATGAATGTACAATTAACATGTAATATTATGCACAACTACATTCATCATCCATTCAACAGCTTTCACTCAAAAAGTCACCTTTCAGTGTAATGCTATCTACTCTACTCACAGCTGACCAAACCTCTCTTCCCATCTCCACTATATATGTACACAGATGGTGCAGATATGCCTTGAGAATTATCTTCTTCCCAACAGCCATGCTGACAGAAAATCCGTAATGCATCTCTGCTATGTTTTATGGGTGAGAATTTAATAAAATTGTCCTTTAAAATATTATTACACTTTTAAACGTCTTTGTTCATTTGCATCAACTGCTGACCTCACGACTTTCCGCCAAACCCCATGAGATTTCCTAATCCACCAGCCCCTTGCTGCAGCTGTCTCATCATGTTTTGGAGACCAGACATTCCACCTGCCAAGAGAGGGATGGTTAATTAAAACAATCACCCTTACAATAACAAGGTCAGCAATGAGTAATTGGCACCAGTGTAAACATTTTTCCCACATACATTCTTTGTGCCTGTTAATTTTGGAGAAAAAAATATCATCAACCAAAACACTCATTATCTTTAGTCACAATGACGACTTGTAATTCAATAGCCTGCTTTTATGTAATTTGAATTTATAACCTGATAGCAAGAATGCCATTTAGCTCATGTGCTAGCATTATGGGCACATGTAGAAATGGTCACAGCCTCTAATCCTAGTCAAGTAAATACTGTTGGATGCGCTCGTCTCACTTCTTCTCTCATAGCTAAGACCCTATGTCTAAATATATATATATATATATATGATGAACCTATAATGCATAATAAAGCTATAAATGACATACTAAGAAAATAACAATTTTGAAAATGTGACCAAAAACATGAGCCATTAATGAAAAAGGCGAAGTGAGATACAACTTTCTCACCGCACTGTTGCTGCAGATTTAGGTCTTGCTGGCGTGTTGATGAGTGAGTGATTCCTGATACGAGGGCAATTCCAGAAACAACCACCGATTGACTGGTTACAAAATACAAAATAGAGAACAAAACTTTATTATATGGAACAGTTGCATACATAACTGCATTACTACTCCACATAGTTGCCATCCACATTTAGGCACTTGTCGTACCGTGACACTAGTTTTTGTAGTCCCTCGTCAAAGAATGGTGCTGCCAAGTTATGCAGCCAGTCGTTGACTCCATCCATGAGCTTTGTTGGTGTGGAAGCGCTGGGTAGGCAACCAGACCTTCATCTTGGTGAAGAGATGGTAATCGCTTGGCGCCAGGTACGGACTGAAAGGAGGGTGGTTGAAAATATCCCAGTTTGGAGAGCTTGATTAAAGCATTTGTGCGAACTGTGGTGTGGGGCCGCACATTGTCGTGCAGGAGAACGATGCCTTTAGTGAGCATCCCGCGCTGTTTGTTTTGGATCAACCTCCGAAGCTTATTCAACATTTCGCAATAAACCTCTGACATTATTGTGGTCCCTGGTGCCATGAATTCTGTTACCAAAATTCCCTTACGGTCTCAGAATACTGTAGCCATCATTTTTTTGTTCGACAGTGTTTGTTTGAATTTCTTGGGCTTGTTGGGAGAATGCGTGTGCATCCACTGTTTAGACTGCCCTTTGGTCTCTGCATTCACGAACTGTACTGAAGTCTCATCACCAGTCACGATTCTGTCAAGAAATTCATCCCCCTCTTCCCAGTAGTGCTGAAGAAACGTCAAGGCTGACCCCATTCTTTGAGTTTCGTGAAAGTCAGTCAGTTGTTTTGGTACCCACTGTGCACAGAACTCATGCTAACCCAATCTGTCCATGACAATTCGATACAAAGTAGTCCTTGAAGTTTGTGGAAATTCTTCAAAAAGTTCTGATATCGTGAAACAACGTTTTCCACACATGCATTGGTCGACTTTTTGAACGAGTTCATCAGTCACAATTGAGTGTCATCCTTACCACCTTCGTCATGCACAACAGTGTGTCCATCCCTGAATTTTCTGCACCATTCTCTCACACAACTGTCACTCATAACATTATCACTGCATACATGACACAATCGAAAATGAATCTCGGCTGCGCTTTGTCCTTCTGCGTGAACAAAACAAATCACAGCACATACCTCACAGCTGGCAGAAGCAGTGATGATAGTGTCAAAGTTTCATCAGTAATTACTCCTACACTGCGCAGCAAAAATATATGAGGGTAGGCGTTCAGCCGTAACAAATATTACTTGTTACTACTGAGCATGTGCTTTGGCGCTATGACAACACGTTTCTTTTTACCAACCAATTGGAGGTTGATTTTAGAATTGCCCACATATTTTGAGAAATGTGGTCCCTTTAGAACATCAGGAACCACTCAAGCAACAAAAGAGATTAATATCCCAGAAGCCCTGAATCCTCAAAAAGAACAACTTTTAGATCTAAAACTATTTTAATATACGAGGGTTGCCCCAAAAGTAAGTGTACAGATTTTTTACTTAAATGTCTATTGGACTCACCTGAAATTACAAGTTATCTCCATCAAAGTATGACCCTTGGGAAGTTACACAGTGGTTCCAATGTTTTTTTCCACTGATCATAGCAGTAACAGAAGTCATTTTCGGTACGTGTGTGTAGCTCACTGGTTACAATTTTTTGTATGTTTTCCATCATCCTGAAATGATGACCCTTCAACTTCGATTTCAACTTAGGGAAGAGGCAGAAATCGCACAGAGCTAGATCTGGGCTGTAGGGAGGATGTGGAAGTACAGGAACGTTTTTCTTTGCCAGAAATTCTCGAATTGAAAGTGCAGTGTGAGCTGGTGCATTATCGTGGTGCAGCACCCAATCGTCTGCCACGTCCCTTTGGACTCGCTGGATCCATTTTCGAAGTCGTTCCAAGACATCCTTGTAGAAGGCATGATTAACTGTCTGTCCTGGAGGTACAAATTCTTTGCGCACAATGCCACAGCTGTTGAAAAAAACAATAATCATAGTTTTCATCCTGGATCTGCTCATGCGTGCTTTCTTCAGACGAGGAGAAATTTTCATGTGCCATTTCTTACTTTGCCATTTGGTCTCAGGATCGTAGTCGAACACCCATGATTCACCTCCTGTTATTACTTTATCCAAAAAATTTGGCTCAATTTCGAGTCTTCCCAGCAAATCCTGACAAATTTCCAACCAGTTCACTTTTTGCTCCCCAGACAAGTTTTTAGGCACTAGTTTTGCACAAATTTTTCACATGTGCAAATGGTCTGTTAGAATTCCTGGAACCGCATTTTTATTCAAGCCCATTTCTTCTGCAATCATCCTGACACTCAATCGGCAGTCTTTCGCCATCACAGCTCGCACCAGTTCCACATTTTGATCATCTGTTGATGAGACTGGTCTTCCAGAATGAGGGTCATCTTCAACATTTTCTTGGCCCTCTTTGAAAGCTTTGTGCCACTTAAAAACCACAGTTCTCGAGAGAGAGTGGCATCTCCATAAGCTTCGGTTAAAGAAGCAAATGTCTCTGTGGCAGATTTGTTTAATTTCACACAAAATTTGATAGTGTACCTTTGTTCAATATTTTCCTGCATCGCAAATGTAATGAGGTTATAAGACACGACCATACACAAACAGCAGTAGCGCACAAATGACTCAACCATTCCAGTTGAAACAAGTATGGTCATGCAGCCAAGGTCACTACCAACAAGCTGATACGTACATCAACGAGGTGCTACATTACCAATTCAAACATAGGAAAATCAGTACACTTACCTTTGGGACAAACCACGTATTTGCGGTCTCATCTGTATTACTTAAGACAGACAGCAGAAAATGTAATTTTTTCACATTAAAGTTACACAATAATGACAAACTTACAAGTTTTAAAACTGTAACCATATAGAAATATTCAGAACATAATAAAATAAACTCACAGAACTATATAATGCAACAAAGAATGCTTTTCATCACCTACAACAAAATGACTATGCAACACATACCCATCTGATGTAGGATTCGTGGGTCCATCATCTTGGCCATTTGTTGATTGAGTTTTGTCATCTGAGCCTGGTTTACATTCTTTGCCATGTCTCCTCCTTTGAACAGTCCCTTGATGCCACCCATTTTCTTCACCACTGCAGCAAACTTTGTATATTGTGAAATCAGATCCTTCACTTCTTTCTCAGTCACACCAGCACCCTGAGCCACTCGAATGACACGTCCAGACTGTTTTGTGAACAGTTTCGCTCCATCCCTATTGTCCAGCTCTGTAATGGACACAAAAGAATTCCTCTGCTTGTAATATTCACTAATAGCAAAGTAGTGTATAAAATTATTACCCACTTGTAAAATGTTGACACAATTCCAAACAGAATTTTATTTAGCACATCATTTCGAACTGAAACAATTTTTGAATGACAACAGTGAAGTTTTCTATGCATTACTTTCTTTTCTATATAGAAATATTACATCTCTTAAACAGTCACATAAAAAAAAAGGAAAGAAGGAAGGAAAAGAAAAAAAATTTAAAAAACATGTTCATTCAAAATACTCTACTGTAATAAAAGCCAGGTACTAACTTCCATCTTACAAGTATACTCACTTCTAGTAAGCATGAATGAGGCACCATTTCTCATGTGTCTACCGTGTATGTATGCAACATGCACAAAATGCTGCTTTTTGCAGCCGTACTGAGAATCATTTACTTCATTTATACATTTACAATACCCTCACATTTCAAATTACATTTATCTTTCTTTATTGACATGTATTTTATTTGAAACACACACATTTCTGTCTCTAATAAAAACTTACTCCACTTGGTATGTCAAACCACGAGTGCAGGGAACTACATGCTCCTCAATTATGGCATACAAGATGGACTTACGACCTAACTGATGCTGAAATCTGAAGGTAGCAGTACTTACACTGACAAGCTGAGAAAACTGATCTTTAGGGAGAATAAAAGTACTTAAAAAAGTATTTTATGTACTTGAATGTACCTAAAAAAAAAGACCTTAACCTTAGTCACTGTCCCAAAGGGAGTTGGCTGTTTTACCAGTGTTTTGTCTGGACTGCCATCTGTGATCAAGGTTAGATAACAATAGACCATAACAATACATATTTTTTATTCAGAAAACACCTTCAGCATTTGTGATCCTTTGCAGTATTGTAACGTATGTATGTAGACAGTTTGCTATTCACTTATTTATAGTGAAAGAATGCAAAATGCATACTGATAAAAATGGTTGGCAAAAGCAGCAGAACTGCTGGGAGCATAAAATGTTACTGGAAAAACAAAGCATAAAAATATAAAACTGCAAAGAAACTATACAATTCCCACATAATTACTGTATTTTGGTAAATACTTCATACTATACTAGAAGCCAGCTGAAGCTCTCAAGAAATAAAATGGATCAAAATGCATACCAGACCTCTTCTGGTAATCCAGTATCAGAGGTCCAGCCAACTGAATTACTCATGTAGCAAACTGTTTACACAAAAATCCATGCACATACATACACATACACTCACCTCCATCGTTCATACTGTCCATTATTGTCATCAGTCGCTTTAGTCTTGCCATAGATTCTTGTTCGCTACCTTTCGATAGGAAATCCTGACTAAAGCCTGGAATCATACCCTGTTCAAGAAAGCTGAAGATTTAGTGGTAAAAGGACACAATTTAATGCCATCCCATCGAAACAGGAGGCAAAGCAACACATTAGTTTCCAAATTTTATGACAGTTCAAGTCAATGCTATTCAATACATCATGGCACCTACTCCAAATGCTCGTTTCATCTAAAGTGCTAATGACATCAGGCTTACAACACTCCACCAACCAACAATAGGCTTCCCCTCACACACACAAAACATGAATGTTTTATTAGCTAAGTTCAACATAAGCCCCATTCAGAGTCATGCACACAACCATGTAATAACAAAAACTTTAACATTCTTAACCCTTTGGGGCCATTAATAAATTCCTGTAATGATCTCAAAAAGATCAGAATTTAAGCAAATAAAGGAAAGACCAACTAGATGCAACAAATGATGATTTATTGGCAATCAGTTGTTCCTTAACATGTTTCGGGCGTCTTCAAGCCCATCATCAGAAGGGCAGACTCCATGTCACTGCCTATGGTGTTCTGTCCTGGTTGTAGCTGTTGTGGTCCCAGAGAGTCGGGTAGCGAGAACCACAAAGAGCCACAACCAGGACAGAACACCATAGGCAGTGACACGCAGTCTGCTCTCCTGATGATGGGCATAAAGACGGCCGAAACATGTTGTGGAACAATTGATTGCCAATAAATCATCATTTGTTGCATCTAGTTGGTCTTGCCTTTATTTGCTTACCTAAGATGCACAGACATTCGAACATAAAACCAGAATTTAAATTGCGGTTGCATAAAAACATATTATAATTATCCACCAATCGGCATTTTGAGCATCACACTGTGTGTTAAACACATATAACATTTGGTGCCAAAGGATTAAATACAAATTTCTGAAACTGCACTTGCAATTTTCTGAGTACTATTTTCAAAGGCTAAAAAATATGAAAGCTGTAAAACAAAATAACTAAACAGTATTCAGAGTGTTCCAACAGTCTTCATGGCATTCACTACTGCCACGGACAATATGATTACATATTTGACTTCTCCTGGAAGCTTTATATTAACGGCTGCATGGTGCAAAATATGCAGCTTTCTATCAAATCTTCATTGTGCATACATTATAACACCTACAACACTTGACAGAACTTACATGTAACAATTTACAACATCAGAGATTTGTATTTTGACATGTGAAGATCTGCCTACATTTCATTCAGTCACATACACATGCACATCTTGTACAGTTTCTGCATCACAGTGAATGATTCATATATCAGGACTGGCTGTGAATGGGTGAGATTTAAACTACTCAAAAAACATAAAACAAACATCATCTGGTAGAATCGTTCCTTGCAACTGTTCATATACACAGTAAAACCTACTATTTTATATTTTTGGGCTATCCATCTACAAATGGCATTAAATCTGGGACACACTGCTCAGGTGGGCATCTGGCTGGGATCATAACATAAAGTGCATAATAACACAGAAAAAGCAAAATCAGAAATTGTGAAATCGAATTTTAATGAATAAAAATTTAAGAAACACAAGAATAAATTACCATGATCTGAGAAAATGGTCCCATCTTCATAATATTCTGGAATTGTTCATACATATCCCGGAGTGTGAACTGTCCATGTTTTATCTTCTCTATTAGCTCTTCATTGTCATCCAGCTTCAGTTCATTCACCTTGTCAATCAAGCCCTCAATGTCACCCATTCCAAGCAGCTTGCTCACAAAGGGCTTTGTTTTGAATGGCTCAAAATCATCAATATGTTCTCCTGTTCCAATGAAAATTATGGGACTTTGTGTAGCTGCAACACTAACACAGTAAGCTTTGTAAGTACCATTCTTAAAAATGCATTCAACACACAACTGCTAATCAATGTCACACACACACACATATGTAAATTGGATAATATCAAACATTACCGTCAGTGCATAAACATCATCCTGTAAAACAATACCTGCCGAGCAGCCAGTAAGTGGGTGCTTGCCAACAAAACTGACCAGGTACAAATGTAATTACACCATGGTAACATTAAGTAGTATGATTAGTTTTGCATCTTTGAGAATCTCAAATTATGGTTCTCTGAGTTTCTACACAGTCCAAAACAGTGGATTAGTTCATATGCTTCAACTAACTAACTAACTAACTAACTACGCAGAGCAGAGTAATTCTTGAGAAGCTAACATATCAGCTAATCTAGAAATTCTCCACATTTTATGGAACCCAAAGGTTCATTGCTACCTTCACAAAAGCTCGCCACCTGTCCCTATCCTGAGCCACATCAATCCAGTCCATGCCCCCATCCCACTTCTTGAAGATCAATTTTAATAATATCCACCAATATAAACCTGGGTCTTCCAAGTGGTCTCCCTCTCTCAGTCTCCCCACCAAAATCCAGTATACAAATAGCCTCTCTCCCATGCGTGCTACATGCCCAGTCCACCTCACTCTTCTTGATTTGATCACCCAAATAGTATTTGGTGGGGACTACACATCAGTAAGCTCCTCGTTATATAGTCTTCTCCAATCCCCTGTTACTGCGCCCCTCTTAAGTCCAAATATCCTCCTCAGCACCCTGTTCTCAAACACTCACAACCTACATTCCTCCCCTAATGTAAGCGACCAAGTTTCACACCCATATTAAACAGGCAAAATTATAGTTTTATATATATATATCTTAATCTTTATATTTTTGGATAGCAAACTGGAAGACAAAAGATTCTGCACCACATGATAGCAAGCATTCCCAGACTTCAATCTGCTTATAATTTCTTCCTGAATAGAATTTTGATTCGTTAAGGTTGTTCCCAAATATTTGACCTATTCCACTCTTTCAAAGGAACTATTATGTCTTTATATTGTGACTTTGCCCAGTGTTCTGATCTCGAGACATGACCATGCACTTAGCTTTTTCAGCATATACTTCTAGTGCAATCTCCTTCCTAGCAACTACTAAAGCATCTGTTTTGCTTTAATGTATGCACGCTTCTGCCCAATATATTAAAATCATCAGCATAAATCAAAAGCTTAGTACACCATTTAATTTCAAGCCCTACTGGTTTGCCTGATACCTCCCTTAATGGTATATTCTAAAGCAAAGTTGAAAAGCAATGGTCATAAAATATCTCCTTATTTCAAACCATTCTTAATAGGAAATGGCATTACCACTAGGAATCACTTTTATACTTTGTATCACTTTTTGTACCACCAAATTAAATAATATTGGTGATAAAGGGTCACCCTGTTTCAGACCTGTTTTATTTTCAAAAAAGTATGACAATGTTCCTTCTATTCTAACCTATGTCATACTTTATTTTAATAATTCTTTTCTGTCAGATAACAATTCTCGATCTCTGTTAAAGTCTAATATAATGTACTTCATCAGTTTCCAAGCAAGTTACTTTCAACATACAGTATTCAAATTCATCACTAATTCTTCCACGTTATATGTCTCACATTATAAAAATCTAAACACAACTTGATTTCTTCAATGATGACCCCAGTGGAAAGTTGATTCACAACAAGCTGCCTCATATGCAGGACAATTATTGGACTTCATTACCACTTACTTATACTTAAAATGTTTCATAGACACTTTTAAATTGGCAATGTATTCTTCAAAGCCTCACAGTGGTAAGGATTATCTCTATAATCAACACAGTTCACTTAACATAAAGTAGAAATAACAGAACTAAGTATTAACCACACAGGTTAAGTCAAACTGTCATCCCATCATTGTGAAGTGGCACTAAATGAAAATGTGTGAAACTGACACAGCAAGTCAAATTTGAGAAGTTGATGCACAGAACATATTAAGTGGGGAATACAGCTCTGTAGTGTTTGCTTTCCATGCAAGTATCATGTTTAATGTAAAATATTCACAAAACGTACAGCAAAATTTTAGGGTCAAATTACTTCAACGTTGGAAACGAAACATTTTGTGTCATCTTAATTTGGATTTGCTGTGTTACATGCAAAACAACAGTACCTGAATATTCAATTTTAAATTTGAAGTGTATACAGCCAAGGAAATAGCACACTACTTACGCACTAAGAGCCCCTCCACCTTTTGCATGTCCATCCAATTTGGTTATAATGACAGATCCTACATCCACTTTCTGCTTGAAGGCTCTAGCCTGAGCTTCACAAGCTTGACCAATTGTTGCATCCATCACGAATATAATATTATCTGGTCTCTGAAACAGGGACATACAGAAGGTTGAGCAGAAATACATCCCATGCTATGACAATGTTTCCCTGCCAGAAGTCAATGCCATGATTTAGGTCAGACTGCAAATTCTTGGGAAGTGGTACTGGGAAAACAACTGTTTTAAAACCAAAGACTTAAACATTCCTCTCCTCTGCAGGATTTAAACATGCCTGAAAACAAAGTTTGACATACACCGGTAATTGGACTGATGTTACTGTATAAAAACTAGCAACAATGGTGAGTTAGTATATGTTCGATCGTGCATCAGTCAGTCAGTTTTGTGGTTATGTATCCTACTGCACAGTATGTTTGTTAAAACATGGGTAATAGATAAACTAGAAGAATGTAAGGTTGAGATTAAATTTATAGCAAAATCAAATATAAATACTTAACATGTACAGAATGTTCCGGTAGCTTTACACTGTCACAAAACAACCCACTATGCAAGATATTCTAGAACAAGTAGGTAATGTAAGTGCAGCATAACCATGTTTGCTCCCTCAGTGCCTTTAGATATTCAATTCACAAACACTAACTTCTGATGTTCTGTTCCAAACAGAAGCAATGTGAATATTTTAAGTACATCTTCCCACTTCATACACAAGAAACAAGAAAGCCTGAACAGTGTTGTCAGTATAGTGACTGGGCTACAGGCTGGACACATGAAAAGCTGTGGGGGACACAAGAATCAACATCCTCCAAAGCACCCATACCAGCTCTGGGGCCCAACTGGAAGATCTCTCCATGGAGACAAGGCAGCCAGGGCATGAAGCTGACCACACACCTCCATCTAGTGCCAAGGTTAAGAACAGCATGAACAGGGACAACTTTATTGTTACTTTTCACAATACACACACTACAAGTTGCCTGCACATCGCAGTAGCTCATACTTGAAGTGTTGCTGCCCCAGTACGCAGAAAACTTGTGTACCTAGTAGCAATCAAAATCACACTTCAGAGTCATACTTCAACAGAGCACTACATGAACAGAATAATACACACCTCCTCTCAATGTCATATAAATACAATAATGACTTCGGCTTTCATGTGGTATGATGGTTAGATAAATTGAAAGATTCTATTTGTTTTGTGCATGGAATGATGGAGATGCATGGAGAAATACAACTAAGTTCTCACACAAAGAGTCCACTATGTTTGGTTTTAACCAAAATCAAAATGGTTGCAGATTCTCATAAAAATAACACTATCAAATTTCATGAGGATCTATCCAGGAGTTCTGAAGTTGTGTATGTACACAGACAGTGAAAGTAATTTACAAAGCACTCCGCAAGGACAATAATGTGGCTAATGGGTGATATAAGCACAAACTGTACATTTCAAGTTACCAAAATATTTGACATTTTGACCACACAATAAATAAGAACAGCCAGTGAGAAGTTAAGGATTAGAAGAATAGTTCCTGTTACTATAATTTCGGTTATTTAAGTCCTGCAACATTGCATTCCAAAGTTTACGCTGCTCACACACTGAAAAATTTGTCTGAGTTTGATCATTCTTAGGCCAATATAACTGAAAGAACACACAAAATATGTCACATTCTTAGACGAAAATAAATAATGAGAGGGAGGAAAGTGTAGTCAATCAACACAACTAGTTCAGAAAGATGTTATATTCTAATAATGAAACTACATGTTTTGGCCTATAATGGCCATCGCCAATGTAACTGAAAGAACACACAAAATATGTCACATTCTTAGATGAAAATAAATACACAGTTCTGAAATTATATGTACAGAAACCCTGTTAACTTTACACCTGTGTCAGAAACACAGTTACACAGATGAGCCTACTTTACCAGATCCAAATGATGATGAATTTTGAGAACTGGTGGAATGAGAACTGACGGTGGAAAACAAAAGCATTCGACAGAAAAATGCCACAGTGCCACCACACCTACCACAAATTCTACATGGCCTAACCCTTGGAACAAAAGCTGGAATCTGCAGTAATACTCGTACATTGGTTCCTGGCCCCTCTATGCCATGGCAGTCAGTCACACCCATATGTATATGTATTACAATATTTACAATGTCATTTGAAATTTGTAATGTTTCTCCAATATCATACTACTTACAATAGCGTTTGAAACTTGTAACATTTCTTCAAAGAGTGACTCTTCCTGTTTATGTCTCCCACTGGTGTCAACAATGATAATTTCAAACCCCTCCTTCTTGAACATCTCAACACCATCCTGTGCAATGACAACAGGATCCACTTCAGTGTAGCTGAAAATCATAAAAATGAACACCAACATACATCTTAAAATATATCACATCTTTAGCATTTCAAATTCTAACACGTATTCCAAAACCAAACACTGCAGTTCTCCCAGAATTGAATACAGCAACATCTGCACTTACAAGACCAGTGGAAAACCTGAAGAAAAAAGATCATTTGGAAGAATTACTAATATACTTGGGAATAACATTAAACATGTATCTTCAAGAAACAGGATATAAAGATGAGACATGATTTCACCTAGCTCAGAACAGGATCAATAAAAGCTGGGGCATTTCATGGCCAACAAAGTGACTGTCCATTGCACAATAAGCTCTTAGAAGCTCCACACAGTCAGTCAGTTAACAGACTCCCATACACCTCACACTTCACTTCACTTCATGAATTAATGAACATACAGTTACTCCATCAGCTTGAGTAAACGGCATCTTCAAAGCCTGAAACTTTTGCTTTAAGTTATATAAGTCACAGTCATGGGGAAAGTTGTTCACTCAATAATTTGGGCAATGTGACTTTCACAGGGTGCTGCCACTCACAGATGACAGGAGTCAGGATAGTGTTGTCAGCATTAAATTGGCTACAGGCTATGAAGCTGTGGTTTGTTTCTCAAAAATGTCCGGATGGGTCCAGGGCCCACCCAGCCTCCTATTCAGCATGATGCCAAACATGCACCTCCACCTAGTTCCAAGAGTAAGAACAACTCAATTTATACCTTCACTCCCCACATGCCTTAACAGCATGTACAGGGACAACTTTACCTTTAGTCACAGCTCAGTGCACCTGCCACATCAATTTTCTTACACACTGATGACAGCCTTCTTCTTTTTTCATTTATCAGTGCTTCCAGTATCTCAGTACACACAGCACTGAATTATGAGAATATATGTGAACAGTCTAGTGGAAAGGGTGTGGAAGAAACTGGCTATGGCCTAAATTTAAGGAAATGTCCTGGCATTTTGCAGAAGGGACTAAGAAAAACCAAGAAAACCTTGCCACAATACCTGGTTATCTGGCTGAGATTTTAAATGGGACCTCCTGAAAATGATGGAATTCTAACCAACCAAGTGTGATGTTTGGTGCATGACCTATTGATTATATAACTTCAAATATATCAAGGTTAGGCAATCATTATCCAGAGAGAAGAACATTATCAGTCAATTAGAACTATTTGCTCAATGCACAAAAACAGAAACATGAACTTCAAATGACCAGAAAATTTCAAATGAAGGGGAAGAAGAAAACAGTACTTCTTGGAATACATGCAGTTACTCTAATACTGGTGGTGTTTATGATGCTGACAATGTGATTCCAAACTTCACTGGCAGACAGTGGTACTTCCAGACTTCACCTGGTACATCCAAATCTTACATGTTGCAACTTAACAGTGACAGCAAATATATATGACAAAGGGAAGAAAATAAATCCAAAAATATATCATGATGCCGAAAGATCAACCAACACTTTCATATGCACATACAACTCGATGTACACCATTGTGGCAAAATAACTGTGTGGACATTACTCCTAACAACACAAAATGTTTTTGTATATAAGAAACACACAAGTACACAACTATGTGTACTTGCAAAAATTTATTTACAGCATTGTAACTGAGGTATATGATGGATGATTAATAGACAATTAAGACAAACACAAAAGCTTATCTTCCTTCATGCATACTTGCAACACAAGTATTTTTATTTACAACACAATTAAATAAGCACAAAATTATTGAACTCAGCCACGGCTGGAAAATCAATTTGTAAACCAACACAATATACCGTCATTGATTTCTATTAGATTTATAAGTTGAAGCCTTCTTGGCGACTACATTCAATCAAATATTCTCAGGCTAGCAGCCACATGGCCAAATGGCAAGCAAACCAACGTTTTGAGGACCATGTCTGTCCTCGTCAGTTCCATAATGACAAGGATAGTCCTCAAAATGTTGGTTTACTTACAGTTCAACAACCTAAAACAGCTGCTAGCCTGAGAATACTTTACTCTATTAGATTACTTCTAATACCATGATTTCTGCACTTTCTAGAGAATGAGGAAATTATTTAAGACATGAAGCATAAGAAGATGGAGTACTGCAGACTATATGAATCACATAACTACACACGAAGGGAACAAGAGGCCATGAATGAAAATTTAACAACATTCAAGAGCAAAGAGCTTATGCTAAGATCATTCCATCAAATGGTTTATAACTTAGTACAAAATTCCACCAACTGTGAAATGGAAACAGGACCCTGTATCCAGATCAGGAAGTGACTGTGAGTGTGGTGTGTCTCAATCATAGCAGCACATCACTTTGTGCTGTGATGATTGACACTGTGTCAGGATCAGGAAGTAACTGGGAGTGTCATGTGTCTCAATCACAGCAGCACATCACCTGGTGCAGTAATGACTGATACTTCCCTCCCAAACTCTTCCTAAATCTGAGAGATAGGACAATAATAGCCCCTGGACTGCGGGAGGCGGCAGGAAAAAAAAATCCTAGCAATATATTTAAGTGAATCATTTCACTGCTTGCAACTGCATGTGTGTGCACTCACCTCTTCATTATAGTATTAGCAGGCTCTACCTGACTAACATACTCACTTGCTCACTCACTCACTCACCCACGAACTCTGTGAGCAAGGTCTGGCACTGGACATCTTCCTGAGGTAAATTGTCCATTTTATTATAACCCAACCATTTATGCCTAGGTCTCCCAAATGGTCTCCTATTTTTGAATCTTAAGGAGTGTCATCCCCGTTGCGTATATTAGAACTTAAGCAGACCAATATGCATAGAATAGCAGTCAAAAAACACAACTATATTGTAATGTACATAACGTATCAACTACATGTTTCGGTTGTTTCTAATTAGGCCATCATCAGGTTGGATCCAATTGTCAGAGGAACCATATAAAGCAATATAATATAATCATCAGTGTCAATGTGAGTAAAAGGGGACGAGATCTCGTTTACAAAAGATTAGGGAGGGTGTGTGTGTAGATTGGTGGTGGTACGTAGCTACATGTATTGACTATTTGTCCATGGTGACATAGTTTATCCATTACAGTTGGGATTGTGTTGGCACTGATGGGCCTGGGGGGTCTTGCCGTGTTGGATGCTGTCAGTGGCGGGGGTAGTTGGGTATCACAATGGTCTGTTGTTGTGGTCGTGTGGTCATTCTGGGTTGTACGTGGCGGCGGCCTCAGATGTGCTGTGGTAGAGGAGTGTCCCTTATCTTTACCTCGTGCTGGAGTGTCAGGTGGGCGTCTGGCCTCAGTGATATTATCCGGGTAGAATTATTTGGATCCTTGAATGATGCTGATGTCAGTGGTTGTAGCTCGTTGGATAAAAGTTTTTATTCACCGCTATAACTGTTTTATATATATGTAACCACAGTATCAAGTTCCGATTTTCAAGTAGTAGTATAGTAAAGAGTTTGACATTCACATCTGTACTCACAACCTCACAGCAGATATCTTATATACCACCACCGCACAGGAGGCAATACAAAACACGCATAATTACATGCACAGTGTCGATCAAGTGGTAAAAAGTGACAAATAGTGCTACGTTACCTCGCCGAGTGACACACAGTGACATTTTTATAGTAATAAAACAGTGATATGGAGACACTTTACTATACTACTACTGGAAAATCGCAACGTGATACTGTGGTTACATATACACAACAGTTATAGCGGTGAATAAAAACTTTTATCCAACATAAGCTGCAACCACTGACATGAGCACCATCCAAGGATCCACATAATTCTACCCGGATAATACCACTGAGGTCAGATGCCCACCTCACACTCCAGCACGAGGTAAAGATAAGGGACCCTCCTCTACCACAGCACACCTGAGGCCACCACCACGTACAACCTAGAATGACCACACGGCCACAACAACAGACCGTTGTGTCACCCAACTACCCACAGCCACTGACAGCATCCAACACAGCAAGACCCCCCAGGCCCATCAGTGCCAACGCAAACCTAACTGTAATGGATAAACTATGTCACCATTGACACGCAGTCAATACATGTATCTAAATACCACCACCAATCTATACACACACCCCCCCTAATCTTTTGTAAATGAGATTTCATCCCCTTTTACTCACATTGACACTGATGATTATATTATATTGCTTTATATGGTTCCTCTGACAATTGTATCCAACCTGATGATGGCCTAATTAGAAACAGCCGAAACATGTAGTTGGTACATTATGTACATTACAATATAGTTGTGTTTTTGGCTGCTATTCTATGCATATTGGTCTACTTAACTCCTATTTTTGAATCCTCAGTCTCAAATTTTTATACATCCCCCCACACACACACACACACACACACACACACACACACACACACACACACATGTTACCTGTCTCATCCTCCTTTATTTCATCACCATGATAATATTTGGAGTTCAGTGGAAATTATTAAGTTCTAATAAACATATAATATGAAAAAGGAGACTGAGAACTCTAAAGAACATGCTGATTAAATGTTCATAAACATGCATGCAGCAAAGCTATGTAAAAAAGAGGCAGAGAACTGTACCTTCCATAGAAAGGAATTCTGGCCTTGGTGGCATTTTGTTTCAACTGGTCATATGCACCTGCTCGAAATGTGTCAGCGCACACAAGGCAAGCCTTCCAATTCTTCTTGAGGTAATGGTATGCCAATTTGGTACATGTGGTTGTTTTACCAGAACCTTGCAGGCCCACAAACATGATGATGTTTGGCTTTCCCTTAACTGGCTGATGAGCCTTCACACCTGGATCCACAAGCTGAAAATTACTGCTCATTTCAATTACTGCTGAAAAACAGGATGTCCAAGAAAGAAATGTGAAGACATATTTCATGCAACAAAACAGAACATATCATAGAAAGCAACAATAAATGGCATAAAAAGTGATGTTTTGTTAAACTAAAAAGTGTAATGCAAAGTGCATGTGTCAGGCAGCAATGTGGGGCTAATTTCAACATGGTGCACATGTCCGCTGTGTTGTATGTCTACATTCCAGGTCATTGGATTGAATGATGTGGGCTCATTATATACCCACCAAGAGGTCTCAACTAATACCACTTGACTTTTTCCTGTAGAAATTTGATGTGATTTTGACCGTGCATCGTCGTTAATATGTGGAAATAAAATGCCAACTAGATGCAACAGAGGTTTTTATTGCAGATCTTATTG
>JGI20166J26741_12024473_pt1 | contig 19113 bp, 11 predicted proteins | sample TergutCu122P5_FD_26741 | JGI IMG/M metagenome (IMG submission 26741)
ATTCAGGAACGGTTGCCGCAGATCGGCCGGGTCGGCATTTATGCCAACAGCAAGAGCCTCAAGGCAAAAACCGTCGCGGAACTCGAGGAATTGCGGCGCGCCGGTCTGGGCATCGCCTATATGGGGCTGGAGAGCGGCGACGACCACACCCTGGCGGCGATCAACAAGGGCGCCACCGCCGCCGAGATGATCGCCATGGCGGCCAAGGCCAAGGCGGCGGGCATTGTCTTGTCGATAACGGTTCTGTTGGGCATCGCCGGCGCGGAACGATCCTCGATCCATGCCGAGGCAACCGGCCGGGTGTTGAGCGCCATCGATCCGGAGTACGTGGGGGCGCTCAGTCTGATGGTCGAGCCGGGGACCAGACTGCACGCGGATATCCAGGCGGGCCGGTTCGTTGTCCCCGATCCTATGACCATTCTGGGCGAACTGCGCGCCATGATCGCCGCGACCCACCTGACCGGCGGCCTGTTCCACGCCAACCACGCCTCCAACTACCTGCCGATACGCGCCAAACTGCCTGATGACAAAGAGGCGACCCTTGACCTGATCGACCAAGCCCTGGTCGGCAACCTGTCCCTGCGCCCTGAATTCCTGCGGGCGCTTTGACGGCATCTTCAATCAACATTCCCGCACAAAAAAAAACACCACAGACCGCCCCATGCCCAACACCTCGGACACTGCCGCGCGGTCGGCAGTCATCGACACCGGCTATATCGAACTGGACAAGTTGCTCAAACGGGAGAACCTGGCTGCCAGCGGCGGCGAGGCCCGGTACATGATCGGCCAGGGATTGGCCTCGGTCAACGGCGTGGTGGAATCGCGGAAGCGGCGCAAGCTCTATCCGGGAGACCGGGTGGTCTGCCTTGGCGTCGAGTTGCGGGTGCAGGCGCCGCCGCCCTGTTCCGCTCAGGGAGATGAGACGGAACAGGGCGGATAAGCAGGAAAAAACGAATCGGAACGCTGGGGAATGCGGTGCAAAAATACACAAAATCAACGTGTCTGCCGCTCCAGGTCGAGATCGTCTTTGAATTCGCTGTGAAACTGTTCCGAGGTCGCATGCTCCCGGTACAGCCCGATCACCTCCTCGCAGGCCAGATCCAGATCGGTCCACCAGCCTTCCAGGGTGATCTGGGGGGCAAGCAGCATCTGACCATGGGCATCCATGGTCCGTTCGGTCACGCGGAAATCCGCTTGAAACCGCAGGGTTCCCGCGCAACATTTTACCTGAGCTTTCCCTGTCCTACGGCTGTTTTTGTGCTGCCGCCATGCTGCGTAATGCGAGGACGGCATTTGATCTTTACCGCGCCTCGGGTGAAAGTCTCATCCGAGGACTTGCTTGACCAAACATAGGCTTCACCGGTTCCGAGACGACTCATCTTGTCAGAAGTCAACTCGCCAAGGGCGGCATTGGCTTTTTGTATGTGTTTCAGCCAAGCGGGGGAGTTGAACTTGTGCATGATGATCTGCGATGACAGCTCGATCAAAGAGACCGGGACCGATGGCGGGTCTTGAGAAGCCACCATGATACTGGTGCCTTTGTGTCGCATTTCACGAACGACCTCCACCAATCCGGAAACCAAATCATCATTTTCGATGTATTTGTGGGCTTCGTCGAAAACCACGAGCTTATTAAAGGCGCTTCCTTGGTAGGTTGCTTCCGACAAAATTTGTAACATCACAACGAACAGGCCGAGAGCCTCATCCTTTTCAATGTATTCATCACGCAAGTCCACGATAAGCAAACGGCCTGGATGAATCAGGTCTTGAAGCCGCTGGTTATCGTCAATGTATTCACTGGCGAACAGAAGGCGTGTTTGGGCCAACTCTTTCAGGTGATCTGAGAGGCCAGAGTTATCAATACCTACTCGCAGGGAATTCAAGGTCAGGTTGTCGCGTAGCCCCCTCATGATGAGATTGATTTGCCGCATATACATACTTTGGCTACCAATCGCGCCCATCAGGAATTTCCAGTGCGCAGCCTTGAGTTCGGACGCAGAAAAAGCAATCGGCTTTATCTCTATATCTGGGTACTCGGCTCGACGATCATCCACCTTGTTTGCAGGGGTAAGAATCAGGATATCTTTTAGAGCCGCCGGGGTGGCTTGGTAACGCTCACGTAGAATGCGTATCTCTTCATCCACCGAGTTGGCATTGATCATTGAGGTAAACTCCGGCGCATAATCTTGCGTCGGGCTGTAATGAAAAATGACCGTAGCGAGGGGGCTGGGCAGCACATTTATGTGCTTAAGCGGCATAGAGGCCATCTCAATGACCGTTCCAAGGGTATAGCTCTTACCACCACCCTGTACCCCAAAGAGACTGATCGTGTGAGTGTGGTTGAGGTCCAAGGCAACCTTCCTGCCAGCAATCTCTCCGAGCAATCCGTATTGGGGCGAGTCACCATTAACACCAAGCATAACGTCATAGCTGACCTCGGCTTGAGGTGCAGACTCAGGTGTCGTATGCTCTGCTAGTTCAGTTTTGGATTGAGTAGGTTCTACCAGCGCAACAGCAGCGGCGGCAGACAGTTTGTCTTCTTTTTCAGGCGTAATGGTGAAAGGCCGAGTTGTTTGCTCGACAGATCCAGCCTGTTCATTTTTGGCAGATTCTGGTATTTCCTCTGCGGCGGGAGATGTTGGCTGAATGATTGTTACATCCAACTCATCGTCCAAGAGCTTTTCAACTGTCCAAGATGTTGACCGAACTCTCTTGGGTGCGATAAAGGCCGCTGTCTCGAGTTTTGGAACATCTGGTATAAGCTGCTCGCTGAAAAGGCGTGCAGGAAGCTCTTCCTCAATCTCAACGGAAATAGGCTTGCGGCAATTTGCCAGCAAGGCATGGATGAGGTTCTTGCCGATGCGGTGAACTTCAATGCCTACCTCATGTTCTGGAGGCTCAGTTCCGGCCTTATCGAAGTCGAAGATCAGGGCGCAACGTCTGAACTGAAGTGAGTAGCCTTGCTCGATGGATTCAAGTAGTCCTCGCGCTTCCTGCGCGGCAGCCGCATCAAAGATGCCGTAGCGCAAAGAACGCTCCAGATAGAAGCGAAGAATCTGAGCCAACTCCCGGCTCTTAAGCAACCTATCAGGCCGGTCTGGCTTTTTCAGGGCCGGGTCAAAGTGGCGCTGCAGGATGCGTTCGCTCTGGTTGATTTGGGCGGCAATTCGTTCCTTCAGGTGGTTGAATGTCGCAAAATCGCCCACCTGCGAATAGCATTTCACTTCAACTAGGTTACAAGTGATAGTCCTGGTGTTCAAATCCAGGTCGAACAAACCCAAGTCAGTGCGTTGCAGGCTAATGGCGTCGTTGACATCGTCTGACTCGCCGCTTGTGTGGTAAAGATTAGTGTGTGCGTCCAATGGCACAATAATCTGATTGCTCAATGCGCTCTGATATTCGAGATAGAGCCGCGCCAAGGCCAAGCCAAGAGCCTCCGCCCGTTGCGTGGGTGCGGAAATCAGTTTCAAGGCAAGCTGGCCGGAAAGTGACCGCAGGTTTGCCAGAAGCTGAACCGACTGCTCGCCATCGGCGGACAAACCATGCTCAAGCAGCACCGGCTTCAGCATGGCTTCCAACTCATCGTTTGAGCGCGAGGAGATGATCAGATTGTGCGTCGCCCGCGAGCTGGCTCCCGGCACATAGTCAATCAGATAGTCCGGCCTATTCTTCCGGCCGCCATGGTCGAAAAACTCAATCCCCATGTTTCGGTCGATGGTGAACACCCAATCGCTGATCTGGTGGACTTCATAGATCAGTTCCCGTTGGGCCACATCGAGCCCAAGGGTCACGACGGGTACGGCCTTGAAACTGGCGCCAGAAGCGGCAACAGCTGATGTAGCAAAACAAAGTTGACGGCTCAGGGCCGATAGTAAATCGAAGCACGCAGCGTGTTTGTCCGCGCTGAGGGAGTACCCGACAATCGGCAGCTTATTCCAGAAGGTGCCCGAATCGTCATCAACGAATTCGGTGTCGAAATCCTGAATCAACCCATGCAGCGGAGTCACTCCCATCGGTTTCTCGGCAATGGAAAGTTCCTCGGCGGGAAACACATCCAGAAAAACACTGATGTGCGTCGAAAACTCCATGGGTTTTGCATGAAATTCATTCAGCGCGTGCTTGGCCAAATTGAGCTTGGAGAACAGATGGCTGCCAGTGGAAGTCGCAAACGCATCAGCGGCCTCGTTTACCGTGGTTTCGGGGCGGAGCATCGATGCAAGTGCCTCACCCAAAACCGGCGAGTCGGGATCGGAAGTAAAAATCCGAATGTCATAGCGTAAATCAGCGTGCTCGCGCTTCTGCTGGAGCGATATCAGGGCCTCCGCTATTATCGAACCGGCCCCAGGATTGAAGATATTCAGTGATAATTCTCGCACATAGGGATGCTGGGAAAGATAGCGCTCGATTTTTTCCGCAATGACCTTTCCGGAAATATCGGTCCCTACCGCTGAGGGCTCGGCCAAGCCGAGGGCTGAACATATCTCCGCCATCAGGCCACGGGCATTCTCCTCGGTTGTCGGGGCGTAGAGCGCCCAAAACGCATTCAGGTTGTCCACCGGAGTGAAAATGCGACCATCCTCGACGGGAATACCGACCGGATAGGCAGAGGGCACAAGGCCATCCAACAGCGCGGAACGGACGTGAGGAATGTGATCCTTCCCGCCTGATTTGATCTTCTCGATCCAATCCTTGCCCAGGGTAACCCAACCACTCAGCCACAAGGCACGGAGTGGATGGGTTGGGGAGACCAAAACAGCTTCCCGGTGCCTTCCACGGAAGTCGGTCAAGACGACATGAATGGAATCGACGGCCAGCACATTTCTGAGCGCTTGCAGGTGTTGCTGACGTTCGGCGCCAGAAGTCGTCTCGGCTTGACGGATGAGGTTTTTGACCAAATCAAGGTAGCTTTCAGCATACGCGAGGCATTCTTTTTCCGAATCTCGGAACGAAAAGCCCTGCATGATTAGCTCAGCGGTACCTTTACACACCATTGCGAAGAACTCTTCGCGGGCAGCCAGGAATGAAGCCATCGCGGCAGAAGTTGGCAGCGTGAGTCCGACCTCGGAAGGCGGCTCAGCGATATCCAGATTGACCTGCATCCGCCAGCCTGATGGGTGCTTGGATTCCGCCAAGATACGCTGCTCGATGGTTTTGAGCATACGCGAAAGCGGGATTTGAACAGCGCCCTCACGACCGAATTTTGCGTGCAGAGCTTCCTGGCGGGAGGTTTTCTTGGAACGACCGCCCTCGGCCCAAGCGACACCACTGACGGCAATATCATCGGGATCACGCTCATCGCCCAGGGCAGTCAGTTGCAACCGGAAACGCGCATGCTCCAGGCTCTGCTCAATGGGGATGGCACGTTGCGGCGGTTCCTCCTCAATGCTGCCACCGGTCAGGACATAGAAAGGTTCGCTCTCGTAGGAACGTTTAGCTCCTTCGGAGTCGGACTCCACTTCCAGCGGAATCGGGTCGCCGTCGGCCGTCCACGGCAATACACGGATGAAATGCCAACCTTCCTCGAATTCAATCTGATTAAGTTTGGTAAGGCTGGTTGTACATTGCAGGCGATTGGGCGTCCAGACTTTGACCTTTTTAGATTTTCCTACCGGGCCGTCATTCTGCGAAACGATTTGAACTGTAAAATGGTCAAGCCCACTGACCTTTCCAGGATGAGGGTTAACCTCGAACACCACGTTAATTTTGCGTCGTTCTTTCGGGACTAGGGCCTGTTGTCCGATGAGGCCGGAGAGTTGGACATTGGTCTCATCCTCCTGAACGACCGGTAAGTCAGTCCTCAAGATCGTCAGAAGAATCTTGTCCAACGAAAACTCTTCCTGAAACGTCCATTTGTCGAAAGAAATGCTCCACCAGCTCTTGTCAGTCGCGATGGGTGATGTCCAGGATTCAGGCTCCTGGACATCATATTTTTCAAAGTAGGTGAACAGCCGTGATGCCAACGTCTTGTCGCTGAGTCGCAGTTCGGCGATACGACCACGAACCGACTTGTGGGAGGTCATCAGACTGCGGACGCTGCCAAGGTTACGGCGCACCTTGCCATTGACCATGCCAAGATCGGCAAAGAGCTTGAAATCTGGAATCAACATCAATTCATACAGGCTGGCCCCGAGGGTTTCTCCATCGATCCCGTTTTCGAGCGCGGTGAGCAAGTACCGCACGCGGGCAACGTCGTCAGCAAACAGCCATTCCTCTTCAGTGAGGATGCTCAAAAGATCACGAACATGGCTGACCAATGTTGCTGGAACTCGATCAAGCAGCGAGTCGATCAAGTCTTTGTAGATACCGGTGAAAGCCAGTTCCTCAAAGGTCGCTACGCCGAAAGAGTCCTCGGCGCTAGTGCGAAGTGAAGTTGGTATGAAGACCAACAACGGCTGACGCAGCTCGCCGTTTACGTCTGGATTGCGCAGCTCCACCAATTTCGTGGATGTGACTCGAAAAGGCTGACCTTCCTGGTTATGGCCGCCGAGGATAAAGATGTTTCCGTCAGGCCGGGTTCGCCGCAGTTCCTTGCAGACCGACTCCATGACATCGTCATCAAAATCGGTGACTCGTATGCAGTGGCCGAGACCACGGTCACTCAGGATTGTTTCGATACGAGGGCTCAGCAGACCAGAGATCGCCGCATTCAATTTATCCTGGGAAAGCTTGGTGAATGCGCTACTCATGCGTGCCTCCCGTTTATATCTGTTCCGTTATTTCTCTCAATTGCGTAACGGGGCAATACTTTCTGAGTCACATAGGCATCCGACAGATCCACGTAGAACCCAATCTCACGCAGGCGGCGTTTGAAGGCTTCGAGGTTGAGGCGCAGGGCGCGTCTGTCGAGGATGCTACCGTTAACCTGGGCTTCTTCCGGCAGACGGTCAATATGTAGGCCATAACGGTTTCTCAAAAAGGCCAGCAATTCCTCAATGCGAACCTCGCGGGTCACGAAATGCCCGTCATCCTGGGAGAGCACAGCCACCTGAAGGAGCACTTCAAGCAACTTGCTTCCCAGCACAAACCGCCGAGGGCTTCCCTTGGTTCGGGATTGGGCCAGCAGGCCGTTCTCTTTGTTCTTCAGCAGCAGTGAGTCCAGGCACTCGGTAATGTACTGGCGGTGATACTTGCCGCGATATGCCATCAGAATTTCGATAAAGGCTTCGAACTCACCAAGGCCCATGGCGGTGACCTCCCGAATTTCCGGATCGACGTCTTCGTTCCCAGAAGTCGATTCTTCGATCAGGCTCGCCAGGCGGAACTTGAAGTAGGCTTGACGCTCGGCGTCGTACTCGGGCTTCAGTAAAGAAACCAGATCGCCGACGGTGAACACGCCGCCCCCTGGAGCAGGCAGTTTACCCGTCTTTGTACCCAGGTATTCCGCCATCTCATCAAGCTTCTTGACAATGAAATTGGCCTGCGCAAAGGCAGGAATCTGGCGATAGAGCCGGTCAGTAGACTTGCGAGCCAGCTCGGCCATATGCGGATTGTTGACGTCGCCCATGTCTACGACGAGTGGCACTCGGTAAGGGCAACCTTCCAGCGTATTGTCAAGGCCAGGGTTGATCGGGCATTCCTTGATGGTGCAGAGGTCGTTGCCGGATTGTTGTTTCACCAGTTTGGGCAACATTTGCAGCAGTTTGAGGTGGTACAGCGCCAGGTGGAATGCCATTAAGGTTTTGAGGTAATCCACCAGCACCGAGCGAGGAACATAGGGCTTATAGGCCAGAAGACGCAAAATGTCGTCGGCCATAATATCGGCCCGACCGATACAAAGCGGCTGGAAGCGTGAGGGTTCTTTGGAGTCTGGCCTATCTTGTGTAACCTGGTGATCCATGCGTAGAAGAGCCTGGGTCTCCACATCCACAGATGCTTTGGGATCGTAACGATCCGTCACCAGGTCGATTCCTGGGAAAAAGAAGCCCTTTAAGGCATCTCGCGTATCTTGGCCCTTACCTTTGCGGGCATAAAAAAGCATCCAGTAAAGCTGCTCGGCCGCACCGTAATCACGGGTATGTTTGGCGTTGCGGAACTTATAGGTGTTGCCATGCAGAGGTCGTGGAGCTGCAAGCGCCTGATTGCTTTTGCCACGATTGACCAGGTCCATAAGGTCCGTTTCAATCCATGCGCGAGTAATATCGGGATGTTTATCAAAACCAGCAAACCATTCTGGATGTTCCAGGAAGTCTTCCAGAAACTCCTCTACAGAAAGTTCTCCTCCACGCGGTGGTCTGCGGCTGGCATAGCCATCATATTTAAGCCGGGGAAAAAACATCGTCAAAACACGATCCATCTCGATATGCTTGAAATCGAGGTATGAAATCTTGGGAATTCTGAACTCCTTGTCGCGTCCTTTAATTGACATGGTATTCAGCTCCTTTCTCTGACAATTCCATCACCAGTCTGCCATCGTCCTCTCGGCATATTTCATAAAATTTGTGCCCGGTCTTTGTTAACAGAACCTCTTTATATGGCACAGACGCTAGGAGGTTCTTGAACACAACAAGGCTCAGGTAAAAACCTTGCTGTTCTTCGATGCTGGGGCGGTAGCCCTTGTTGAGCCGCATCAGCATTTCATAGATGTCGAGATTGATGCGAAGGCTGGCTTTGTGTCCGTCGCCGGAGTCGTACAACAGCGCCAGCGCCTGAGACAAGCATTCGAGGAAAGGATGAGCCGCCGTTTCCTGCTCGGTACGGAGCGTGAAATGATCGCCGTCAAAAAGTCGATAGCTGTGGATGGTGCCTCTGTCCACCTGGCGAACACGCAGCGCCAACTGGTTGCCCAGTCGCGCCGGATCGCTCAGTCCTTCACCCCGGTTGATGGCCCGGAGAATGGCGATAATCTCATCGGCCCCTTTCGCGCCTGGCTGTCTCGTGGCATTCAGGAAGGGATCAATGCTTCCATAAGGTAGCATCTCCTTCCAGCCAATGTCGCGGCGCTCAAAAAAATGGCGGCGGCGCGTGTGCGAGAGGTAATTCCGGTGCTTGGCGATCAAGCGAGCACGGTTCTTCGACGAATAATCGCGAGGCAGATTACGGAACAGCGTTTCCAGCAGTTCCTCGTCGTACCCGGCTCGCTCCGCGAAGGAGAAACGGCTCATGGTCTTGGTCTTGGGATCGAAGAAGCCAAATTCTCGGTCCAGAACGGGGTTGCTGACTTCGGCAACGTCGATCTCGCGCAGCAAAGTAATCAGCCGGTCATTGGAGCCTGCCGCCCCACCAAGCCACGAGTTGAAATAAAAACCGTTAAGAATGCGATTCTGGGCCTTTTCACCGCCGTTTTGATAAAGCTGGTGGACACCGTCGCAATCCTGGGTACCCACCAGCATAAAGGCCAGCGCCGAACGCAGGTCGCGCATGGTGATATGCAGCCGGCCGCGCAGGTGGGTAATGGTGTAGAGCATCTTCAGGCGCTCGATTACCTTGGGTCCGGCAACCGGGTCCTGGAAGGTACGGGCGTTATGGTAGACAAAGCACTTGTCTTTGAGATCACATTGCTCGCAGGCCTGCCAGTATTCCCGCTGCGTCATGCGAACAATCAGCCGCTCCAGAATAGAAGGCTGGCCTTCCACTGGTGTGGCAACCACCGAGCGCAGATTGAGGTTGATGACCGCGATACCGCCTTCTGGAGAGGCTCCGGCCAATCCCTGCTGTATCCGCTCGGCGAGCAACGGAAACGCCTCTGCGTGTTCCAGGAAGAAATCAACCAGCCGCCCTTCGTTGATGGCAATCAGACGGGTTTGATTATTGGGCCAAGCGGAAGAGTTTTTGCCCGCAAAAGGGGCAAAGAATTTCTGCAATACAGCGTCGTTGCGCTCATCGCCTTCATCCTGACTGCCGTCATAGTTGCTCTGGTAGGTATGACCCTTGAACTGGAATACAGCCCCATTCGCGCCGCGCTGTATCTGTGCGCCTTTGCTCTCGGCAAAGGCTTCGAACTGCTGAATAAAGGCGGTCTTGCCGTCACCGGCGTTGCCGCTGATGATGACCAGGCGGAACTCCCCTTTGAGCAGCGCGGGTTTGAGTTTCTCGTCCAAATAGGTTGGCACATAGGTGGCCTTGCCGACTTCGTCGAGGCCACGGGTGCCCGCGTTGGATACCTGGCTCTGGCTATAAAGAGTCAGCAAGTGGGTGACAAAGGGGTTACTGTTGGGCCTGATTGGCTTGAAGCCCGGCTTGGATACCACTTTGGCCCCGGCAGCGATCTCGCCGGTGGTCAGTAGCGAGCGCAGGCGCTTATCCTCGGGTAAGGCGGTCAAAAATCCCTCTACCGTCGCGAAGCGATCCTTGCGCTCCGGCGCGATCATTTTCACCAGCACATTGACCAGCGAAGAGCTGAGGTCGGTGCAGCCTTTGAACTGTTTGGGGTCTTTGGGCTGGGTTTTGATCGGCGGCGTGGGATCGTCGAAAGGATATGTGCAAGTCAGACACTCGTAGAAAGAGATACCCAAGGCATAGAGGTCACGGTCTACCCGATCCGAAGCATCCGGCTCGGAGGAATAATCGTAATCCGGCGGCAGGTAACGGCGTGTGCCGCCACCGCTCTGAACCTCGTCGTTTTCGGAGACCGCGACATTGAAATCAATGATGCGAACGCCTTTATCGGTCCACAACAGGTTGGAAGGTTTGACGTCTTGATGGTAAACGCCGTGCTTGTGCAGGTGGGCCAAGCCATCGGCGGCCTCGCGCACAATGCGCACCGCATCATCCAGCGACAGCGCCTCGGCTTCAATCAGATCGGAGACATCCAGACCTTCCACGTACTCAAAGACGATGTACGGCGTCTGCTTGGAGTCAGCCATGCGGTCCGCCCAGATCACTTTCACCACATGCGGGTGGTCTGGAAGGCTGCTCAGGGTCTTGTATTCGCGGCGCAGCCGTTCGTACACGCTACGGCGGTCTTTGGTTACCAGCTTGATGACCCGCACCACATCGCCCATGGAGTCGAATACTTTGTATGCAACGCCAAAACCGCCGCTACCCAGCTTCTTCTGAATGCGGAAACGATCCGCCAGGATGAAATCCTGCGGCAGGTTCATCAGGTCATCCGGGAACTGAGGCTGGGCTATGACCGAGCCGCTGACATCTTGGGCCGAGTCGTTTTTGGCCTCGGGCAGAATCAGATCATCCAGGGCCTTGCGAGCGATGGCCGCGCTGGCGTGCCGTTCCTCGGGGTCAAACTCGCAGAATTTCTGGAGCCAGTCGTCAATCCCTTTGGGCAAGTCTGGCTTGTGTTCCGAGGGTTTTATCGGAAATTTGCCGTCTGCCTCCATCATTTGATCAACGTTTTCAAAGGGCAGCTCGCCGGTCAGCAGTTCGTAAAAAATCAGCCCGGCGGCATAGAGGTCGGAGGCAATGCTGGCCTGGGTCGGGTCTTTGAAGCACTCCGGAGCTTGATAGGCGGCTTCAAGATCATCCACCACCTGATCGGCTATGGTGGAAGTGCGATTCTTGCCCACCCGGGCAAAATCAAAACCCATCACTCGGGCTTGGCCGCCCTTGGTCACCAGGATGGCATCCGGGGTGAGGTTGCGGTGGATCACTTCATGCCGATGCGCGTGATCCAGACCCGACAGGACATCACGCATCACCTGGAGTTTTTGGTCAAAGGTCAGCGCCAGGGACGCCTTGTTGATATGCAGGCGCAGGGCCTGGCCAGGCAAGTCCTCGGTGACCAGCACGATCTTATCTTCATCGTCGAAAATGAAAAAGTCCTTCACCGCCAGCACGTTGGCGTGGGTCGGCATATGTGCCACGGCGCGATAGGCGTTGCTGATCTTCTTGAATTGTTCCTCGCGGGTGGTTTCGTCTCGGTAAGGGTCAGCCTGATAGACCCGCAGACGGGCCATGCCGCCGCTCTTGCCCAACAGGCAGTGCTTGGCGCGGTATTCGGTGTAGCGGTCGGTGCCGCCCAACTTCTCTTCCACCTGCCAGTCGCGGAACACCAGCGCCGCGGTCTTGGGCTTGGCTTTACCGGTGATCGCCTTGGCGATTTGAGGGTGGAAGCGGGTAATGTTATCCAGCCGGTTGTCGGGGATGCGGCTCGCGTCGCGGAAGTATTTGAGGCAGTGTTTGAAATCGGTCACATCCGGGCTGTCGATGCCCGCCTGATCGAACACGGCGGCGTCATCGGTGGTGAGCAACACGGTGGCCTGTACATGGGCCTTGCGTAATTCGATCTGTCCAGGATTGCTGTCGCAAATAAAGCTTGCCATCACTTTCGCGTGGTGGCGCAGTTTCGCGAGGGGCGAGTGAAATGGCTGCCGCCCCTGCGGATACCATTTAGAGCCATACACATCGATGTTTCCCCGCGTTCCTTTGACATCCACCAAATACACCGCGTGAGGCGCAAGGAGGGCGATGTCGATTTCAAACACCTCCTCACCCTGGCGCATCTCGAAGTTGTGGAAAATCAGCCAACCATCCGGCAAATGATCCCGGAGGAAACCAATGGCCTGGCGCTCAGATTCGTTTGCGGCTTGCCCGATGGGGATGACCTTCGCCATTAGCGGCCCCCTTCCTCAATGGCGCGCTCGACGAGGGTGCGAGCTTGACCTTCTAATTCAACTGCGCGAGCCCGGTATTCCCAAGCCTGTTCGGCAACCACACTAATTTCCCGTCGTCTTTTCTCTTCGGGCCAGTATATCTGGATTTTTTTCGCCCCGTCCTCCTGTAGTACAGGGATTGAGGTACCAGACGAGTGTTTCAACAAGAAACGTAGTCCAAATCCAGTAGCAAGGTAGATGCTTATATAGCCAGCATCGCGAATATCGTGAGGGATAATCCTTATTTGATGCTCAGAAACAGTTTTTCCTATCAAGTTTCGATTTGCAAGAGTCGGCTTCCCAAAAATTCCATACCGCTGTCCGACGCATTGAAATAGAACCTGACCAGGCTTAATAATAAATTTTTCAATATGTCTTGTTCTAGCAGAAATGCGCTCATCGCTTTTTTGTTCCATGGTCATTACATCTGCCCCACCAAGGAATTCATATCCACCCTCCTGGACATGAACTCTCTTGAAAATTGGAGGACGAAGAGCATCAGCGATTTTTGAAATTGGAGCGAGTGAAACTTTCGTCTTTTTCTCGGCTTCTCCCACAAAGCCTATATGGTGAAATGCGTCCAGCCGTTCAGCAAAGTTAGCTATTGCTTTTGTTTCAATACTAAAATCCTGGGGCTTTCTAAACTCCCACGTGATAGGTCCGCCAGCGATTTCTTGTTCTAGTTGTTTTACCTGAGTGGCAATAGTAGTGTTAGCTTCCACTCGCAAATCCGCAGCAGATTGAATCAATTCATGGGCTTGTTCTTCCACCGCGCCAAGTCGCGGAACAGGGAGATCGGCGATGTGATGTGGCTCGATATGCTGAATAATCGCTCCATAAGTGCCAGATACGACAATTGGAACTCCGAAACGACTGGATAAATACGCATAAAGATAACCAGGCTTAATCTTTTCAATGTCTGGGGAAATGCGCATGAAATGTTGCGACCCAGCCATCCCCCTCATATCAGAGCGAGCGAATGCCATTCGGCCAATGGTTCCTGAGCAGGTGATGAGAGTCCATCCTTCGTCAAGGACTAAGGCGGGATTCCCTTCTACTTGCTTTTTGGATAACAAAGAAACATTCGATAAATCTGCGTCAAGAATGTCAGTGCTTCCAAGAAACGGAACACCTTTCGTAGGGTCTTCAACATAAATGCGCGGGAAGCGCGGCCCATTGAATATTCCGCCATTGTACCCAGCAGTTATATCTTTCAATGGTTCGGTAGTGTGCTTCCTAAGCAACTCTTTGGCTTCAAGCGCTCCCGACATATAAGGACCACAATCAAGGCGGCGATCGTTATTTTCAAGCCACGCGCTAGGAATCGTTTTAACCTGAAACTTTCTGCTCATAACATCACCTCGCCAGTTGCACGGAATCCTTTGTATGCAGCGTGAAGCATCATTCGTTCTCCGGCGGAAACCAGCTTCGCAGAGAATCAGCAAGCCGTTGAAAAGCGGAATCCTGGCAATGCCTGGCTGAAACATGAGAGGTGATTTTTTTGTAGATAGCGGAGGAACGGGGGATTCTCCTTTTTTGCAAAAGAGATTGAAATATCTCTTTTGGTGAAGACGGCTTGGCTTGCCCCGGTGGCCACGCAGCCCGCAAACCAGGATCGGCCATCAGTTCATGTCTGTTGCCAAAACCCAAGCCTTTCGCGACATGGTCGCTCTGTTGCCAAATCCAGTTTTCCAGCTCAGGATCAATAACGATCACCACAAAGCGGTCAGCTTCCCAGCCTGTTGCCTTGATTTGAGTGGTGAGGTGATTGATTATTTTTTCTTTGCCCGGTGAGCCATCCCATTCGGCATCGAGAACAACTACGGCATGGCGATGCGTTGCCTGATAGGATCGCAAGATTTCATGGCCTCGTGTGTAAAGGCCAGGATCGTTGTCTCCAGAGGCGACCACGATGTCTAGGTACGGATCAAAGTCAAAATTTCCGCAACTAAGACTCTGACCAAACCCCTGCCTAGTGAAATACCCCTCGAAGGCCGCCCTCATGTTGGTGTCGGCAAGAAGAAATATGCAATCCCTCATCCCAGCACCCCCGCCGCGAACAGCGCGCCAAGATCGACCTGGCCTTTCCAGTTTTTCAACTGTGGATGGTCAATGCCAGCAACGATAGAAGCGGCTCCGTGACCATCCAAACGAGAGCAGAGGATTTGGCTTAATTCAGAGTTCGCCAACACCACCGGAGAGTGGGAACTAATCAAAAGCTGAGAGTCATAGGCAGATGAAAGCGATTGTAACACCGCTTCTATCGCCCGTGGATGGATGCCGTTCTCAGGTTCCTCAAGAAAGATGATTGCAGAGAGGTTATTGAGATAGGGCAAAATGGTCAGCGCCAGGATTTTTAACGTGCCATCCGATAACCCTGAACTGGTAACCTCATATCCTCCCTGATAGAAGATACGGAAATACACATGGTGATCTTCTTCACGTTCATTCAATTCGATTCGCTCGATGTTCGGCAAAGCGGTTTTGACATGTTCTTGCCAGAGGTTGAAGCGAAAACTATCACGTTGTTGCAATGCTAAAGCCAGATGCGGCAGATTGGCTGCGGAGTGCAGAAGGACATCCGGTAAACCAGGAGGTGAGGCGGCTTGCAGAGCTGTCAGATCAGGCTGATAGAAGAGATATTTTTGTACCAGCAGATCGTGAAACCAGATGGCGGCGGGAAAGTCTTCCTTCGATTCAAACTGCACACGCGGCAGGGCCAGCATGGAGGGCTCGACTTTGGTTGGACGGAATTTTGCCCCCTTTTGGGCCTCCACGCGAAATTGAGACTCCCCGCCGTATTCTCTATGAATTACAAAACGCCAATCGCGATACGGACTTTCCCCATGCAGCCTGGCCCCATCTCTTGCTGGTTGGTTTTTTGATGAAAACAAGAAAAGATATTCATTTTTGACCTGGATTTGACGCTCATTGAATATTTCCAGCCGCAGTTCGTAGCGTATGGTTTTCGGCCAGTTGGCCTCATCCCGCTGTGAGGCAGGCAGCCCATCTATCAACCCTCTCACCACTTCTTCAGGCAAGGCGGTTTCAATGGCTATAAAGAACTCTTGACCTAAAGCACAAAAAGTGAGTTCTGATAGAGCTGAACAGCGTGGACTTCGACCCTGTTGCTTTTGTAGAAAAGCGTCGGTGATGTTTCGTTGCCGCAAGCAATCGCCTACTAATCGCGGGACATCCAGGAACGTGGTTTTTCCAGCGCCATTCGCCCCCACCAACACGGCATAACGGGGAATGTCGATGCCGATATTTTCCAAACAGCGATACCGATTGACCTCAATACGAGTAATCATCCGTTCTGCTCCTTGAGAAATTCACGATACTTTTTCGCGACGACTGGCAGATCGTTATCCTCTATCTTTTCACGGCGAGTAAGAGTCCGTTTTACCCACTCGCCTTTAATCCGAAATCGTTCTTCATGCGTTTTTCGCTCAACGATCTCTTCGCCATCTGGAGTGCGTTTATAGAGCTTGTTGCCACGGCGGTCGAAACCAACCTTTTCGACCACGGCCATGAATACCTGATATTCTTCCACCCCGCCCAAGGCTTCACGATGCTTTTCACGCTCATCTTTGCGGCGTAGGAACAGTAAACTGGTGAGGATGTTGACGTTGGCCTCAGCTATAAAGGCTTCCACCGGCAAATCAACGGAGGCAAGCACCTGAGCTTCGCGCATGACCCACCAGCGGATGTATTCCGCCGCCGGGTTGCCCAAAATTCCGTCCGGTAGAACAATCCCCATCCGTCCGGTTCCGGGTTTAATCCATTTTATGCACCGTTCTAAAAACAATATCTCCGGAGAAACACTTCCCTGGAGTCTCCCAGTATTGCGGAAGCCTCCCTCATCATCACGCTCCCAAACATGCGCCAATTCATATTGTTCCAAGATGTTACGGTCGGTGATCGGGATGTCTGATCCGAACGGAGGATTGGTGGCAAGAATGTCAATTGTTCCAAGGGGTATATCATTTTGAGCGATTTTAAGATCGGCAAGATGGCCTTTGGGAAATTCCAGTGAATTGATGTGATAAAGATGACCACGACCGTCACCCGCCAGTACCATATTCATTTGAGCGGCACGGATCAGAAAGGGATCGAAATCCGCTCCAAAAACATATTTGGAGGCATAGTCTTTCAGTCGATCATGCACATTGAAAAACTCGATGGTGTTTTCGTTTTCCGGCTGAGTGTCTTGTTCTTTGCGAAACTTTTTCAGCATGTGGGCCAAAGCGGCGACCAGAAAGCCGCCGGTGCCACATGCTGGGTCGAGCAAGACCTCGTTCTCCTTGGGGTCGAGCATTTCAATCACCAGCTTCACGACACCTCGGGGAGTGAAATATTGACCACGGTCGCCGCGTAAATTGACGCCTACCAATTCTTGATAGGCCACACCCTTGGCATCGACATCTGTTCGGGTAAAATCGTATTTGGCCAATTCAGAAACGATAAAAGCCAGTGCCCGGTCGGAAAGGGTGATCTCCTCGTTGCCCCGGAAAATATTCTTGTATTGCTTCTTAACTTCGGTGAAAAGCTCATCAATACGGGCACGGATAGCCTTGCGGCCCTGTGACTCGAACTGCTCCTTCGGACCAGCCCAGAACCGGCGTTTCCATGCCTGGCGCTGCTTGCTGCGTAGATTCTCATCGTGCATCTTGCAAAAGATCAGGTAGAGGAACTGCCAGAAGGCGGCATCCTTGGGCATGCCTTCGTTGCCATGAATGTAATTGTGGCAGCGACGGAAGGTTATTTTGAGCATCTCGTTGTCAGCGACACGGGTATGGGCATCGGAGATGACTTCCTTGGTGCCGAGTGACTCTTCGGCCATCGGCCAGTCGCCGATGGGATTGCATTTGGTTTCGAAGCGCTTCTGTTCTTTCTCGACAAAAAAGAACTCCAGTCCGTTGGTCCACAGGCCATATTGAACCGCGTTGACCTCGCGCATGATGGTCTCGATCTCTTCGAGGTCCTTAGCGGCCTGCTCAAAGTCGCGGATACGCACGGCGTTTTTGCCGACATTCGGTTCCTGACGGCAAAGTACGGCGCGGCCCAGATTCTCGATAGTGCGTTCCTTGCCATGGTGGAAAATAGCCACGTCCACCTTCTTGCGACCGCCGATGGAAAAATCCAACGCCATGTCTTCTGGCGAGAATCCGTATTCATGGATCAAAGCGCGAACTATCCGCTGCCGAACCAGCTCTTTCTTCGTTTCCTTGATTTGTTTGCCAGAAACATAATCGAGTGTGTATCCCGTCGGGATAGTGTTCTCCTCGGCCTGCATGTCCTTCTTTCTGTTCATATAAAAATTCCGCTCATTGAGACTGGTGTCATTTTTGACCGTTCTCGCCAAAATTTCGGGCTGGGCGTTTTTGTTGTTCCATCCATGCGTCGATGTCCTTTCGGGAAAATCGCCACTGGCCTCGCACCTTGAAAGCAGGCAGTTCCCCAGCCTGGGCCATGGTGTAGATCGTCTTTTCACCAACCTTAAGTAAGGCGGCAACATCCTTCAGTTTCAGCACCTCTTCGTTGCCCATGTCGTCCTCCGCAGGGCTATTGGCTATTAAAGCTCATTACCAGAATAGGAGAATGTTGTCAGTTTTAAAGCTAAGATATTCTATATTACACCATAGTTAACCAAAAATTACCAATAGAGTTTTGTGTTGCAAAACACTAAACAACAAGATATGCTCAAACACATGAAAAGCTTTGGTGAAACCATCCGTGACCTTCGAGTCGCCCAAGACCTCGGCCTTCGCGAAACAGCGACCAAGGTGGGCATTTCTCCCTCCTATCTTAGTCGTATCGAGCGTGGCAAAGAGCGCCCGCCAAGGCCAGAAATAATTAAGGAATTTGCCAGGTTGTTGGCGGCCGATCCTGACGTGTTGTTTCGTTTGTCTTCGTCCACAGACCCGGAAGTTGTCGATTACCTCCATGACCAACCCGCAGTCATGCATCTGCTTCGCTACATCAAAGAAGCTTGTTTTACAGAGGATGAAATCAAAAGCCTCATCATGGCTGCTGAAGACATCAAACCTCCTGTTGATCCTCCTTAATCTGGGCCACAGCGCATCTCAAAATTTCCTTTACTTTGCGTTAGTCGGCACAGCCAGGAAATTCAGCGTTGAGCCGCAGGCGAATAACCAAGCCCCGCAAGGCAGGATAAAGATCAGCAGTGATAATGCCAAGGCTTTTCCTTTGATCGACTAACTGCTTCCCTGTTTTCCGGAAAACACGCGCAACTGTCTAGCAGCGACCACCCACCGGGACGCGCCGCTATCTATGAAAAACGCCATGTTCTCCATGTATGCCCGCTGAGTTCTGCCTGGTTTTTTTATGGTGATTTTACGCTGGCAAATACAATTTTCCACAGCAGGCCAACGGTCAAGTCGGGCGCCAGATTGGCCGACATTCCAACACCAAAAACCACCACAGACCGCCCCATGCCCACCATCCCGGACACTGCCGCGCGGTCGGCAGTCATCGACACCGGCTATATCGAACTGGACAAGCTGCTCAAACGGGAGAACCTGGCTGCCAGCGGCGGCGAGGCCCG
>JGI20166J26741_12025584_pt1 | contig 19103 bp, 18 predicted proteins | sample TergutCu122P5_FD_26741 | JGI IMG/M metagenome (IMG submission 26741)
CCTATTTAATTAGTAACTTTGACAGCTTAGAAGCCGCCCCTTCAAATCTACCGCCCTAGGCAGCTGCCTAGTCTGCCTAGGCCTAAATACGCCCCTGCTCTTTCTTGAGGTATTCCGATAAAAACTATTTATGAATTTCTCATTTCCTGTCCTTATCAATATTCATGACTGAATTATATTAACATTATTAAATAAAAATAAAAATTATGATACTTCTCATTACACGTCTTCATTACTTTTCTTGGACGTCATGCCTCTTGGGTCCAAAGCAGGCGGTTAACCAAACATGACCTACGCAGAAATCTACACGTGATTTCATTGTGCCAGCAGGAGGGGACCGGCTGTTTGTAGTTTCTCTTGAGCTAATTACGATACTAGTACACCTAAAGGTCGTTACGAAATTACGATTAGCTATCTGTAATAGAGGAAGGGCCTTCACGGTATTACCTGGCTGAACTTAGCCTTCCTTTCACGCTGCCCTTCGTTGCGCGCGTCTTTCAGGTTCGTGCGCCCAATGCAGACACGGACAGTTCCCTCACGGTCAAACACGCGTGTTTTATATTTTTTTAACGCCGATGTTTACATTGTAGTTATTTCCTTTAGCACATGAAAACCTCGTTCCGATTCCTGACCGGTGGACATCTATACTTCCGGCAAACCTTCCCTCTCTTCAAATATGCTACCAAGGGCCGTGGGAACTATTGTGTTATCTGGCGTTCGTTACATAACAGAAAGCAGGCCTTACGTGTATATGGAGATCACGTCAGTCGTCCGTCTGTTGGTGACCCAGTATAAGCGCCTAAACAATTTGTCAGATTTTCATTAAAATCTGTATGGGAGTTCGGCGTAACAATTGCCGAACATGCGCGTGTGCGAGAGATTTTAGGCTTTCACCGCAGTGTAGCTGAAGTCACCGATTTTATCGGGTGCCCGCTGAAGCTGCATAACGTCCCCGAAAACCAGAGATTTCAAGCGCGATTTTTATGAAAATCGGTGCAGTGATAACCATACTTTACTTAGGGTCGTAAATGAATTTCTACCTATACTTTTCACACTTCTTGACCGATTTGGGTGAAACTCGATATAGAGGATCACTACGCACTTCTGTTTAGCGCTGCAAACTTTATAAAAATAGATGGATTAGAGTAATGTTTTACCTAAAGAAGTAAGCTACTTTTTTCTTCTTCGTCTAAAATATATAGGTTCTGGTTGCAGTCCTGCTGACATGTTCAACTTCTCAGGAAGTTTCTGTGCAGTGAATACTACTTTTACAAATTCTTCGTAATTCCTGTAGTTTAAAAGTTACGGTTTTATTTCCTTCAGCTGTTCAGTTAGATTATGTTAATCCATTTCCTCCTTTTGAAGATTTGTGATAGCTACATGAATACCAAATACATTATCAAGCGAATCAAACAAAGAGGGAAATTACAAACTTGAAACTGTAAATGTTACTTGCACGCCCGCGTGCCTCAGCAGAGAAGAATTGCGTGATTTCAGGCTCTCGCCACGGTGTAAATGAGATCTTCGCTTTAATGGGGTGTTATGCAGCGTAGACTGCTATTCAGCCACCTGTTTGTTGAGTATGGGACCAATGACTTGTCCCAAAGCGTCGGTAACAAACTACGGATATACGCTGTGTAACATCCAAGAAGGGCGAAGGTCTCACGTGAAGTGTCAGATTATTCTGTGGGTAAAAATATCAGAGATTTCAATTAATTTTGCTTACAGTATGTTATGTTATAGAAATCTTCTCCGAATACGTGGCAACTCCACTGTGCGCGCCCTAGACAGCCGCCTAGTTCGCCTGACGAGTAGCGCGGACCTGCAAGGGTCGTACAATTGCAGTGATGAGACGCTATGATAACTAGCGCTCCCACTAGAGTGCGGAATTTTCTTGTACTTGTTCAATGGGCTGTATGTCACGTGACTTGTTGCGTTTTTAGCGCAATTTGCAGGTATGGGTATTATGTCTATTTTATCAGTTTCTGGTGTTTTTTATGCATTCAGCTGGTATATGTTGATACTGTATATATTATGAGCAACTAAGTTTCCCTCTAATACGCGAAGCTATTTTCTGGACGTATGAAGTGAATACGAATGTCGACTCTGGATTTTGATGGTTGTCAATAGGAAGTCTAAACAAGGCTTTGAAATGGCGTCTCCCCACATGGCTGTATAGAACCCGGCGTTGTAATTGTAATTCGTCGTCTGTTGTTTCGTCTCGGAGGGATTATCCTTTTGTTTTTGATTATCTCAGTATTGTTGATATGAACTCTTTGTTAGTGTAGACAGTACTGCCTTTGGTTCTCGTAGTATTTCGAAGGTTTTCAGCTGATGGAAAGCAAATCCTGTTTGGAAGTGTTTCACCTTTCTTTGAAAGAACTTAACTGGTATTTTTATTACATTTAACTTCATTAGTTTCTTTATTTGTTAATGTTTATTAAATATATGAAGGGTAAAATAGGTTGCATTGGAGTTTCTTGTATGTATTTGGGATTTGTTATTTAGGAATCGCACGGACCTAACCTAATTACTGGAAAACGTTGCAAACCTCAAATGATGATGAAGTACATTTGCGTTCTTACTGGGTAGATGAGTTACGAATGTTATGCTGTAAAATATATTTTATCATGGGCTAATACTTTTCTGGAGTTGTTAATACTACTATTCTTCAGTCGCCCATCTAAATAGCCATGCACTTTAGCGAGACATGGACTGTGACGTGTGTTTTTATTGTATAGATTAACTGTATAATGTTGTAAACATATACGCTTATTAGTATTTGGGTACTGTAGTGGACCAAATATATAGAACTTTATCTTTCCTAACCCCACCACCTGTCACTGAATGTAGCTTTTGTGATCTCCATCTTTAACCCTCTAACATACTAATCATACACAGTGTGTAAGTTTATTATAAAGACACATTGTGGTTATTATCGTATAACATGTGATCTTGCTTTTATGTCTTCATGGTGGTACTGTGTACAATACAAGCTTGTTGTATTACAATTAAATAAAACTGGGTATGTTTCATATTTGCTATTAAGTGACAAAGGAATGTTCAAAGAGGAAGATCATTGTATTTTAGTGCACAGAATTCAGGTGTGAAGTACGGTGTAATTACATTTGAGGTATTTGTATCTGATATAGCCTGTTTCTGTGTATAATATGTTATTGTGTAGGAAGTAGAAAAGCAACTGTTTGTGATTGTGTGCATTTCCTTGTGATTTATGTTTGCTACATATTGTATATGTCAGCAGGGCCTTTGAAGGGAAGTCAGAGCTACCAATTATAACAGTGCAGCTGGTCATACCATTGTTATTATAACTGAGAATTTTATAGTGATTTGGGACATCTTTGTGTGTTGCAGTAGCAGAACACGTTGTAAATAGTAAGTGTACATAGCGTTTGTAAAGATGAGCTCTGGAAGCCGATCCACCTCCCGTGGTGGAAAAGGAACCAAAACAGAAACGTCATCCATAAATAAACTACAGAAAGCAGATGTTAAAACAGAATTGCCCAAGGCACTTGACCATAATCCTAAAACACAGGTGAGTTTATTTTTCTTTGCAGTGTACTTAACCTTGTGTACTGTATTGTGCCTTAATTTCAAACACCTTGATATCACATTTAAGAATCTGGTATGAGAAATCATAATTAAATCTGAAAAGTAAGTGGATGAGGATATGGTTTGTGTGTCAGTTGGAATACTGATCCTCCCCCATGGCATGCCACCTGTGTGATGCCCCGCTCATTTTTATGACAGATTTTTTTACATAACCAAGTAAGATTGACATGTTTCTTGTACAGTGTGCTTTAACGCTTTTGTGCTTAATTACTCATATTCAGCGCCTGCTGGGTTGAATTCCTGAACTACATGTTATGTGCATCGGCCAGTTGTGACAATTGTTGTATAGCCCTGTTGGGGATTTTACGTTTCCTTTTGTTTTCATTTTGTATTAGTGCATGAAAAATTTAAATCTTGTAATTTCTATCTAGGTTTCACAGATTGCATCATGAATTTAATTCTGGCATCAGAGGGTTAAAATATAAATTCACGCTGGAATTACAGGTTTGTTTGAAAACACAGTTGCTGCTTATGTGGTGTCTTTCATTTATTGCCACACAGAGCAAGGCAGTTTTATGTTATACAAAGCCTTCATATGCCAGGATGTACCGTGTCATCTCTGGTGCTCAGGACAGTAACAACAAATGCAATGTCATATAAACATGCAGATGACCCTTGACATTATGAATTTTTCTGTTGGTGGTCACAGTATGCTGAAATTTTTTTGGATGTTGTGTAGGATTTATGTTGGCACTGGCAAAATCTAAAAGTGTGGTGACTGGAACCTCACAATTCGAAACCTGTGTCTGCTTTCTCTGACAGTAACGGTTAAGCCATCTCTGCAACAAGTTATAACATGTCAGAGGGATAATGTACCTTTATTTACTGTTGTTCATCAAACAACATTTTAATACCAGTACCCAAATTATAATAAGTTTTCTTGCAAGTACAGAATTGAGCAGAAGAGTTGGATGCTTGTCGTGACAAGTCGAGCTGATTTATATTGTGGAAGTTTGGTTTATAGGTGAAGTGTTTAAAATTCTCACTGCATGTTAACAGCATGGGGAATTACTTACTTACTTGCTTGCTTACTCCATGGAACAGAGTCCTTCTCGAGAAGCAAACCGGTTTTCAGCCAGTCAAGAATTTCCCCGCATTTCATGGAACCCAAATGTTCATTACTGCACTCACAAGTGCCTGCCACCTGTCCCTACCCTGAGCCAGCTCAATCCAGTCCATACCCCCACATCCCACTTCCTGAAGATCCACCTTAATATAACCTCCCATCTATGCGTGGGTCTCCCAAATGGTCTCTTTCCCTCAGCTTTCCCCAGCATAACCCTGTATACGCCTCTCCTCTCACCCATGTGCTACATGCCCCGCCCATCTCATTCTTCTCGATTTTATCACCTGAACAATACTGGGTGAGCAGTGCAGATCATTAAGCTCCTCATTATGTAGTTTTCTCCGCTCCCCTGTTACCTCGTCCCTCCTAGGCCCAAATATTCTCCTCAGCACCTTATTCTCAAACACCCCAAGCCTATGTTCCTCCCTCAGTGACAGCGACCAAGTTCCGCACCCATACAGAACAACAGGCAGAATTATAGTTAATAGCATAGGGAATACAGCTTGTAAGTAAACATAACTATCTATTATAAGCAACAATACTAATGTAACTGTACCTGACATTATAGTAGGTTGCCAGTGAGGGGTGCTTGCTGAATGCATTCCAGTAATGACATGCTCATCATTAAAGAGGCCCTACTGCTTCTACTGTAGTAGAGTTCTGTAACATCTCATTTAAAATTTCACCTTTCAAATGCACAGGGAGGTTTATTACTTTGTTTTGGAATTAGTAATTCTTGTTAATAGGCTGAGATGTTGATCAGTGTTGGGCTTCTGTCCAATGTCTGATCACTTGTTATCACACAATCTAATTGGAGGTTCCTACCTTGCCCAAAAATTTTAGTAAAATTTCATCACTTACCTCTTACTACAAGCTATACTGCAAGTGCCATCCTTTAATATTGACACATATTTCACACTGATTTAACATATTGTGTGACACATGTTGAAATTCACCTTTCATGATATTTAGAATATGAAATTCTGGGTTTAACCTGTAGGTGGCCAATGTCAAGTATACCTGTTGTGCAGTATGATGCTCAACACACCATAAGATGGGTGTGGCCGACAGCACGTCGTCTTTATTATGCAGCATAACTGTACATCCTGGGGTCGACGTACGAGATGACTTCTTGGAGATCTGGTTTGAGGCTAGGGTATTCAGGCGGTAGGGTGAGCGGTTTCCTCCCCACCCAAATACTTTGAGTTTTATGGAAGAGAAAGAACTATGTATTCGTGGTTAATACAATTGTATTCCTTCGTATGTCCTTTGAATTTTACTATATTTAGGCTGGAAAGGGTGGTAGTATGGTGGACAAGACACTTGAACTTCAGAAACAAAGAAATCATTTTTTATACAAAGACATGACTTTAGTTAGCTTCGTAATGACACTGTAAGTACACTTTGTGTGGCATGTGCTGCTGGATGGGGTATTTGGTGATTTTTTTGGAGGGCTCTTCTCAATAATAGTCACTCTGTGTAGTTCAGTGATAATCATGGTGAGTGATGTTTTAAATAGAAATATTGAAAGAGTAATGAACCACACATAATACCATTTAAGTGCATATGAATATGTGCATGCATTTGTTTATTGCCTCATTGGCTTGTGCAGTAAAGTGTTATGCAACTACATAACAATTGATACATAACTTTATATATATATATATTTATATATATATGTATGCCTTAAACCCACTGTCGTATTGGAAATAAACCAGTGAAGCAGTTCTCGATATATATGTGTGTGTATGTGAACTAATAGTGTGGTTTGACATTTTCCATGGCTATATGACCCAGATATTCCCTGAGAAAGCGTTGGAAAGTTTCAATGAGTCAGATTCATAAATTTCCTAGCTTAATGTAACAAATTTGGTGAACCCATGCACAAAGGAAGAATTGTTGAAGGGACAGTTATAGCAGCCTACATTTAAAGTGTGGTCTGCTGCACATCACACCAGGCATCATATTCTGGCAACAGAAGCTTAAATCTATAAAGCCTCAAAAGTGTAGGGGTTGTTTCGCTAGACTTCTATTTCAAGGGTCCCCAGAGATCAGAGTCCCATACATTAAAGTATGGTGAACGTGATAGCCATAGTCCTGTACTGATTATTAATTTTTTAAAAATATCCTATAAAGTCCACATTTAATGTGCTGTGGTGTGTGCCCGTCCATTGTTTGCTGAAATTATTGCTGGTTTATTCTGTGGCTGGTGTATCAGAGACTGCTTAATATTTTGATTCACATACAATTCTGAATAAACTGTGTCATGAGAGAATATGGGTCCTGTTATTTGCCAAACATATGATTTACTGAATGTAGGTGATTCTGCATCTGCTGATGAAATATATGTGCACATTTGTCGTAAGCTTTCTTTCTTCTGATTGAATTATTTGTTACCATGGTGTAACACAAGGCGATGGAAGTGAACAGCATGCTTGCTGGCAAGGTGGTGGTTTAACAGCAGACTCTGTTCATTAATTACTGCATGTTGACTGCTAACCAGCTAAATTATTGTTCCAACAAATTGCCATAACTGTTAACTGAACCTGTCTGCAGAATGGCCAGAGTGTTGAAGTGTTCTGTGACCTTTCACTCCCACATTTTCTAAATAAATTGGTATTCATAATTTTAATTTAGTTTGTTATTTGATACTGTATGGCATCATAATGTATGCCAAGAAATATATATGTGTTGGCATTTTATATTACTCACGGGGACGTGAAGGTCCTGGAAATGGGAAGAGCAAGAAGCCACATTGCAGGGATAGGTGGCATTTTGGTCCGTGAGCAGAAGTAAAATGGATAAAAAGGAATTAACATACTTATTATTCACCTATAATCAAAATTAATTCTTGTTTCAGCCTACAGCAGAACAGATGCGACTTGCACAGATTATTGAAAGCAAGACAGAAGATCCAGACTTAAAGGACAAGATCAAGCAAGTTATGGATGCAACTCGTAAAACGGAGGATGAAGTTTGTACTGCACTACATGACTGTGATAATGATCCTGATAGGGCAGTGAATATGCTGCTTGAAGGAATGGGTCAGGTATAGACATTATTTTTTAGAAGTAGAGTCCAGAGGAAAAATATTCGCTCTGCAAATTACTTTCAGGGCAGTGGAAGAAAGCAATCACTTTTATGCATATGGTAGAACTTGTACACTACCTGAGTGATCCTGATATTTGGTCCGTAGGTGTTCACATGTGACTGTATGTCACACCTGACATACTTTTCTCCAAGTCATCTAGCTTCCTATTCAGAGGGTATTGGGGGGGGTTTAGTGTGTAAAGATGTTTTATTAAAACTTGATGAGAATTTACCACTTAGTAAGGTTTTACCATGGACATTTTTAAGAGGGACAGTGGCATGCCACACTATACATTACCATCACTATTGAAAGGGTTCATGTTTATTGTTTATTCCTTTTATTTTTATTATACCCTTTAAGTTGGTGGTGGACTTTAAATAGAAGTTATTTTGTATTTTGTCGTATTTATCTTGAAATTGTTTGGATCAGACTTCTCAATAAAACTGAACTTTGTCGATGGTACTGGCATGTGTGTTAGAAACTGTTAGGTTATCTACTGGATAAAGTGCACTAGAAAATAAACTTGATGTGAGTTTGACTGTGCATCGTCATCAATACGTGGAAATTAAAAGGCCAGCTAGATGCAACAGATTGGGTTCTTTATTGCAAAACTTATTGTTCGCTCAACATGTTTCGGGCACCATGGCATAATGGTGCCCAAAACATGTTGAGCGAACAGTAAGTTTTGCAATAAAGAAACTGATCTGTTGCATCTAGTTGGCCTTTTAATTTCCATGTATACACTAGAAAGATGTGTATTTCATGAACAGGAATTTACTGAACTGCATGTTTTGGTGTGAAAAATTAAAATAAAATTTTGACCCATTGTGGTTAAAAATAGTAAATAAGATGTGGAAGCTGTCTTCCTGTTATTACCGATTTGATTGCTATATGTTCTTTGTAGTGAGTCTGTATGTTGCTGTGATAAAAGGCATGAATGTAATGAGTACATTCTTGGTAGTTGTATGTGATAAACTAATTTAAATTGGAAGATGCTATGGAATGGAAATGAATGTGGAAAAAACAAAAGTAATGAGAATTTCAAGACAGCCATTCCCAGTAAAAATTATGATAGATCAAAAACAACTAGAGAATGTGGACTCTCTTAAATATTTGGTTAGCATGTTAACAAATGATGGAAGATGTACGTATGAAATTAAATCCAGGATTGCCATGGCAAAGGCTGCACTCAACAAGAAGAGGGCTCTTTTTTACTAGCACATTGGACTTGGAACTGAGGAAGAAGCTAGTGATTTGCTACATTTGGAGCATAGCTTTATATGGTGCTGAAACTTGGATGCTTTGGGCAGTAGATCAGAAACACCTGGAAAGTTTTGAAATGTGGTGCTGGAGAAGGATGGAGAAGATTAGTTGGACCGATCATGTGACAAATGAAGAAGTATTATTTAGAGTCAAGGAACAGAGGAATATCGTACATGAAATAAGTAAATGGAAGGCTAACTGGATTGATCACATTTTGTGTAGAAACTGCCTTCTACAACAGGTTATTGAAGGAAAGATAAAAGGGGGGATAGAAGTGACAGGAAGACAAGGAAGAAGATGTAGGAAGCTACTGGATGACCTCAAGGAAAGGAGAGGTTTCTCTCATTTGAGGGAGGAAGCTCTAGGTCACACTATGCAGAGAGCTAGCTTTGGAAGGGGCTTTGGACCTGTTGTAAGACAGACTACTAAATGAATGAATGAATGTGATAAAATATAAGCCCATATTTGGTATCTTTGTGCCTAAGTTAGTTCCTTTGAAGAGCAATGTCATGAAGTGTGAAGTCAAGTGTCATGCTCATTTGTTTTTTATCACAGTGTAGAGAAATTGGAACATTTATTTCAGTTCTTAGTTTCTTCTTTTGGCATTATGACCAAAATAAATAAGCTGAAAGGTGAATGAATGTTACCACATGAAGTTAAGTAGTCACACACTTTGATATATTTGCTCCCATATTAGAGTTTTGTGCCTTGTGACCTAGGTTGGATAGAAACACCTCTGTGAGAAGACAAAATATTTGTGTTTCAAAATGTACTTGGAAAATCTTTTGGCATATGCACATTGTTTGCTGTACGTTTTTGAACATGAAATATGGCACACTTCTGGTTTACCGCTAAACATGGCTAGGTTAGGAGATAAGCCAACAGTAGAGTAGTGAATGGCAGAGTCACGTTTGTTTATAACTTTCTTAAGGATTTTGTGGAATGCTGTCATGTCTGTTGAGTTGTGCATTGAGGGCTTTAGTGTTTAGTAGGGACAGTTTGAATACCCCAGTTGTTGTCTCTTCACTTAAACAGATGTTAAATATAACAAAGTTGTTATGTTCGTTAGCTTCGCACTAAACATGTCACTTGCGTTCAGTAATCACAGTACTCTTTACATTCACAGTTTTGATGACCATGGTGCCATTTATATATGCAGTCTGATTTTTATACAATGCAGTATATTTAACTTACACTGACTGTCAACCAAGTTGTTTCATGCATTTCAAACCACATTTCTTGTCATAACCCTCCTGAGAGAGGTCTTGACACAGTTTCTTGTCACACCTGATGGATATTGTACTTAATGGAACATTCTTCATGAATAATTAGACACTTTTGTCGATTGATTGTGATCTTCTCTCTGCATTAATTTGTTCATTCTGTTGCCCGATAGTTAATTACATTATGAAGGAGCATAGTGCTTCCTTTCTAAAGGTCATGCAGTGCAGTTAGAGTGGTCACTGTTTCTTAGTTTCTGTGATGTGGCATCCCAAAAGACATACATCCTAATTAGCACCACTGAGATACCCTTCAATCATGCAGGAAGGAACCCCAATGTGTTAGCATATGTTGAGGCTTAAGAAGGGTTGTTCATGTCTTTAAATGTACCATTATGCCTGGTATACATCATGACAGATTATATGTAACTACAGGAGGAGTGAATTTTAACCTACTGGTGCCTTCCACTGACCATTATAATGGCAGTGAATGCTAATCTGATGGAATGGACTTTGATAAAATGTGGTATTTTGTGACCTTAATAAAATTTCTAGAAGTAACTTATTTTTTGCACATTGGACAGTAAAGGGCAAGTTGTACATGATGATCTGAATAAATTTGTAAGTTGTTTGATAGCTGTTGAACTGACTGGGGGGATTTGAGCTAATAAATTCGGTGCTTTATGCCGTCCTCTGCCTGCTTGGTGTTTATACTCGTATAATTATGCATATACTCCCCAACAAATCCATGTTGACTTTAACTGTAAGAAATTGGCTTTTGTTGGAAGCCAAACCTGTGGTTGTTAGGTAATTATAGTCCTATTTCAGAATCTTGTGTATGTCTTAGCTTTTCTGTTTGTCACCTCTTAGGCAAGGAAAGGTGATACAATAGCTTTAAAGAATAGTACCACTGTTGATATTGCATAATAAGTTGTAATACGTAACATTTTTATTTGCCTCTTGTATCATACATATATTGTTAACTTTTATCCTTTGTCTGTTGGTATGGACATATGCCATTGAAGGCTAGCCCACCATTTGTTTTACATTTCCTCAAGAGTCGGACATATCAGGGCAGCAGGTGTTTCAGCTGCTACAGTGTAAGTTACATTCACTCCACCTGCTACAGGGCCTTGAAATATTATGTGCTTTGTTGAGGTTTGTCACTAGACCTCAACAGTTCAAACAGACATATCTTGAAATACTTACGATGTCTATATTGCAACAGGACAGCTAGATGTGACAGTTGCCATGTGAGAAGTAGGCACTAAGTTTAAAACCACTTCAGGCTAGTTGTTGATTCAGACTGTTGTGTCTTTAATGAAGGAATATGTAATATGCAGGTATTTGTGCAAACATTTTTATGTCTTTTCTGCTTAGGGTGAATGGGAGACATCAGTAAAGAAAAAGAAAAATCGGCAACCTAACACGAAGTCAGAGTCAGTTGTAAACAACCGTGATAATGAACAAGATGAGTGGGTCCAGGAAAGAGAGGTGGTTCCAGAGAGAGAACGGACGCGAACCAGAGGGGGAGGTCCTCCCCGTTTGCGGGGTCGTGGATCACTGGATAATCGTGGTTGTATGTGAATTTTGTTTGTCATCTTTGTTTGTGTCATTTATTTATTTATTTATATATTTTTGTAATTAAGGTAACCTTAAAAACTGGAAGCTCTGAAGTACCAATTCAGTTCATCATGCATAGTCACTTTGTTATTCAGTGCTGTATAACCTGAGTACTTGGTAAAACTTCATTAAATTAACCATGAATCCATCAACTTATGAGATTCATGAGGCATTTCCAGAGTATCATCTAAGGAGTATGGAATGGTGTACCTTAGTAAAGATCATATTGTTGTCTTCTGAGAACTATATAATGTTTACATCCCTTTAAAGTGCCAAAAAATAGTAATTGTATGTGTATATGTGGTGTGTTGTACTGATTCCTGCGGCACATATTAAGTTTGTCGTGGGATTTCTGTGAACTAGGGCGTGGTCGAGAAAACAAAGAAAATGAAAAGAACTTGGAGGAAGGTCGTGAAGGGTACAGGCGTGGTGGAGGGAGGATGATGAATGGACCAGGCCGGTCAGGCAGGGGCGGACGAGGAGGTGGTAGACTTGGTCCACGAACTTTCCAGAACAGGGATAAGGGAGGCTTTCCAAAATCCATAGATACTTGGAACAACCCAGGTGCAGATGACAACACTGGTGAATCCCTCAAAATGGGTAAGTTAATGCATTTTTGTCTAAGTTCTGTATGTAGTCAAAGTTTCTAATGTCACTGCATTTCATTTTTTCCTCATTGTTGTGGTGTGTTTGTATTGAAATGAGGTACACTGAAATATTTTATCCTGGTCCTGTATCCAAAGTTCTAAAATTATGCTAATACAAAATTATTGTTATTGCTGTTCTTTATATATATATATATATATATATATATATATATACTGACAGAATCCACTGGAATATGAATTTAGTTTCTTTGTACTACAATCAGTGAAAATGCTGTAGCACCTTGTTTAATCTGGACATCTCAGTAATGTAAGAAATGCACAATAGAAGTATGTTGCAAAAGTACATACAACACTTGCCCAGTAAAGCACATGTTTAAGTGAGCTGCTGAGGCTAGTGGCTGTACATGAAATGACAGGTGTTGCAAAAGAGAAGATAATGTAAGACTATTCCTCATCTCATTATTCCTGCACTAGCCTACATATGGTGAACACAGCTTCTTTGTATCTTGTACCTTGGCTACTGCTGCACCTTTTAATGCACATTATATGTAGCAGAACTCACATGCTCATATTCTGCAGATGTTAGAGGGACTTAACAAAATTTAATTAATACCATGAAGGTTGACAGTTACTTCATCCTGAGCATGCATTTTTTTATTAATGTCAATTCATTTTAATTATCTGATGCTTTGAGTTTATTTTGCACTAGTTTTGTCTCCCTTTAACAATTTTACATCATTTGCACTATTGTCGTTACTGATGGTGAGAGATTAGAAAGTTTGTAAATGGGGTGACATTATGTTTGTATGGAATTTTATGAAAATCTGCCTTGTAGTTTAGAGATTATTGCTTGGGCAGCAGGACGTAGCACTGCTGTAATTATATCCTACATCTGTACTCTTATACAAAAAAGGAAAGTAGTCTAGAAAATTATGCAATTTTATCTCCTTGTAATTTCTAGAATTCAGCTGTCAGTTTGAGTTTGAGGTTGCTGTAATTGTTCTGCATCTTAAAGGTTTCTAGAGATAAAACCATTTTATTGCTGCAGATATAGCTGTGCAGGGAAGAAAACTGTAATGATGTGGTTTATTTTGTTTGATAAAGAGAAGTGGGGTGATGATTTTCCATCACCAGAAGATTGGGATAATGAAGAGTATACTGGATCTCTGGCAGATAGTAAAGTCTTTACTCCCAGTGGTGGAGCACTGGAGCCAATAACAAACTCAGAGCCATTAGTTGTTGAGTCAACCAACCCTGACCTGTCATCGTCACTGACAGTTCAGAACTTATCAAGTAGCGTGGCATCAAGCTCAAGTCAGATGTCACAAAGTTTAGATCTCCACCAGCCTCCCAGCCAGCTGTCACAAGTGAGTGGTACAGTTAGTTTAAAAACTGAGATGTTTTGTTGTGTGTTTTTCATTGAAGAATTTAAAACTGTTTTTAATAGTCCTTGATAAAACATGTGTACTTGAAATGTGAGTAGACCAATGCCAGTTCATGTTAATTTCACATTTACACACACAAGGGAATTATATTTCTTGTCTATCTATCTTAAGAAGTCTCTCTCCCTCTCTGCCATATTTTGGAACTTGGAATGACGAAAGTTTCAGCTTGTAAGCACATCATGTATTTCTTTATTATGGAACTCATCGTAACAAAAATATCAGTTTAACTTAGTGAATTCTACAACACATTAAAAAAAAACATGCTGTTACATTCATCGGTACTCATCATGTAATCTTTGTTACTAACTTGATTATGGCTGTCTGCTTTGGCTAGTGTAAGCCATGCTCCAGAGAGTGAAGTTGCAGTGTACTGGATGTAATGCATCATAGAATCAGTCCATACCATATGATTGCTTAGTAAAACAAGTGCATTCAAAGATTCAGTCTCTTTCATGATTTAGTAAAACCAGCATATTTATTGGTCAGTATCATTACCTAAATTGAGCTAAATTGTTTGTTGGAAGATTATTTTAACAGCCAACAGTAGAGTTGAATTGGTAATAACACCGAATATAAATAAGGATTATATTTATCTTTGTCAACTTGAGGAGACATATTTAAATGTCTGTTGTATCTGTTGGTGGCCTTTGTTTTACTGGTTTTGCATGGACCTTTAAATTTTTACCAAGCAAACACATAGACACCAGCATATGGCATGCTAGACCATGCACCTCTGCATTTAATGGATCGGCATGGGGTCTAAGGACAATAAAGGTTAATTGTGAAATCATGTTGTGTAGCAGTATTTCTCAGTCCAGGACTAGTTTTTATTTGTGTGTGTGTGTGTGTGTGTGTGTGTGTGTGTGAGAGAGAGAGAGAGAGAGAGAGAGAGAGAGAGAGACACTGTGAATGAATTGCCTGTACATAACTTTATTTTTCAACATAGTCGCCAGCATTGTCCAAACATTTATTAAATCTCGGAACCAGCTTCTATATCCCCGAGTCACAGCAGTCTGCCGCCTGCCCTTTGAACCATGTCATGACTTCTTGCACCTCATCATTGTAGTTGAACTTTTTCCCAGCAAGATGTTTCTTTAGGTGAAGAAATAAATGGAAATTGCTGGGCGTGAGGTCCGGACTGTATGGCAGATGGTCCAATATATGCCAGCGCAGAACCCATCAGTTTCGTTTTATGATTGTCTTAAGATTTTGGGCACCCAGCATGCGCACAATTTTCTGTACCCTAATTTTTCTGTCACAGCTTCATGAATTGTGGTCTTAGACACTTCAGGAGTGATGTGATGCAACTCTCTTATTGTCACGCGTTGATTTGCATGAATTTTTCCTTCAGTTTCCTGAAGACGGTCGTCAGAGATCAAAGATGGCCTACCACTCCTTTGTTCATTGTGAACATTAGTCCTTCCTTCAGAGAATTCACAGCACCACTTCGTCACATTTTGCCGATTCATAACATTATCATAAACAGCAAAAATTTCTTTGTGAATTTCTGCTGGACGTTCACCTTTTGCATTGAGAAATCGTATGACGGAACGCATCTCGCATTTGGCAGGACTTTGGTTCGGCACTGCCATTTCAAATATGTCTCACTCAAACAAGCCAGTTCTACCACTTTCAAACGAGCACAGCTTACAGGTAAAGGATCAAGGTTGATGGCAGTGTTGCCATAATTAGCATAAACAATTTCCCTATCGGCCTACGTGTGATGTATCTTTACTTTCCGTACACGCCTCGTGTGTGTGTGTGTGTGTGTGTGTATGAAATATCATGTGTACAATCCGGTAAATATTCAGTCTTAAAAATGGCTTTAGACTCTTGAACCATTTGAGTGGACTATGCAGCTCTTAACTTACAGTTCCAAGCATGTCCCTTAATCAGTGGCTGGTTCTATATTGGCTCTCTTTTAAGTACGGTCACAAAATTGCAAAAAGCGACTATTCATCATGTCTGTCTCTTCATCGGTCCACCTGCAATGAACAACTCGACCTCCACTGGATAGTTTTACATGTAATTTGATATTCAAGTATATATTGACAGTCTTTTCAAGAAACTTCAGGTTTCATAAAATATGACAAGAATAATGGTACTTTATGTGAAGAAATGTGTGTATTTATGATAGCAGTCCAATCCACATGAACACAACACCCAAACACTATGCATTTATTTATTATTATTTTCTATGAAGTGTTTCAGTTGTTCATTTAACCATCATGAAGTAGACAAGAACATAAAGGAAGTATGTACTTGTGTCTTGAATGAACAACTGAAACATATCATAGAAAATAATAAAAACAAATGTATAATGTTCAGGTGTTGTACTCACATGGATTGGATTGCTGATGATTAACTAGCGCAACAGGATGATGTTGCCCAGATTCATATTTACGATAGTATGTCCCTGAATTCTCTTGACAATGAGAGATGTTTCTGACAAAAGTTGTAAGGAAAATAAAGCATACATTTTATGTTCAATAACTTTTCCCCAAAAATCATGCCACTTATGAGGTGATGCAGAAAAATATTGTAGAGCCAGACATGCTGCCGATGACAATACAGTACAGTGCATGTGCTTTGCATTGTAACTTAGGTTACACACACACACAACAATGTATAACACTTCTGGCTTTTCCATAACAACAGTGGTTGCACAAACACATCTAAGTATTACGTTGTATGTACATTGCCTGTTTTATTTTTTGGCGGGTTTGCAAAATTGCAGTACGCAGCTGTTTGCTTCATCCTGTCCATCTGCATGAAACACCTGGGCTCTCACAGAACAGAGTTTTCATGAAATTGGATATTGTACTGTTTTTCGAAAATCTGTCGAGAAACTTCAAGTTTCATTAAAATCTGACCAGAATGCAGGTACTGTACATGAAGAACTGTAAACATTTGTGATCATATTTTGCCCAGTTCTTCTTAGAATGGAAAATGTTCTGAACAAAAGTTGTAGTGAAAATCAAAACACATTTTTTTTATATTCAGTAACTTTTTTTTATTGTGCTGTTTATGAGATAATGTAGGAAAATACTGTAGAGTTGCACAGCATGCCAAATGCGCATTGCATATTGTATAACAAAGGCTGTAAACACACATTCAGAATGTGTAATACTTATTGCTTTTCCACTGCAACAATGGTTGCATGAATGAGCCTGAGTTACATTGTATGTACATTGGCTGTCTTGTTAAACTGTTGAATGTTATTAATAAACACAGTGGTATGCACCTTGTAAATATTAAAAAAAAAATAGAGAAGTCTTTTTATGCATAGTTATGAGTGTAACAAAATTAAATACAGTCAGATTGATTATAATATGATGAAAGGGACTGAATTTTTTGTGTCATTATGAATGAGTGTTATAACCAAGTATAATGTTATGCATACAGTGAGGAATTAATTGTTATCTCAGAATATCCAATGCTGTAGACGAGGTGGTACATGAACTGATGTTGTTATAACTAGATTCCGTTTTATATAATAATACGCAGTAAAAAATGTATGTCAGTAATTCATCAGACCTTACTTTTGTGTTGTGTAACATTGTCCTTTACTACTTTATACATAACAGATTGAAGTGTAGATTACAACATAGCATACGGAATACCTATTATACAAATTCCTTGCAGAATTTAATTGTCTGGAATGTAGAATTAACCTGCTGTCAACATAAAGTAGAGAAACTGAAACCTAGAGCAGTGTGTCACATGAAAATATACTTCATTGATCATGTGCACTTCATCCAAGACCTCTCCTGTAATAATGGGATACAGCTTTCAGTTTTAATGAGACCTCTTTACAATTACAGCCTACCTAGAAGATTCATTTATCAGGATGTTTGGAATATGTTGCCAAAATGTTATACAGGCATTTCTCGTTTTACGCAATTTCTTTTTGTGCGATTTCACTTTAACACAACTTAAAAATTTACACCACTTTTCAAATTTACACAATAATTTTCAGTTTAACATGATTTGGCATAGACGTTCTATGGCAGCACGTATCTTCTGTAGGAGGCTGGCAGAAAGAGATGTCACTGTCACTCCTTCAGTCATGTGTATGCGTTGATTATGTTGGTGATATAACCACGCAGCTCATGTAGTTTCCTCTTCTACAGCAGTGGCTTTTCCTACCAGCATGATTGAGAAATGTAAATATACATATCTAGTGCAGTTAAAGTGAAAAATCAGCAAAAGACAATCAGTATCGAAGAGAAATTAAACGTAATAAGCCGACTTGAAAAAGATGAATGAATTGGCATACCTTAATGTTAGACTCGCTCAAAGAAGCATACATACAATTTGTGGTAATGCTGAAAGAATTAAAGAAAGTGCATTGTCAGGAACTGAAGTGTTCGTGTAGCAAGACTACCACAGTCCTATTGGAATGAACCCTACACAAACTCTTGATATGAGTCTCTTACATTTTTATTGCATTAGCAATAAATATATATATAGTATAGAAATATACGTGCATGTGTATACTGTGTACAAGTGTATGTTTAGTGTATGTACAGTGTGTGGATGTGTGTGTGTGTGTGTGTGTGTGTGTGTGTGTGTGTGTGTGCACCATACTTACATACCTACATACACACACACACACACACACACATTCTCTCTCCCCCCCTCCCCCCATATGTCCAGCAGTGGTATAGTCATAGGTTTTTAATCATCTAACCCACAGGAAATACACTGTTTTAATTGGGAATTTTGTGTTCAGTTGGTGTGATGCTTTTAGGAACATAACTCTGGTGTAAAATGAGACTTGGCTGTATCAGGTTTCTGATGAAAAAAGCAGTGTGGTAATTGTGGAAGGATGTGGAAATATGACGTTAGTAAAATCTTTTGCTGCATATTTTAACACTGATGGTAAAATTAATTTTCCTATTCATAAATTCATTACTTCTCTAGAAAGTTGAAACACACTGGGGACTCATGTGCAGTAATTTAGTGTAACACAAAGATTTGTCAATTTTCATATGAAAGCTAATCGGACACAATTCTGAATTTCCTCCACCTGTCAGTTTGTGAATTATGGATCATTTCTTTGTAAAACATGTAACCTAATGCTGGGGCTCTTCAAATTGTTTCAGTTGCTATCTTGCATATCATTGTGATTCAATTAGTTCATTTCTCTTGACA
>JGI20166J26741_12026695_pt1 | contig 19101 bp, 23 predicted proteins | sample TergutCu122P5_FD_26741 | JGI IMG/M metagenome (IMG submission 26741)
CGAACCGGCGGCAAGTCCGTCTGTTGAAACTGCGCCGCTCCCATAAGTTTGCCCGTTGCTGTTTGTCGGATACGGCGGATAATAAACGATATTATAATTTATTGTAAAATCCTCGTTAGGTTCAGAGCCTGCTACTATAATCATGCCGGGTTTAAGTCGCTCGCCGATAAATGCAATAACGGTTTGTATATTAATCAACCCAATTATCAGCACAAGCGCCGCCGCAGTAACAGCAAATTTAAAAATTTTACGTTTAATCAATTTCTTTTGAGTAACAACACCTAACGTATTGTTTACCATGCTTTTAATATTTTCAGAATTAACAATAATAGCGATATTTTTTTCTTCTTCGTTATCTAATCTAAGTTCTTCAATAAGTTTATCAAGACGTTTATTCATATATATTACCCTCTCTTTCAATTATTTTTTCTTTTAATTTTTGTCTGCCCCGCGCAAGTTTAGTTTTTACAGTGGATAAACATAAACCCATACATTCGGCAATATTTTTAATTTTTTCCTCGTAATAATAGTATCTCAGAAAAATCTCGCTGTCGGGTTCGCCGAGTTCGCATATCATGTCAAACAGCATTGCTTTTTGTTCATGTCGTTCATATTCTGTGTGCGGCTCATAAGAAACATCTATGCCGCTTTCATTTTCTTCAAGCGATACAGGGAACTTTAGTTCGCGCAGTTTATTTTTTGCAGTATTTCTGGCGGCTGCTCCCAAATATGTTCGTATGCTTCCCTTTTCACTGTCAATATTTGCCGAGTGCCGCCACAAAGAAACGAATACGGAAGAAACGGCTTCTTCTATATCTTCGCGCGTCATTACGCGCCCTATAATTCTATAAACAATAACGCTGACATACGGCGTATATTGTTTTATAATTTCGTCAAGCGCATCATGATTTTGTTTTCGCAACGTTTCTAAAAGTTTTTTTTCGTTCAATTATTATCACCTTTTATGGTTTTACCCGGCTGAAAAAATAATATTATTTTTTATTATTATACGTACATTAATATATACACATAATAAATCGAAAAGGTTTCAAAACTTATAATTTTTTTGCATAAGTCTATAATAGCATAAATGAAACCGCAGTAAATATACTCATATAACAAGAAAAACAGAGATAAACGGAGATAATATAAAAATTTTTATGTTTTTTGGCAAATACCTCTTGACAAAACAAAAAAATGTATATATAATATATAGGTCACCAAAATTTGTAGGGGCGAACCCTCGCGGTCGCCCGTAAATTATTTTATTACGGAGGAAAAAATAAATGTCCACTTTTATGGCAAAAAAAGAATCGCTTGAACGGAAATGGTACGTTATTGACGCAGCCGGCATACCTCTCGGTAAAACCGCCGTTAAAGCGGCAACTATATTAAGAGGCAAACACCGCCCCGAATTTACCCCGCATGTTGACTGCGGAGAATTCGTTATTGTAATCAACGCCGATAAAGCCGTTCTGACGGGAAATAAACTTATGAGTAAAGTTTATTATCACCATTCGGGCTATGTAGGCGGTATCAAAGCGGAAAATTATAACGATATGATGAAAAAAAATCCTGAAAAAGCTGTGCGTCTCGCAGTCAAGGGAATGCTTCCGCACAACAAAGTAGGCGATTTGAGCATAAACCGCCTTAAAGTATATAAAGGTTCAGAACATAAACAGAACGCTCAGAAACCTGTTCCGTGCGAACTTTAATAAATGATTTAAATAATTTTAGGAGGATTATAATAAAATGGTTACAAAGCCTTATTTTTACGGCACAGGAAGAAGAAAAAAATCAATAGCCCGCGTTCGTCTGCTTCCGGGCAGCGGAGCGGTTAAAATAAATAAAAGAGACATAGACGATTATTTCGGTTTGGGAACTCTCAAACTCGTAGTTAATCAGCCTTTCGGAGTAACGAGCACAGTCGGAAAATTCGATATATTCTGCACAGTCGTAGGCGGAGGAGTTTCGGGTCAGGCGGGAGCTATCAGACATGGCGTTGCGAGAGCTTTACTTCAGGTTGACGCGGAATACAGAGGTCTTTTGAAAAAAGCGGGATTTTTAACCCGCGACCCTCGTATGAAAGAAAGAAAGAAATACGGACTCAAAGCGGCAAGAAGAGCTCCGCAGTTCTCAAAGAGATAATATTTTATAAAATAAAAAATCGCAGGCGTGTAAATATTACGCCTGTGTTTTTTTTATTTTACAAAAATATATTGACAAATTACAGTAAACTGTATATAATAATATTGTGATTTTGAATATATTGTATAATATACGGGGTTAAAATGAAAAAAAGAGACTTGTTTATAAAATACCCTCCGTCAGAGCCGTGCAGCTGTGAAATATGCAGGAGTTATTGTCTGCGTCCGGGCTGGTGGACTGTCGAACAGGCAAAAGAAGTCATAAACTCAGGATATTCCAATAGAATGATGGTCGAAGTTTCACCCGAGCGCGATTTCGGCGTATTGTCTCCGGCTTTCAAAGGCTGCGAGAGAGGAATCGCCTTACAGAAGTTTTCAAAAAACGGCTGCAATTTTTATAAAGACGGACTATGCGAACTGCACCCAATCGGACTTCTGCCGTTGGAATGCGGCTTTTGTCATCATGACAGAACAGGATTGGGAATAAAATGCCATTCTGATTTGGAGAAAGACTGGAAAACGGAATTAGGCAAACAATTAGTTTTTAAGTGGCTGAAATCAATGCAAATTGATAAAAATTATCTGTTTCGTTAATTTATAAATTATAGAGATAGGGAGCGATTATATTATTATGGATATGGAAAATCCGATTTTAAAACAAATTCAGCAAAATCTTGACGCTTTGCAAAAACAAATCGACAGCATGAAGCCCGCCGATTCTTTGCCCTCGATTGAACTTCCGGCAAGCGATTTACACATTCGGCTCAAAGAAAAATCAAATGAACTCACGAAAATCATGCAGGAAATAATCGCTTTGGAAACAACGGGGACAGGAGTTTGTATGTCCGCGGTTTTTTCTGTGAATAACGCCGAAAGCGATAATTTAAATTTGAACGAATCTGTTTTTTATTCTATAGACAATAAAGCTCAAATCGAAAGCATCGACGAAAACAAAGTCGCGGCGGCAGTCGAAGCCTTTTCAAGTCCGAAAAGAATAAATATAATAAAAGCGCTTATGATGAAAAATTTTCTTTCGTCCAACGAACTGACAATGAAAACCGGCTGTATCGGCGGACAGTTATATCATCATCTTTCAATCCTTGAAGCGGCGAAAATTATTTGCAAAAACAAAGAAAACGAAATGTACGCTCTTACAGATAAAGGCAGGAATATTATAAACGAAATTTTATGTATTGCGTTCGGCGAAAACGTTATTTAATTGTATCATTCATACTGCCGGTTTTGTAACCGCCTAAATCAAGCGTCACATATTTAAACCCGTACTGTTTAAATTGAGCATATATTTTACCGGAAATTTCAGGTTTTATTATTTTCCCAAATTCTTCGGGTTTTATTTCTATTCTCGCTATACTTCCGTGTATTCTGACCCTGATTTGCGAAAATCCCAAATCAATCAATAACTGCTCGGCTTTTTCCGCCATGCCGAGTTTTTCTTTTGTTATTGTCTCTCCGTAGGCAAAGCGCGACGCAAGACACGCAAACGACTGCTTATTCCATGTTGAAAGTCCGAGTTCTTTTGAGAGTTCCCGTATGTCAGATTTCGTGAATCCCGCCTCTTTCAGCGGACTTTTAACTCCGTGTTCTTTGACGGCTCGAAATCCAGGTCTGTCGTTTTCGTCGTCGTCCTCGTGCGAACCCTCGGCGATATATTTTATATTATAAGTCCTGACGGCTTTTTTTATTTCTTTCATAATTTCGTTTTTGCACAAATAACACCTATTTGCGGGATTTTGTACAATTTCGTCTATTTCTAATACTTTCGGGTCGCAGAATATATGAGTTATTTTTTCTTTTTTGCAAAACTCCGCAGCTTCGTTTTGTTCCCATTCGGGGAAAAAGCGCATACGCGCAGTCACAGCGACGGCTTTGTCTCCGAGAACGTCGTGAGCGATTTTCAGCAGTAAAGTAGAGTCAACGCCGCCCGAAAACGCGACCGCGAGACTGCCGTAATTTTTTATTATATTCTTTAGGTTTTCGTATTTTTCGTGTAAGTTCATGTATTACGCCTTTCATTTTACAATATCGTACCCCCGCCTATGACAATATCGCCGTCGTACAAAACGACAGACTGACCTTTCGCAACGGCTCTCTGCGGGGTTTCAAATTCTATATAAATTGTATCTTCACTGATTTGTTCGGCTGTCGCGGGCTGTTCCGGCTGATTGTACCTGACTTTTGCCTTTACTTTTATTTTGCCGTCAAACCTGTCAAAAGGAATTAAATTTAGAGCATTGGCTGTTAATTCTTTTTTATAGAGTTCTTCTTCTTTTGCTTTGCACAAAGTCACCGTATTGTTTTCGGCGTTTTTTTTATATACATACATAGGTTCGGGCAAAGAAAGCCCAAGTCCTCTCCTCTGCCCTATCGTATATCTGATTATGCCTTTATGCCGTCCCAAAACATTCCCCGATATATCAATAAAATTGCCTTCCGGGAATATTTTCCCCGTATCTCTCTCTATAAATCCTGCGTAATCTCCGTCCTTTATAAAACATATATCCTGGCTTTCTTTTTTTTGCGCGTTTATAAATCCCCGTTCTTCCGCTATTTTACGGACTTCCGGTTTTGTCAGGTTTCCAAGCGGGAATTTTACGCGTTTTAACTGTTCCTGCGTCATTGAATATAAAACATAACTTTGGTCTTTTTTTATATCAGCGGCTTTTTTCAGCAGATAACGCCCGCTTATAGTATCATATTCTGTGTTTGCGTAATGACCTGTCGCGGCGTAATAATAATCTAATTCTTCCGCTTTCTCAAACAGTTTCTTGAATTTTATTAGTCTGTTGCATACAACGCACGGATTAGGAGTACAGCCTTTTATATAGTCCTCGGCAAAACGTTTAATTACTTCTTCCCTGAAAAAATCTTCAAAATTAAAAGCGTAATGTTTGATTCCGAGAAAATCCGCGACGTCACGGGCGTTTTTCATTTCATAGAAATCCTCGAACATCTGCATTGTTATACCCGCGCAATCATAGCCCTGTTCTTTCAGCAGCAACGCCGCGACAGAACTGTCAATCCCGCCGCTCATGGCGATTAATACGCGGTTGTTGATTTCATTATTCATTGCTTACAGCCTGCTTTTCAATTCGCCTTTTTCGATTTTTTCCCACACGGGCGACATCTTTCTCAAATAACCTACGACCTCGGGAACGGTTTTTATAATATAATCTATTTCTTCCTCTGTGTTATAATGCGAAAGCGACAGCCTGAGCGAACCGTGAGCGACTTCGTGAGGCAGTCCGAGTGCGAGCAATACATGGCTTGGGTCGAGCGAACCCGAAGTGCAAGCCGAACCCGACGATGCGGCAATACCCCGCATATCAAGCATAAGCAATAAAGATTCCCCCTCCACTCCCTCAAAACACATATTGACGTTTCCCGGAGTTCTGTTTATTAAATCTCCGTTTACTATAGAGTTCGGGATTTTTGAAAGTCCCGCGATTAATTTATCGCGCAGTTTTGACACGTATTTAGAGTGTTCCTGAATTTTAAGACAATTTTCTTCAAACACCGCCGCCATTGACGCAACCCCCGGAATGTTTTCAGTTCCGGCTCTCCTGCCTCTTTCATGTCCGCCGCCCTCGATTAATCTTTCGGGGTTAATATTTTTTTTGCAGTATAAAATCCCAACGCCTTTCGGTCCGTTGAATTTATGCGCGGAAAGCGAGAGCATATCTATATTTTCGTCCTTAACGTCTATATTCAAATGACCGCCCGCCTGAACTGCGTCTGTGTGGAACAACACTGTTTTGTTTTTGCATATCTGACCTATTTCTTTTATTGGCTGTATTGTGCCGATTTCGTTGTTTGCGTACATGATTGTGACAAGAGCCGTATTTTCGCGTATTGCGTTTGCCACATCCTCGGCTTTAACTATGCCGTTTTCGTAAACGTCCAAAAACGTTACTTCATAGCCTTCTTTTTTCAGTCTTTCAAGCACATGCAGTATTGCGTGATGTTCGATTTTTGACGATATAATATGCTTTTTATTTTTTTTCGCGCCGAGTTTTATTCCCGTCAGTATCGCCTGATTGTCAGATTCGCTCCCGCCTGAAGTAAAATATATTTCTCTCGGCTCGGCGTTTAAATATTTAGCCATAGTTTCGCGTGATTTCTGCAATACTTTTGCGGCTTGCACACCCTCTGTGTGTAAACTCGAGGCATTTCCGTAAACATTTTCCATTGTTTCAACCATAACTTTTACAGCCGTTTCGCTCATAGGAGTCGTTGCGGCGTTATCTGCGTAAATTCTTTTCATCTATATTATTTATCCTCTTTTCAAATCTATTTATTTTTTTATTTTTTATTATTATGATTATATTTTACCACATTTACGCAAAATAGTCAAGAAACCGAAAATATAAATATCAATATATAATTTATTGCAGTTTTGTAGTAAATTTAATTTACTATTGCGCATTTGTATATTTATGCAGTTTCTGGTTTTTGTGCATAAATATACAAATATTTTGTGGATAGACCCGTAGGGGCGGAATCAATTTCCGCCCCTATAATTTATTTCATTGCAAATTGCAATTAATTGTTTGTTAAATTAATTGATTGCCTGAATTTTTTCCACTAATTTATTGATTGCTTTTATGGCTCCGGGTTCTTTTTTCTCGTATTTTGAAACTATATTTCTGTCAAACGTCATGCTCATATATATAACGTCGCTTCCCAATCCGTTAAAATCAAACACGTCTCCTATATCATACGTCCTGTTTTTGAAGATTATATCGAGCATTTTGCCGCTTTCCTCGTCCCTCGCTATTTTATTGTTTAACACAACGTCGTAATACGCAGGCTGTAATATATATTTTGATTCGTAAGCCATATATTCGAGCACCGCGCTTGAATTTTCAGCGCTTTTTGCGCTTTGCGGGACAGAAACTACTACTCCTACATACGGATTAACGGTTTGCAGATATTCTTTCTGTTCTTCGTTATATTTCGGTATGGGAAGTATTCCAAAGTCGGTGTTCATGCCTCTAAGGTTTTCAACGTCCGCCATTCTTATCCACATAAACACAGACTGATTATTCTGAAACATTGTGTTCATTCCCTTATCCCACAAGTCTGCGCCCAATTTATCGAAATATTTCATGACGTGAAAACAGTATGTTTCGTCGTATAAAATATCGTAAAGTTTATTTAAAACTTCAAGAGCCTTGGGAGTATTCAAAGTCAGAATCGGCAAATCGTTTTCATCTTTGCCGCCGATAAATTCATCGCAGCCCGATAAAAAACTGCTCACCGAATCCCTCTGATATAATAATCCGTAAGCGTCCTTGTCGTCTTTTATGCCGTTCCCGTCAATATCAACAGAAACGATTTTGCATAACTCCAGCATTTTATCAATAGTCCATTTTCCGTCGCTTACAAGCGAGTACAAATTTTCAATACCGTAATCAGCCTGCAATTTTTTATTATAAACCATAGCCGAAGTAGAATCTTTATCCATTAAAGTAATATCTGACGCAACGCCGAACACTTTATAATCAATAGATAAATCTTTCACGCAGTTTTGGTCCCACCACGGTTTTTCCAAATCAACATATGTAAGATGCTTAAATTCCACAAGAGTGTTTGTAGAGGCAAGGTCGCCTAAATTTCTGAGTCGAACGCAAGCCGCGTCAATCGAATTGTCTCCGGCTTTAACGGCTTTTTTAACAATTCCCGGGACGTCGAGATTTTTCCTTTCAACTATGACGCAGTTGAATTTTTCTCCCGTTATCGAATTGCGCTTGTAAACCGCGTCGTTTATAGTGTCTCCGTTTTGTTCTTCCGCTCCAATGTCTCTCTGAGACCATACGGGAATAGAATAATCATTGCTCGCAATGACAAAATTCGCGCCGCCCAAGTCTATTCCCGGAAACTCGGGAGGAGGAAGCGTTGCGTTCTGTGTTACCTGTTGATTTTCTGCGGCAGTACCATTATCAGCAGGATTGTCTGGATTATTGTCCGATTGATTTTGGTTTTGATTTTGACTGTTTGACGGTTCATTGTTTGAGTTTCCGCATGAAACGCTGAAGAATAAAGCAAAGACGACAACGGCGCATAATAGAATAACTGACAGAATTTTTTTCATAATTAATTTCTCCCACTTATTTTTTTACTTTAAAATTATATTTATATAATTTATTTTACTTATCTATCAATCCATACTCCTGCAGCATTTTTATTGCTTTAACCTCGTCAGGGCTTGATACAAGGCACGAAACGCTCACATCGGACGTTGCAATCAAAACAATATTTATTTCTTTCTCCGAAAACATTTCAAATATACCAGCCGCAAATCCCGGGGTTTTTATTATCTCAGAGCCGACAAAAGATATTGTCATATTATTTGAACATATATCTATCTCAGTTTTTTCGTATTCTGTTTTGAGCGCGGCGGCAAGTTCAAGCGTTTTAGCCAAATCTTTATCCGAAAGTGAAAAAGATAAAGTTATGTCCCCGCCGAAGCACGGGCTTTGTGAAATTATGTCAAGATTTATATTGTTTTCCGCCAATTTTCTGAATATTTTTTCTCTGTTTGAAACATGCGTGTTATAAAGCGTCACAAGCGTGACATTATGCGAAACTTTTACCTGTTCTATTAAGCCGGCTATATTTTTAAACATAAATAATCCTCCGTAATTATGAATAAATGTATGGCGCGGCGATATAAACGAACCTCGTTCGTTCCAAGACGCGCCGTTAAAATACTAATGTTTGTTTAAAGTCGCGGCGTGCCGGGTCGTCACGCCCTACAATACTATTTTTATAAATTACCTGATTTTTCGTTGATTAAATCTTTCATAGTATAAAGTCCGGGAGCTTTGCCGCATATATATTTTGCTGCAGTTAGCGCGCCGTTTGCGAGCATTTCCCGTGACTGCGCGCTGTGCGAAATCGATATAAGTTCGTTTGACCCTGCGAAAATCACCTCGTGTTCGCCGATAATCGTACCGCCCCTTATTGAATGAATCCCAATCTCTCTTTTACTGCGGACTTTTCGGACATTATGCCTGTCGTAAATATATTCGGGTTTTTCGTCGGCGTCAAAAACAGACGAAATTTCGTCGGCAATCATCAAAGCAGTGCCGCTCGGAGCGTCCAGTTTTTGATTGTGATGCTTTTCTATAATCTCAATATCAAAGTCGTTTTTTAATAACATTGCGGCTTTTTTCGCGAGTTCGGCGACCAGGTTCACACCGATAGACATATTAGCCGATTTGAAGATTGCTATTTTTTCAGAGTACGATTTTATAAGATTCATTTCTTCGGGAGTATGCCCTGTAGTAGCTATAACAACAGGGGTTTTCCATATATTTGCATAATCGAGAACTGATTCTATCGAATTGTGCCAAGTAAAATCTATTATAACATCGACTTGTCCCTTATAATCTGAATGTTTGAGAAATACCGGGAAAGTCACATTTATTGCCGCCGGATTAAAATCAATACCTACAACTATATTAAATTCTTCTGATTTATCCGCCGCAGCTTCTATTGTTGCGCGACCCATTCTGCCATTGTATCCCGAGAGCATTATTTTCATTTGTTTTGTCCTCCTTTTTATTCAACAAAATAAAACACATCTTCAAGCCGCACTGTCAATTCTGGCATAGACACAGGCGAAAATTCTTTTACAGATTCGGCTTTTTCATCATGTTTCCTGATAAACTTATCAGACTTAAAATAAGCGTATGATTTATAGAACTCATACTTTTTTTCATCTGTCAAAATATATATGTCTATCGCCATATTCAGACAATCGACAATCCAGTATTCTTTTATGCCAATCTCCGCGTACTTTTTCATTTTAATACCCAAATCCATATTACGCGTTGATTTAGATAAAACTTCAATTATTATCAAGGGAATATTCATACTGGTATCATAGCAAAAAACCATTATATCAGGCTCATAGTAATTATCTTCATTAATGTAAAGACTTGCGTCAAATCTTGATACGCAGCGTTTATTATTTTTCCTGAAATAACCGTTAAATATATCGGTTATATTAAATTGAACATCTCTGTGTTCGTCAGACGGCGAAGTCATCATGTATATTTTGCCGTCTATTTTTTCTTCTTTATATTTATCGTCGCTATAATTAATATAATCCTGCATAACATTTATCTCCTGTTCTATGATTTTGCTATTATATTTTATATCAGCCCGTGCTTTTTCATAACGTCAATCAATATATTTTTGTTCTTTTCTTCCATTTCACAAAGAGGACTTCTCAATTCTCCGTTGTCTAAATTCATAAGAGCCATCGCCGTTTTTATCGGTATCGGGCTGGTTTCGATAAATAAAGCGTCAATTAAATCAATGTATTTTATATGCAAATCCGCGCTCTCTTTTATTTTGCCGTCGAAGAAAAGCCGGCATATATCGTGGGTTTCCTGCGGCAGTATGTTCGACAGAACCGATATAACTCCAAGTCCGCCTATCGATAAAATCGGAACTATATCTTCGTCGTTGCCGGAATATACGTCTAAATCGTCTCCGCACATCTGGCGGATTTGGAGAATAGATTTCATGTTCCCGCACGCCTCTTTTGTCGCGACAATGTTCGGATGCTTTGACAATTCTTTATATGTTGCAGGAAGTATAGTCATATTTGTCCTGCTCGGCACGTTATATAAAATAACTGGCATATCGACCGAATCGGCTATGGCGTTGAAATGCTTTATAAGACCTTTCTGAGTCGTTTTGTTATAATACGGCGTAACGTGAAGTATTCCGTCAACGCCGGACCTCTCGCAGTGCTGCGAGAGTTCTATTGCGTAAGCTGTATCGTTTGACCCTGCTCCGGCAATCACTTTTACCCTGCCGTTTACTTTTTCAGCCGTAACCTCGATTAATTTTCTGTGTTCGTCGTCGGTTAAAGTCGAGGCTTCGCCTGTAGTCCCGCAGACGACTATTGCGTCGATATTGTTTTTGATTTGAAATTCTATTAACTCTGAATACCTTTCATAGTCGATTTTATCGTTTTTCAACGGGGTTATAATAGCGGTCGCCGCGCCCTTAAAAATCATTTTTTTATTGCTCATTGTAATAAACACCTCATATTTTATTTATAAAATTATTAATTTATTTTTAAATTACTTAAAAAAATCTTGTATTCTTCATATATCTGTGATATAATAGAATATTCTATTAGAATTATATGCCAAAGGCTTTATTTCCTATAACAATTAAAACAATAATTAATTATTTTCGTTCATTTAAAATTCTTACTAATGATTTTATCATTTATTTTTATATATGTCAAACATTTTTTTATAAAATTTAAAACGAAATTTATTCGTTTACGGAAAGCGTGATAATGACTTCCCTAAAAGATTATTTTTTTGAACTGCCTGAAAATTTAATTGCGCAGAATCCTGCAGATAAGCGCGACGAATCAAAGCTGATGCTCATTGACAGGAAAAACAATACTATAGAGCACAAAAAATTTTACGATATTGTTGATTATTTACGTAAAGGCGACGTGCTTGTCATCAATGAATCAAAAGTTTTCCCCGCCCGTTTAATCGGCGAACGTGTAGGGGACGCTGTCCTCAGCGTCCCGCCTAAAAAGATTGAGTTTCTCCTGCTTGAAAACAAAGGCGATGACGTTTGGGAAATCATCATGAAGCCTGGCAGAAAAGGCAGGAAAGGCGTTGTTTTTTCTTTTGGAAACGACGCAGTAAAATTAGAAGCTGAAATCTTGGAATCTTTAGATAACGGAAACAAACTCGTTAAATTTTATTATGACAAAAGCGACACAAAAAATGCGGCGTTTTATAATATACTTGACGAAATCGGGAAAATCCCTCTGCCGCCGTATATCAAAGAAAGCGAAGTAAAAGTAAACGCGAAAGAGAGATACCAAACAGTTTACGCAAACGACGACAAAAGCGGCTCTTCCGCCGCTCCGACTGCGGGGCTTCATTTTACAAAAGAACTGCTGGAGTTATTAAAGTCTAAAGGCGTGATTATATGCCCTATAACGCTTCATGTCGGACTCGGCACATTCAGACCCGTCAAAGTTGAAAATATAAGCGAACATGAAATGCACGAAGAATATTACAGCATACCTCAGTCAAGCGCAGACGAAATCAATCAAGCAAAACTCGAAAACCGCAGGATTATCGCAGTCGGCACGACTTCATGCAGAACTTTAGAGGGAAATTTCGCAAAATACGGAAAAACGACAGCTTGCGAGGATAAAACAAATATATTTATTTATGGGGATTATGAATTTAAAGTCATTGACGCATTAATAACAAATTTTCATCTTCCCGAAAGCACTCTTTTAATGCTTGTCTCGGCTTTTTATTTGAGAGAACTCATACTTGCGGCTTATAAAACGGCAGTCGAAAATAAATACAGATTTTTTTCGTTCGGCGACGCTATGTTTATATATTGATATGTGGTAAATTGAAAACTCAGTGAAAAAATGTCATTTAATAATAGGAGTTGAAATTATGAGTGAAAAAATTATGGATATAAACGCTGTTTCTTTATATTTAACAACGATACTGCAAGCTGACAAAGTAAAAGTTCAAGAAGTTGACCGAGTTATAACAATTATACCGATTGATGAAACAATAACGGAAAAAAAATATATCTGCCCCTTTCTCGGCATAGCTGCAGACAGCAGTTTGACGACCGATAAATTTCTCGAATGGAAACGTGAAGAAAGGGAAGCCGAATATGAAAAAGATGTACATTCTTGACGCTTGCGCTTTGATTGCGGCAATTAAAAAAGAAGAAGGTGCATTGACTATTGCTGAATTATATGAAGAAGCGGCGGCGGGCAATGTAATTCTTGCTATAAATAAAGTTAATTTGCTTGAAGTTTATTACGGGTTTCGGCGTGAAAATGGCAGGGAATACGCCGATAAAGTCTTAAAAAGCGTTATAAATTCCGTCGTTGAAATTTCTGACATTAGTATCGAAGTATTGGTTGAAGCCGGACGGATAAAATCTGATTATCACCGTATTTCTCTTGCGGATTCGATTGCGCTCGCTGAAACATCAATTCACAACGGGTATCTTGTTACTGCGGACCATCATGAAATGGATATAATGGATAAAACCGGGATTGTAAATTTTTTATGGATACGATAAACAGCTACAGATTTTTTTTCGTTCGGCGACGCTATGTTTATATATTGATTATACAGTAAATTTATATTAATATGCAGGAGTAATAAAAATATGGCAAATGAATTTTGTCCTAAATGCCGTTCTGTTCAGCCTATGAATATTTCTAATTTTGAAAAGATTGCAAAAGATAAAAACGGCAAAGAAATAAAAATAATTATAAAAAGTTATACTTGCTCGGTTTGCCATATATTTGTACGGGACGAAGAAACAAAGAAGCCGACATGATGAAATCGAGAATTAATAAAATAACAGTAATCTGCGGACCGACAGCGAGCGGAAAAACCGGAGTCGCGATAGAGTTCGCGAAAATACTTGACGCTGAAATAATCTCGGCTGATTCTATGCAAATCTATAAAGAACTCAATATCGGCACGGCTAAACCCTCAAAAGAAGAAATGTCCGGCATACCGCATCATTTAATCGATATTGTATCTATCAAGACAGACCAGTTCAGCGTAGCCGAGTATGTAAAAAAAGCAGACGAATGCGTTCAGGATATACTGAGCAGAAACAAAAGAATTATTGTTTGCGGAGGAACCGGGCTTTATATAAACCATTTCATAAAAAATACACAGTTTACCGAATATGAAAACGACCTTGATTACAGACAGCGACTCGAACGGCTTTCAAATGAAGAATTATATTCTATGCTGGTTGAAATAGACACAAAGAGTTCGGATATTATACACCCGAATAATAAAAAAAGAATTATCCGCGCTCTTGAGATTTATAAAATAACGGGAAAAACGAAATCAGAGCTTGACGAACTCGCAAATTCTGAAAAATCAAAATATGATTTTGTGAAAATCGGGCTTAATTATACTGACAGAAGCGCGCTTTATGCTAAAATAAATAAACGCGTTGATTTGATGTTCAAAAACGGACTTCTCGATGAAGCGCGTGAATTATACGAAAAAGGCGAAGAAAATAATATAAGAAGAATCGGCGCAATCGGATATATTGAAATTTTAGATTATTTTAACGGATTATGCAGTTTTGATGAAGCCGTCGAAAAGATTAAACAGCACACCAGAAATTACGCCAAACGTCAGCTGACATGGTTTAATAAAGACCCTGAAACTTTGTGGGTTGATATAAATGAAAATAGTAAAACAGATAAAATAATCGAAAAATGTTTAAATTATATAAATTTGTGAAAACATTGTGGTATAATTATATTTATGAATGTTAATTTTAAGTCCTTAGCTATAAAAGTTTTTTTGAATATCGTTCTTATTGCGGTAACCTGTTATTTTTTATTTCAGTATGTAAAAATGTCGGGAAATTCAATTTCAACCGAACGCGCCGATATTGAAATAAGGCAGGATATTGTGGAAACATACGGATATATATTCAGGAATGAAGAGGTTATATATTCTCCGGGCGGCGGCTCTGTAAACTATCTGATAGAAAACAGCAGGAAAGTCGGGAAAAACGAGCTTATCGCGCAGTCGTATTATAACAACGCGGATTTTTCGTCAAAAGACCAGATAGCCGCTCTGACCGAAAAATTGGATACACTCAACAAAAGCAATTTAAATCTGGAATTTGTCACAATCAATATAGAAAAAATAGAATCCGATTCGCAGACAATGTACGTTGATATGCTGAAAAATATAGAAAGCGGCAAAATCATTGACGCAGGCAGGCAGAGAAAAGATTTTCTTATTCTTTCCAACAAAAAACAGCTTATAACGCATGAAGTAAGCGAAAACTTTTTCAGCAATATTATTAAAAGCGCGGAGGACAAAAAAACACAGCTTGAAAATCAGCTGACTAACGCTGAAACCGGAGGGACCGACATTTTTTCCGACCGGTCCGGGGTTTTTTACACAAATGTTGACGGATATGAAAATTACCTGACGGCTGACGCGTTAAAAACTCTTGATTTCAGTAAATTCGACGAGCTTATAAATCAGAAGCCGGACAATAATATATTAAACAACGCGCTCGGGAAAATTGCGTATGATTTTAACTGGTATCTTGTATGTAAAACAAAGAAAAATAAAGATATTGACTTTATAGCCGGAAACGAGTACAATATAATATATCCGTTCTCGTCAAATAAATCCATAACGTCGGTTTTGACCAAGCAAATAGACAGCGCAAGTTCAGACGAGGTTATATTGATATTTGAAACGGATTCTATCCCGCTGGATTTTGATTTTTCACGCAAACAGATGATTCAGATTATACTCAACGAAGTCGGCGGAATAAAAGTGCCCGAGGAGGCGCTACAGATAATTCAAAAAGACGACGGAACAACCATCGAGGGAGTTTACATACTGAAAGGCAATCTTGTTGTGTTCAGGGAGCTGCCGAAAAATGAATGTCTTGGCAAGTTCGGCGGATATTATTTATATCTCGAACCGTCAAAAAGACCTGAAACCGGCGGCGGAACGCTGCAGCTTTACGAGGACATAATAGTTTCGGGCAAAAATTTATACGACGGCAAAGCCGCGGAATAATTATTAACAGAGGAGTACAAAAGTGAACGGCAGTTTTGCTTATATAGAAGAAAATTTGAGTTTAATCCGGGATAAAATAAATAAAGCGGTATTAAACAGGGATAATAAATACAAAAACGGCGACGTCAGGCTTCTTGCGGTAACAAAAACCGTCGAACCCGAAAAAATCAATTTCGCAATATCCAAAGGTGTAAACTTAATCGGTGAAAACAAAGTAAACGAGCTTCTTGAAAAATACGATAAGTTAAACAAAGACGGGCTGGAAATCCACTTTATAGGCAATCTCCAGACAAACAAAGTAAAATATATAATCGATAAAGTAAGTTTAATTCATTCGGTAAATTCAATAAGGCTTGCCGAAGAAATAAATAAAAGAGCCTCTCAGCATAATAAAATAATGGACGTTTTAATAGAACTTAATATCGGCGGCGAAGAATCCAAGATAGGAATCGACCCCGAATCTGTTTTTGAATTTACAAAAACTCTGAAAGATTTTGAAAATTTAAGTGTTAAAGGGCTTATGACTGTGCCTCCGCCGCTCGAAAATCTAAAAAAAGCAGATAAAAATGAAGAAAAATATGAAATTTTAAAAATTTTTAATAAAATGTACGAAATTTTTATTGACATATCGTCAAAAAAATTAGATAATATAGATATGCGTATTTTATCTATGGGAATGTCCGAAGATTATGAGGAGGCAATATCGCGCGGAGCTAACATAATCAGAATCGGAAGGGCGGTTTTCGGAGAAAGACTGTAAAAATATTAATTATATGTAGAAAATATAATGATGGAGGAGCCATTATGAACTTGTGGGAGAGAATAAAAAAAGGAATAACCCCCGACAATGAAGAACAATTCGGTGATGATGTTTTTGAAGCTGACGAAATGTATGATACGCGCGACCATAAAACGGATAATATTGATATGGGCGATTTTATTTCTTCCGGTAACCGTTTGCCTTATGAAAACACAAATCAAAGCAGTCTTAATCAGGTTCAGGAAACTTACAATACTCAATTTCAAGGAAGCGACAATATGAAGCCTTTGGTAGAGTTTGTGGTAGTTAAACCCGAAGATTGCAATAATCCGCCCGAAATAGCCGATTATTTGCTTAACGGAAAAACCGTCCTTTTAAATCTCGAAGAAACAACAGTTGAAACTGCGAGACGTTTGAAAGATTTTTTGTGCGGCGTGGCTTATTCTATTCACGGAAACATCGAAAAAGTTTCATCAAAAACTTTTGTTATAACCCCTAAAAACGTTGTAATATCTTCAGACATACTAAAAAAAAGCCCGCGCAGAAATGCAAGAACCGAAAGTTCCGGAATCCCGAACGAAGCCCGAAATTAATCATCTAAATCATTTAAATTGATATATGGTTGAAAATTATGTGTGTAAAATTATTGATGGAGGAGTTTTATCAATGAAATTCTTGGATAAGATAATAAAAGGAGTAAACCCGGACGATGAAGAGCCTTTTAATGACGATGTTTTTGAAGACGACGAGATTTACGGCGCCTCTAACAACAATATGGGGAACGATTTAGGGGATTATATACCCTCCGGCGGATATTCGCCCTATACGAACCAAAATCAGGGCGGTATGGGAATGAATCAAAATCAGATTCAGAATCAAAATTATAATCAGAACCAGAATCAAAACCAAATGCAGCAGGGCTATCAGCAGCATCAGACCCAGTCCCCTGTTCCCGTCCACAGCGGTATTACTATTGCCGGAGGCGGCAATATGCAGCTTTCCGTCGAGCTTAAAGTTGTCAAACCCGAGGATTACAATAACGTGACCGAAATAGCCGACCATCTGCTTAACGGGAAAACCGTTATTTTAAACCTTGAGGAGACAAATAAAGAAACGGCGAGGCGTTTAATCGATTTTTTAAACGGCGTCGCATACGCAATCAAGGGGCAGGTCGAAAGGGTCGCGGACAGGACTTTCGTTATTACTCCGAGCAACGTTCCGATAGACAACGCGCAGCTAAAAGAGGACATACGAAGAAATACCAGAAACGATAATTCTATATATTGATATATTAACGTGATTTCATCAGGAAAGCGACAGATTAACGCTAATATTGCGTTGGTTTTTTCGGCGTTTTTTGAAATTGGTACAGGGGTGATTTGTTGCAGTATATTGTCTTGGTTGTATTGGCGAGATTAGTTGTCGCGTTGCTGTACGCGATGCAGATATGTATGTTCGGCAGAGCTATTATGTCGTGGTTTTCCCCCGAGGAAGACAACAGACTCGCGCAGTTTTTATTTATGGTGACCGAGCCGTTTGTGTATCCTATACGCAAACTGCTTAGTAAAATCGAATTTTTCAATAACATGCCTATAGACATGTCGTTCATGGTTGCCATGCTTATTTTGATTATATTCACTACCGTTTTAAGCGGAAATTTAGTTGTAAATTAATAAACACAGAGAGGTAAAAAAAGATGATTCCTCCTCAGGAACTGAAAAACAAATCTTTTACCCGCACAGCCAAAGGCTACGATATTGCCGAAGTTGACGGGTATATAGATTTTATCATAGAAAAATATTCAGAGCTTTTTGCTCAGTGCGACAAGTACGACAAAAAACTCAGGATTGTATCTTCCCGTATAAGCGAAATCCAGCAGGAAGAGGATACTATCCAAAAACTTTCGATAACGACGCAGAAAAACTGCGACCGGCTTTTAGCCGAAGCGGAGCGCGAGGCTAAAAACAAAATAGAGGAAGCCGAGAAGACAGCCGAACAGATTCTAAGCGACGCAAGAGAAAGAGCGCAAACCGCATTGTTCGCCATAGAGAAAAAATCGGTTATGCAGATTGACGCGACTCAGAAAAAATCCGACGCGCTTCTTTTGTCCGCGCGGACGAGATGCACAAAACTTTTAGCGGATTTCAAGAAAGAAATAGCCCTGCAGAGAGAAAATATATTAAATATAAAAAACATATCGGAGGAGTTTAACTCAAAACTTCTCGCAATGTATAAAAATCATTTAAATATTCTGAGCGAAAACACCTATACTCCGTCTATAGATTTGGACAGTTTTACGGAATCCAAACTTTTTGACAGCGTTATGAAAGAAATAAAAAACGACGCCGCCGAAATCGCGCGTAAAAATTCAGCAGTCGAGTATGATTTTGAAAAAGAACTGAACATGATAAAAGACAGCAAAAATTCTCTTGACAATTATGAGGTAAAAACTAAATCAGGCAACGCTAAGCATACTCAAGCCGGCGACGCTGAAGATATTGAAAATACAGACAATTATGATAATAAAGATGATAACGTTTATAATGACGGC
>JGI20166J26741_12027806_pt1 | contig 19100 bp, 15 predicted proteins | sample TergutCu122P5_FD_26741 | JGI IMG/M metagenome (IMG submission 26741)
CTGCAATGCCTCGATCGGCAAAAAATCGCCCCCGACGATAGCCATATTATTTTGATGTCGGAGGACGGCGCGGAAATGCAGCGCCTGGCCAAAGACTTGCTGCCCCCCAGCGGCCGCCAGCACCGCCTGCTCCAGATGATTGGCCCGGAACCGCCGCTTCAGGGCGGGGACAATCCGTCCGGTCAACCGCAGGTGCCGGATGCCAACGAATGGGCCTTCACCCAGCTTGGTTTGCGGGTTATTGCCGGCTATGCCTCTGGGGTGGCGATTGACAAAAGTCGGCTGGTCAGCCCGCAGGGCACGCCGAGCCAAGGCGAGTATCTGGACCGGGCAAAAAAGCTTGGATTGATGATTTTCGTCTACCCGATTGCCCCCGACGACACCATCCAGCAGATAAGCCTATCGGCAACGCCAGCCGCCGCGGCAGAAGCGGCGACAGCCACAAAACCGCCTACAGAACCGTCCACGACGGAACCGCCGGCGACGGTTCCGCCGGCGGCAAGCTCTCCGTCTGCCGATGCCACGCCACAGACCATCACGGTCAAAGCCAGCGACTTTTTCCTGAACACCATTGGCGCCGACGGCCTTTTTATGAACCCGCTGCCGCCGGTAACGCCGCCGGACAATGGCGGAGAGAAAAACGAGGAGAACAAATAAAAGTCCAATTCCCCGTTACGCGGGAATAAGCGCGCCCATGCCGGCCTTTTTCAGGTTGTCGGTGTATACCTTGAAAAGCTGGTTTGAAAGCGGAACCAGCTTGGTGAGCCCCAGGAGGTTGCCGGTCACCTTGATGTCGCCCTTGAATGAGGCGATCATGAAGTTGACCTTTCCCAGCCAGTAGAGATGCAGGATATCCGCCGTCAGCTTCATCGTGGCCGAGGGGGTTACTTGCGGCGGGCATTCCCTGAGGTACAACTCGATATCCGCTCCGGAAAAATCGATGTACACCCTGCCATCGGGGTCGATGATCTCGTAGCCGATGCAGAGTTTGGAATTGAGCAGCTTTTCCTTCAATTCCGGGAGGCCCTTTATTGATTCGACCATCATTTTCATTGATTCATAAACCTGTTCGATGTCGGTGATGTATTTTCCCATGGCTGGTATCTCCTGGTGTTGAGGTTGTCTGTTCCTCTGACTGATTTCAGATGTTGAACAGATGTTCATGCGAATCCGCCAATCCCTTTGCATAAAAAGGGAGTCTGTCAAATGCTGCGCCCCGTTCCCTTCCAATAGGGTTCCCGCAAGTTCTTTTTCAGCACTTTGCCGACCGGGCTGCGCGGCAGGGTCTCGATAAAATCTATGCTTTTTGGGGTTTTCACCCCGCCCAGGCGTTCCCGGCAGAAGGCAATCAGCTCTTCGGCGGAAACACTGGCGCCGGGCTTCAGTTCGACCACCGCTTTCACCGCCTCGCCCCAGTCCGCGTCCGGGACGCCAATCACGGCGCAATCCTGCACCGCCGGATGTCCCCAGACGATCCGCTCGACCTCGATGGGATAGACATTGAAGCCACCCGAGATGATCATGTCTTTCTTGCGGTCGGTGAGGTAGAGATAGCCCTCGTCATCGAAATAACCGATATCGCCAGTGTGCAGCCAGCCGTCGATGATGGTCTCGGCGGTCTTCTCCGGCTCTTTGTAGTATCCCTTCATCACCAGATCGCCGCGCACACAGATCTCGCCGCGGCTGCCGGCCGGGAGCGGCTGGTTGTTGTCGTCGACAATCCGCACCGTGATCAGGGGCGACGGCTGCCCAACCGAGGAGAGGCGGGTATCGCTCGCCAAGCCGCCGCCGGAAAAGTGAGCCTTTGGGCTGAGCGCCGATATGGAAGCGAAACACTCGGTCTGGCCGTATCCGCCCGACATGATCGGGCCAAGCAGCTCGATAGCTTTTTTCAGCTTCTCCACCGACATCGGCGCGGTGCCATAGAGGACGTATTTGAGCGAGCCGATGAGCGCTTTGAAATCCGGGCTATCGATCCCCGGTATCTCCAGCAGGCGGTAAGTGGCTGTCGGGGGTAGGAAAAGCTCGGTAACCTTGTAACGGACAATCGACTGGAACAGCATCACCGGGTCCGGCTTGGTCAAGACGACCACCATGCCGCCACGGGCCGTGCAGGGAAGGGTGACAATGCCGGCGGTGTGGGTCATCGGGGCGGCGGCGAGATTGACAATCTTTTCATCGAAGCCGTAGGTGACGCCGATCATGTAATTGGCGACGAAGGTTTGAAAAGTCCGATGCGTGTTCATCACCCCCTTCGGCTTGCCCGTGGTGCCGCCGGTTGGGCTGATGGCCACCACGTCCTCCATATCGTAAGTGATGTCGGGCGGCGTCGCCGGTTGCCCCTGGATGAATTTATCGAGCGACATGGCGGTTTCCAGGTCGGCGTCGATACATACCCAGAGTTTCACCTTGGGGAGATTTCCTCTGATCTTCTCGATTTCCCCGGCAAAATCTTTTTGAAAAAAGACCATGTCGGCATCGAAGGCATCGAGGATGTAGAGGTTTTCGTCAAGCCCGTTCCGCGTATTTATGGGGATCCAGACCAGGCCCGCCCGCCACAAGCCGAGGGTGCATGTCCAGGCGGTGGGGTGGTTCGCCGACCAGACCGCGCCCTTTGCCCCTTTGGCGAATCCCGCCGAGAGGAGACCATTGGCGATGCGGCAGGATAGCTCCCTGATCTCGGTAAAAGAGTATTCTTGGTCGTCGGCGACGTAGGCCACGCCGTTGGGGTTGACCAGCCAGCCCCGGTCGAAAAAGTCGATGATAGCCATAAAATTCTCTATTCCCTCCGCTAGAGTTTTATACGTTCTCTTTAAAGCCGTCTTTTGCGATTGCGACCAAACCCGCCGCAAGCCTTACTTCGCTTCGATCCAGGTCACCGGCGGGAACTCACGGGGGACGGCGCCATCGGTGGCAACCGCCGGATAGCCAAGCAAAAGGAGCATACCGGCCTTGTCGAAGGGCCACTCCAAGTCAAGAACCTGAGCGAACTTTTTCTTCGTCTTGCGGTCTTTGTTCAGAGCGTTGGTGACAAAACCGATATAACAGGTGGCAATGCCCAGGGAATGCGCGGCTAACACCATGTTCTGGCAGGCGATTCCCACTCCCACCTCCGGGTCTGACACGTGCAGGCGATGGGGAAAAACCATGATGGCGCAGGGGGCCTCGAAACAGGTGTTTATCTGTTTGCCGAACTGCGGTTGGAACAGGTTGCCCACAACCTGCATCGGGCGCGGATCGGTGGCGTTGGGATAGACGAGACAGAGGAGGTTCTTTATGAGCCTCCCCAGGAAATTGTTTTTAGTCCATAGGCGCGGGAAAACGCTCAGGAAATTCATGGTGGCGCTGTTCAGCTCGTCTATGAGCTTGCGGTCGGTGATGACGATGAATTTGAAGCCCTGGCAGTTGCCGGCGGTTGGCACAAAGCGCCCCGCCTCGAGGATGCGCTCGATCATCTCCTTGGGCACCGGGTCGGTTTTGAAAACGCGCGTCGACCGGCGCCGGTAGATAACCTTTTCGGTTTCTGTGAGCTTTGCTTCAATCTCGGCAAAGGGAAGCGGCTCCGGCAAGCCAAGCGGGTTCGGCAGGCCGTTGCGCGGATTTTCCGGATAGCTGTGCGGCGTCGCGAACCGCCCTTCGTCGATGCGGAAGAAGGACTGCATGTTGACGGCGCCTTGCGGGCAGATGGATTCGCAGTTATGACAGGCGATGCAGTATTCGCCGAAGTAGGAATGCCCGGCGAATTTGGCCTGATAATCGCCGCAGCCCATGCAGCGGCGGCACTCTGACGCCAATTGTTCCTGGGTGAATGCCGCGCCTTCTTCAGCATCGGCCCCGGTGGCGGCGGGGGGCTTTGGTTCGTTTCTGACGCTCAGTTGCGCGCATGATTCCAGATGACGCGCGCCGGCCAGCGGGATGCCTTTGAAGGTAACCTCTTTCATTTCGGGGAGTTTGGCCTGTTCTCCCTTGAAAAAGGCGTCGATGGCCAGGGCGGCGTTCCGCCCGGTGGCAATCGCCGGGGAAACCGTGCCGGCGCCCTGCTTCCTGGCGGCGCGGGCGGCGTTTGCCGCCGCATTGCCGCCGCCAACGACAAAAACGGCTTTGCCCTCCTGGGCTGACCGGAGCAAGGCAAGGTCGCCCGAAAGGCTCTCGTATTCTTCCCCTTCGGTGCCTGTTATCGCCTCGTCTTGGGGGCCAATCGCCACCAAGACGGCATCGTATTGTTCTTTCAGTTCGGCAATCGAGATGTCTTTGCCGACGCTGGTTTTCAGCTTGATGGCGACGCCCAGCTCGGTGATGCGTTTGATCTCGCTCGCCACCACCCTCTCCGGCAATTTCGACCGGGGTATCACGGACAGGAGCATCCCCCCAGCCTGTTCATTTTGCTCGAAGACCGTAACCAGATAGCCGGCCAAGGCAAGCTGGCACGCCGAGGACATGCCGACCGGGCCCGATCCGATAACCGCTACGGTCTTGTCTTGCATCCGCGTCGGCTTCTTGAAGGACAGTCCCTTTTCGATGGCATAGTCGCCCAGTGACCGCTCGACGCAGTGGATATTGAGTGATGTATCGAGATGCCTTCGGTTGCAATTGCTTTCACAGGGATGGGGGCATATCCTGCCGGTGACCGCCGGGAAAGGGTTGGTGCGCGCGAGCATTTCCCAGGCCGCTTCGTTCGAGGCGCCGCCGGCCAACATCCTTACGAACTGTTTTATGTCGTTTCCCGCTGGGCAGTTGTACTGGCATGAGGCTTGCTGCCGCGCCGCCGCCGTCTCCCTTTTGACCATGACGATGGTCTGGGAGGGGCATTGCCGGGTGCAGACCGCGCAGCCGATGCACTTGTCCGGATCGACAAGCAGCCGATGCGGCGCCGAGGCGATGGGCGGATTGGCCATATAGCCATACTTGCTCAACTTGATATTTCTTTTCAGCATGTTTTCCTCACAGTTGGACACGATTATCCACTTGGCCTACATCGTCAAAAGCCTCAAAATTCGCCTGCTGATAAAACCTGGCAGTAACCGCAGGGAGCGTAAGGGCAGAATTCCTTTGGTGTCGTTATGGAGGTGATGGCCATGCGCCGCTTTCCAGACAACACCCGCGACATCTTGCGGGCTGAGTTTGATGCCAAGCTTGTCGATGCTTGCCGCCTTTACCTCTCTCTCGAGCAGAGGCGTGTTGACATAGGGCGCCCGGATATCGCAGACGAAGATGCCATGCTTTTCAAGCTCGAGGTTGAGCGATTCCGTCAATGAGCTGACCGCCGCTTTTGAAGCCGCATAGACGGCCAATTGCGGCACGCCGGAGAGCGATGCCGCCGAAGACATGTTAATGATGCGGCTCCCCTGGGTGCCTTGCAAAAGCTTGAAACTCGCGGCGATGCAATTCAACATGCCGCAGACATTGACATCGATAATTCGCCTTTGCTCCGCCACCGGAATCTCGTGATTGTCGCCCATGCGGATGATGCCGGCGTTATTGAACAAGACATCCATTCTATTGCCGGTATGGGCGGAAAAATGAGTAACGGCGCTGGCGACGCTCTCTTGATCGGTGACATCCATCACCTGATAGCAGGAGGTTTCCTTGCCCAATTCAGAGTGCAGCGACTGGAGGGCGCCGCCGTTCACGTCATACAGCCCGACAAACCAGCCCTGCCTGGCAAAGAGCCGGGCGGTGGCCAAGCCTATGCCTGAGGCCGCGCCGGTGACAAAGATTGACCGTTCTTTGGCCGCCATGGCGCTTCCTATTGTTTTCCTTCAAGAATATGAATGCACATGGCCGCTTCTTCGAGGCCGATGTTGCCGCCGCCATTTTCCGCGAGGCCAATTCTCGCCCCGGCCACCTGCCTCTTGCCGGCCTCGCCACGCAACTGCGTGACCAGTTCATAGATCTGCGACAAGCCGGATGCGGCCACCGGATGGCCGTTGCTTTCCAGGCCGCCGCTGGTATTTAAGGGAAGTTTGCCGCCCAGACGGGTGGCGCCGGATTCGGCAAAGCGTCCACCCTGGCCGACCGGGCAGAAGCCCATCACCTCGCACTGGTGCAATTCGCCAAAGGCGGTGGCGTCGTGCAACTCGGCCAGGTTTATGTCCTCCGGGCCGACTCCCGCTATTTCGTAGGCCTGTTTTGACAGGCGTTCGCCGATGTCCTCGCCATCCATCTCGCGGTCGCTTCCCTGGCCCAGCACCGAGGCCAGAATCTTCACGCCTCTGGCCGCGCCGATCTTTTTCAGATAGCGTTCCGAACAGACCACCGCCGCTGCCGCGCCATCGCCGAGCGGCGCGCACATGGCGCGGGTGAGGGGATAGGAGACCGGCGCGTCGGCCAGCACCTCCGCTTCGCTGACCAGGTTTTGATACTGAGCCAGAGGATTGAGTGAGGCGTGGAAGTGGTTTTTGGCCGAGATGAGCGCCAGTTGTTTCTGGCTGGTGCCGAAGGTGGCCATATGCCAGCGGCAGAAGGTGGCATACAGATCCATGAAATTGCTTCGCTGGCCGCCGCCCTTCCAGTCGGCGGGGATGACGTGGTCGTATTCCTTGGCCACGCTGGTGAGCAGCGCCAGGTTTCCCATGAAATTCTCCACGTCGGTGGCGCTCGCCAGCGCCATGAACGAGGTGGACTTATCCTCGTGCGTCAGCTTTTCCGCGCCGACGGCCAGCGCCACATCAAACATTTTCGCCCTGATCCCGGTATAGGCGAGGTGCAGCGCCGTCGAGCCGCCGGCGCAGGCATTTTCCACATTGGTGACGGGAATCTTGTCGATGCCCATCTCCCGAAAAACGATCTGGCCGCGAATACAATGCTGCCCGGTGTACATGCCCCAGAAACTGTTGGCAAAAAAACCCGCCTGCACGTCTTTTGGCCCCAGCCCCGCGTCTTGCAAAGCGAGGGCGATCGCTTCTTTGGCCATGGCGCGGACGCTCTTATCCAGATATTTGCCAAAGCGAATCTTGCCGATGCCGATGATATAGATTGGTTCCATAGCTACATTGCCTCTTTTATGATCATGTTGCCGGCCACAATCGACAGGAAATCGTTGGAGCCGTCCTCTATCATGCCGGCCCGCGCATCCCTGAAGATTTTTTCGATCAAATACGCCTTGGTAAGGCCGAGGCCGCCAAAAAGCTGGATGGCGTCGCTCGCCACCTCAAACGCCGCCTGCGTGCAATACACCTTGGCCAGGATGGAGTATTTCACGTCCGGCATATTGCCGCCGTAGTTGTGAATCATCGCGGCCCGCGACATGGCGCGGGCGGTTTCGACTTTGGCGAACATGTCGAAAATCTTTTTCTGCACCGCCTGGTGTTCACACAGAATCTTGCCCCCCTGGGTGCGATGCGCGCAGTGTTCGAGGGCCAGGTCGAGCGCCGATTGGGCGACGCCCGTGAACATCGCCCCCATGCCGCCGTTGGCATAAGACAGGGTGAGGGCAACCCCCATTTCGTAAGCATTGGGATCGAGAAGCATATCTTCTTCAGGAATGACCACGTTGTCGAAGAATAATTCCCCTTGGGGAAGCTCCCGCTGGCCGATTTTATCCAAGGGCGCCCCTTTGGAGACTCCCGGAGTATTCAGATCGACAATGCAAATACCGCCGCCGGCCATCCCCATGCTGTCGTCGATGCCGACAAAGAGCGCCACCTGGGTCGCTGTCGGCGCGCAGCTGACCCAGGCCGACTTCTGGCCATTGATGACCCAGGTATTTCCTTCCTGGCGCGCTTTTACCTGCTGACTGATCTTGGGGTTATTGAAATATTTGGTCTCGGGCGCCAGATTGTCGCTGCCGTGGTTGGGCTCGGTTATCCCCCAGCAGCCCATGATGCTGGCATCGGTGCATGTGGTGTACGGCGTCACCCATTTCTCGATCAGGGCGGGGTTCTGGGTAAAGGCGGCAAAAAAGGCCGGGAACTGGGCGACGCCAATGGCGACGGCGAAACCAACGCTGGCATAGCCTATCTCCTCGAAAAAAATATGCTGCCCAAGGGGATCGAAGCCGCAGCCGCCAACCTCTTCGGGAAGGATCATCGTGTGGTATTTCTGCTCAAACATTTTTTTCATGCAGTCGTAAAAGAGCGAATCCTTTTTCACCACCTCGGTAGGGGGCAAGGCGTCGAGGGCAATGGCCGCCGGCCGCAAAACTTTCAGTCCAAACTCCCGCAGAGATTCCTTCAGAATACGGTGCTCATCGGTAAGATTCAGATTAATTTCTTTGTAAGCCATGGCCGTAACCCCTTTCAGTTTTCTTTGAACAGACGATTTTCAAGCGCCGCTTGGCAGCGATGCTCTCCCAAAACCGTAGCAATAATTGAAGCCCAACGGCTCCTTCGCTGATAAAACAAGATGAACGTTTTCTTCACATCTTTTGATTGTAATAAAACATAGTTTAAAAATATTTGCACACCCACAATGCGGGTGTGCCGGCTCGGTATGGACGTCCGCGTGAAGCTTGGCGCAACTGGCGGCGGGTATGGATAAGAGGCGATTCTCTGTCTACTTCGGGAATTTCACGGACGGGCCGTCTCACTCGGCATTCTTTTATTTTCCGTGCCTGTGGTTTATGCGTTGTGATAGAATGGCCTAGCTAGCAGCAACAAAAGCCACAGTTGAAAAGAATGATGATTCTGTTTTTGAAGAGACGAAAATGATGAAAAAGTTGATACTGATTTGTGTATTGTTATTGTTCCCAATGATTACTTCTTGCTATTCAATGGTTGCTACTGGTCTTCTTTATACTTATGCCTATATTGATGTGACTAAAAAAGAGAAAGAAGAAGCACAAAAGAGAGCCGAGCAGGAAAAAGAAGAGGCACAAAAGAGAGCCGAGCAGGAAAAAGAAGAGGCACAAAAGAGAGCCGAGCAGGAAAAAATAGAAGAAGAAAAGCGTGTTGCAAGGGAAAATGCAAGGGCCCGTATATCTAAAAAATACAACAGGCCCTGGTGCGATAAAAGTTCCATATCGGAATATATCGAATCGTCTCCATATCAAAAAAGATGTCTGATCGAGCTAAATTCTTCTTTCTACGTTTTTGAGCAAAGCCCTCATGGCACACTCGTATCTGCCGGTCATAGATCAAGGGCATATTTGATTGAACGGAACAATACGGACTCGTCTCTGCCAGATGACGATGTGATACCTGGAGGAATCTTGGAATACACCGGACTTTATCAATATATTTCCATTAGGGGCGGCACAAACACGGTATTGAAGTTTAAAAGGCTACAATAATCAGGACAAAACCATAGACAAAGTTAAAATTTGGGAGATTTGACGAAGTTCTTAACATCTTCTTTTGAAAGCGGAAAACTGTTCAAATCTCCCTTGTCTCATTATCTTATGAATGGTAAGGCCGCCGACTCACGATCATGCGCCAAGAGCCTTGAGCTTTTCATCGATCTCGGAGACCCACTCCGGCTTGACGAGGTGAGGCGCCATCTGCGCGACCGTCGTCAAGGTCATTCCCATGGCCATTTGCAGCATGGGGTTCTTGGTAAAGCCGGGAAGATATCCCTCCAGCAAAGCTACCGCATCGGGCCTGTTCAGGATGTCTTGCACTTTTGAATCTTTCGACAAAATCATTGTTGACTCCTTTCAGTTGATATTATCGACCCATGGCGGGTCTCTCATTGTGAGCCCCTAGTCGCTCACAATAAGGGTTTGCCAACGATAGTGCGCAAAGCTCGCATCTTGCCTGTGATCTTCTTATGCGGGCTTGTCATAGGGATCAAGCTTGTGGAACGCATAAAGCAGAAACTCTGTCTTGTCCGCGGTTGCCACGTATTCGACCTTGGCAACAAAATTTGCGGACGGGACATAGATTCCTTGAAGTACCGCCTCGACCGGTATTTCTCCGTAAACATCATGATCGGATGCAAACATCTCAAACTGGGCATCACGGGCGATCATTGTATCAGTCTTGAGATCAAAAGTCACCTTGACCAATTGGTGGTCATAGTCGATCTCACCGCCGTCTGGTGCAAAGGAAAACTAGACAAGGAACCGTCCCCCATCTATTCTTGGTGTGCCGGCTCAGTATGGACGTCCGCGTGAAGCTTGGCAACTGGCAGTGTAATCAGGCAGAAATTCGACTTCAAAGGCAACGATAGCTGTCCAAACGGACGGAGCCATCTCTGGGAGGAATGAAGCAAGCGGCATCATGGCGTCGTCAGTGGCGGCTTCACCGCCACTGACGGAGGTAAATTCTTATCTTCTATTCCTCTACTTCAGGGCCCTTGGCCCCGGGGCGAAACCAGGTCACTGGGCGAGAATGGCGGGGGACCATGCCTGTTTGCTTGAAGCTTGGATAGCCAAGACAAACGGCGGTTATTATTCTCCATGGATCTTCAAAACCAAGTTTTGACTTAATCGCCGGGACCAGGTCAGCGCCCACTCCTCCGAAACCGGCCCATACGAATCCGAGTCCTAATGATACGGCGGCTAAATTCATATTTTGACCGCATATCCCTATATTCAGTTCGGGAGTGAGGCACTTGTCGCTGGAACCTAGAAAAATAACCACCGGCGCGTTTAAAAATACGGGCAATTCCTTTTTAGCGGTACACCGAAGGCCGTATTGCGTCCGCGGATCAAAAAAACCCGGGGGCAGGGTTCCTACCAGGTTCGCCGCTGTCTCATCGTGAGAGTAGGTCTGGTATAATCCGTCAAAGACTCCAACCAGTACGCCCTCAATCTGGCCAATAAATTCCTGGTCAGTTATTACAGCGAACTTCCAAGGCTGATGATTGCCGCCGCTTGGGGCAAAGCGGCCCGCCTCGAGCACCCGACGAATTAAAGTGTCCGGAACCGGGTCTGGCTTGAAGTTCCTGACACTGCGGCGTTCAAAGATCAACCGCTCAATCTCTGTCCATTCCACAGGTTTGCCATCCGCATCTTGAGCGCTTAACGGTAGTTTCATCGCCGGAGGCGCGCCAATATCAAAGAAACTGTCTTGGGCGTAATAAGTCCGTTCGGCTGAAATAGCCCCGGTAGGGCAGGGAATTGTACAGTTGTGGCAGGATAGGCAAACGTATTCCGCTTTCATTTTTGGATAATTATCCTCACCCATTTCCAAACATTTGAATGGGCAATTTTCAATACAAAGCCCACAACTGATACAATCGTCCTTATTGATTTTCATACTTCCATTGTGAATTCCAGTGGGACGAAGCATCGGCTTAGATTCTGCAAATGTCGACATGTTCTTACCTCATTGTTTAATTATTCAATAGAATTCGCGTGGACAAGCGCAACCGGCGCCGTACTCTCTCGCAACCGAAAGAAGGTCAGATGTTGCGCCCCGTTCCCTTCCAGTAGGGTTCCCGCAAATCCTTTTTAAGTATCTTGCCGACCGAACTGCGCGGCAAGGCGTCGATAAAATCTATGGTTTTGGGAGTTTTTACCCCTCCCAGACGCTCCCGGCAGAAGGCAATCAGCTCCTTGGCCGAAACGCTCGCGCCGGGATTCAGTTCGACCACCGCTTTCACCGCCTCGCCCCAGTCCCGGTCCGGGACACCGATCACGGCGCAATCTTGAACCGCCGGATGTCCCCAGATGACCTGCTCGACCTCACTGGGATAGACATTGAATCCACCCGAGATGATCATGTCTTTCTTGCGGTCGGTAAGGTAGAGGTAGCCCTCGTTATCCAGACAGCCGATATCTCCGGTGTGCAGCCAGCCGTCGATAATGGCCTCGGCGGTTTTCCCCGGCTCCTTGTAATATCCCTTCATCACCAGATCGCCACGCACGCAGATTTCGCCATAACTGCCGACGGGAAGCGGCTGGTTGTTATCGTCCATAATCTCGACCGTGATGAAGACTCCCGGCCGGCCGACCGAGGAGAGGCGGGTATCGCTCGCGAAGCCGCTGCCGGAAAAGTGACTTTCCGGGCGGAGCAACGATATGGAAGCGAAACACTCCGTTTGGCCATACCCACCCGTCATGATCGGGCCAAACACCTCGAGCGCTTTCTTCAGTTTCTCCACTGACATCGGGGCGGTGCCGTAGAGGAGGTATTTGAGCGAGCTGAAATCCAGGCTTTTGATCCCCGGTATGTCCAGCAGGCGGTAAATGACGGTCGGGGGCAGGAAAAGCTCGGTAACCCGGTAACGGATGATCGACTCGAACATCTGCTTCGGATCCGGCTTGGTCAGCACGACCACCGTGCCGCCACGCGCCGTGCAGGGAAGCGTCAAAATACCGGCGGTGTGGGTCATTGGCGCGGCGGCGAGATTGACGATCTTTTCCTGGTCGCCGTAGGTGACGCCGATCATGTATTGGGCGACGAAAATTTGGAAAGTCCGATGCGTGTTCATCACCCCTTTCGGCCTCCCCGTAGTGCCGCCGGTTGGACTGATGGCCACCACGTCGTCCATATCGTAATCGATGCCGGGTGGCGTCGTCGGCTGCCCCTGGATGAAGCTGTCGAGCGACATGGTGTTTTCGGTGTCGGCATCAATGCAGACCCAGAGCCTTACCTTGGGGAGCTTGCCCCTGATCGCCTCGATGTCTTCGGCAAAATCCTTTTGGAAAAAGACCATGTCGGCATCGAAGGCATCCAGGATGTAGAGGTTCTCGTCACGCGCGTTCCGCGTGTTGATGGGAATCCACGCCACAGCCGCCCGCCACAAGCCAAGGGTGCATGTCCAGGCAATGGGATGGTTCGCCGACCAGACCGCGCCTTTTGCCCCTCTGGAAAATCCCGCGGCAAGAAGACTATTGGCGATGCGGCAGGACAGTTCCCTGATTTCGGTGAAGGAGTACTCCCGGTTATCGGCAATGTAAGCCACGCCGTTGGGATTGATACGCCAGCCCCGATCCAAAAAGTCTATGATAGCCATAAAATTACAACCACCCCTCCTTGGCAAAGAACTGGATAGTGCCAGATTTAGGCCTGGCACTATCCGGTGATAGAATATGATCCTCGTTTGGCCGCCATTGCGCTTCTTATCGTTTTCCTTCGAGAATATGGATACACATGGCGGCTTCTTCCTTGCCGATGTTGCCGCCGCCATTTTCCGCTAGGCCAATCCTGGCCCCCGCCACCTGCCTCTTGCCGGCCTCGCCACGCAACTGCGTGACAAGCTCATAAATCTGCGACAAGCCAGAGGCGGCCACTGGATGGCCATTACTTTCCAGACCACCGCTGGTATTGAGCGGAAGTTTGCCGCCCAAACGGGTGGCGCCGGATTCGGCAAAACGCCCGCCTTCACCCATCGGGCAGAAGCCCATCACCTCGCACTGGTGCAATTCACCAAACGCGGTGGCGTCGTGCAGCTCGGCCAGGTTGATGTCTTCTGGGCCCAGTCCCGCCATCTCGTAGGCCTGTTTTGACAGGCGTTCGCCAATGTCTTCGCCATCCAGTTCACGGTCGCTTCCTTGCCCCAGCACCGAGGCCAGAATCTGCACGCTCCTGGCCGCACCGGTCTTTTTCAGATAGCGTTCCGAGCAGATAATAGCCGCCGCCGCTCCATCCCCTAGTGGCGCGCACATGGCGCGGGTGAGGGGATAGGTGACCGGAGCGTCGGCCAGCACCTCCTCTTCGCTGACCAGGTTTTGATACTGAGCCAGAGGGTTGAGGGAGGCATGGAAATGATTTTTGGCTGAGATAAGTGCCAGTTGTTTCTGGCTGGTGCCGAAGGTGGCCATGTGCCAACGGCAGAAGGTGGCATACACATCCATGAAACTGCTTCTCTGCCCACCGCCTCGCCAATCGGCGGGGATGACGTGGTCGTATGTCTTGGCTATGCTGGCGAGGGTGGCCATGTGCTCCTTGAAACGCTCCACGTCGGTGGCGCTGGCAAGCGCTTTGAACGACGTGGCCTTGTCTTCGTGCGTCAGTTTCTCCGCGCCGACGGCAAGCGCCACGTCAAACATCCCGGCTCTGATCCCGGTATAGGCAAGATGCAGCGCCGTCGAACCACCGGCGCAGGCGTTTTCCACATTGGTGACGGGAATCTTGTCGATGCCCATCTCCCGCAGCACGATCTGGCCACGAATGCAATGCTGCCCCGTGTACATGCCCCAGAAACTGTTGGCAAAAAACGCCGCCCGCACATCCTTGTAACCTAACCCCGCATCTTTCAGGGCGAGGATGATCGCATCTTGGGCCATGCCGCGGACGGTCTTGTCAGGATATTTGCCAAAGCGAATCTTGCCGATGCCGATGATATAGACCGGTTCCATAATTACATTGCCTCTTTTGCCAGCATACTGCCTCCGACGATCGACAGGAGATCGTTTACGCCATCCTCTATCAGCCCGGCCCGCGCATCCCTGAATATCTTCTCGATCGGATACGCCTTGGTAAGGCCAACGCCGCCAAAAAGCTGAATGGCATCGCTCGCGACCTCAAACGCCGCCTGCGTGCAATAAACTTTAGACGTGATCGAGTATTTCAGGTCCGGCATCTCCACGCTGTAGTTGTAAATCATCGCGGCCCGTGACATGGCGCGGGCCGTTTCCACCTTCATGAACATCTCGAAAAGCTTTTTCTGCACCGCCTGGTGCTCACACAGAATCTTGCCTCCCTGGGTGCGTTGCGCGCAGTGCTCGAGGGCTAGGTCGAGCGCGGATTGGGCAACGCCAGTGAATTGCGCTCCCATCCAGGCATTGGCGGTGACCAAGGTGCGGAAGACGGCCATATCGTAGGTGTTTTGGTCAAACAGCATGTCTTCTTCAGGAATAGCCACATTGTCGAAGAAAATTTCCCCCTGGGGGAGGTCGCGCTGGCCGATCTTGTCCAAGGGCGCTCCTCTGGAAACTCCTGGGCTGTTCAGATCAACAAGACAGACGCCGCCGCCGGCCATCCCCATGCTTTCGTCAATACCGACAAAGAGCGCCGCCTGCGTGGCTGTCACTCCACAACTGACCCAGGCCGATTTTTGCCCGTTGAGTATCCATTTGTTGCCTTCCTTGCGCGCTTTTACCTGCTGACTGATCTTGGGGTTATTGAAATACTTGGTCCCGTGCGCCAGATTGTCGCTGCCGTGGTTGGGCTCGGTTATCGCCCAGCAGCCCATGATGCTGGCATCGGTGCATGCGGTGTACGGAAGCACCCACTTCTCAATAAGGGCTGGGTTCTGGGTAAAGGCGGCAAAGAAGGCTGGGAACGAGGCGACGCCAATGGCGACGGCAAAACCAACGCTGGCATAGCCTATCTCCTCGCAAAAAATGTGCAGCCCAAGGGGATCGAAGCCGCAACCGCCGAGTTCGGCGGGAATGAGCGCTCCCTGGTATTTATGCTCATACATTTTTTTCATACAGTCGTGAAAGAGGGAATCCTTTTTCACGACCTCGGTATGGGGCAATGCGTCGAGGGCAATAGACGCCGGCCGCAAAATTTTCCGCCCAAACTCCCGCACGGATTCCTTCAGGATACGGTGCTCATCGGTAAGATTGAGACTGATTTCTTTGTAAGACATGGCGGTAACCTCCCTTCGTTTGTATTTGAACAGACGATTTTCGAGCGCTACTTGCTAGAGTGACGCTCTCCCCAAAACCGCGCCGGTGGTTAAACTATGAAGTTCAACGCTTCCTTCATTGATAAGACAAGATGAACATTAGTTTCATGTCTTCTGATTCTAATAAAACATGGCCACGGATAAACCGCTTGACATTTCAAGACAATGGTTTGACAGTTCGAGACATGATCGATAAGATAAGATGAGCCTTATCTTCATATATTCTGATTGTCAGAAAACATGGTCCGCGAACAAGCCACTTGACATTTCAAGACAATAATTTGACAATTCGAGACATGATTAAATCCAAGCCTCTGTTCATCCGAAGTGCCGCGCTCATCGGCTATCGAGATCTGGCAAGGCAGTTTGGCCTCGACGCGAATTTGATGTTGCGGCGCGTAAGAATTGATCCAAAATCGCTGGAAGATACGGACAAGTTGATATCGTCTCAGTCCTTTGTCCGCTTACTGGAGTTGTCGGCGGATGTTGCCGGATGTCCCGATTTTGGTTTGCGTCTTTCCCGTGGCCGGGGAGTGAACGCGCTGGAACCAATCGGCTTATTGGCGCTGAATGAACCGGACGTCGAACATGCCCTGCTCACCGTCGCCAAATACTTGCACATCCACAATGAGGGATTGAGACTTCAAACACAAATAAGCGATGAGGTATCACGCTTCACTGTTACACCCGAGTTTGGATCGCCGCATTCGACCAAGCAGGTGATAGAGCTTTCTTTGGGGGTAGGCGTGGAATTTTTACGAATGTTATTAGGGGAGGATTGGAATCCGATCAATGTTTACTTCGTTCATTCGGCACCATCGGATACGTCTTTGCATCGTCGCATTTTCAGAGCGCCACTTCATTTTGATCAGGAGTGCAATGGCCACGCGCTTCATACAAGCAAGTTAAAGGTGTCGGTCCGTAACGCAAATGAACTCAGGCGCAAATATCTTCTCCGCTACATAAATTCGCTGGCGACAAAGCACGGAGAGGATATCGTCTCGAAAACGCGGCATATTATATATGACCTGCTCAGTTCCGGGCGCTGCGACAAGACGGTTATCGCCGGGTTGCAGGCCATGGCCCCCCGCACCTTGCAACGCAAGCTGCAAGACCAAGGATATACTTTTAAATCATTACTCGATGAGGTAAGGGCATCCGTGGCCACCGAACATCTGTCCAATTCAAGGAAGCCCCTCACAGAGGTGGCGGAAATTCTCGGTTATGCGGAACTGAGCACTTTCTCGCGTTTTTTCCAGCGCATGTTTGGCGTCTCCCCCTCGGAATGGCGGCAGGAGAATGGCAAGGCGGAATGATATTGGAAAGAAATGAAGCAAAAATGAGCAAGCAGGAGCGGGAGCGGCTGTTACCCTCGCCGTCGGCCTCCGCATGAGCGGCGCCACTTCTCAATTTTTCCTGAGAAACATTTGTCTTGCTTTTCTTGCACGACACATTCTTTACCGGTAATAAATAAAAATACTGTGGGGGGTATATGCCCGCAGACAGTTTTGTGCGGATTTGGAAGTTTGTCGCCCGCCCGAACCTTTGTGGAACCCCCGCCTGCGTGAAGCCGATGCTACGTTATCGGCAAGCCGGACAGTTGCGGTGCGTCAAAAACAGGGTGGCTGAAAACTGAATAGAGTAAGCGAACTTTAAAAATAAAGAAAATAACAATGAAAAAAACAGTAACAAAAATTTTGTGTAAAATAAGCAATTAACGCTTATGGGAGAGCATTTTTCAACTATCACTTAGAAGAATGAATATCGGAAGCGGTGGAAATTTCAGTCAAAGCGGAGAATTATTCGTATCGAAATACATACAAAATAAATTAAAAAAAGAATCCTCGATAGTGATTTTTGATGTCGGAGCAAATGTTGGTAATTATTCAAAAGCATTATCTGAAATTTTTAATACACAAGCTAAAATATTTTCATTCGAACCTTCTCAAAAAACATTTGAATTGTTTTTAGCGACAACAAGGGGCTATGAAAATATTATTCCCAATAATTTTGGGTTTAGTGACAAAGAACATAATCAAACTCTGTACACAAATTCGGAGGGTTCAGGACTTGCATCTGTTTACCAAAGAAGATTAGACCATTTTGAAATTAATATGGATAAAACCGAAGCAATCAAATTGACCACTATTGATGCTTATTGTGCTGAAAATCAAATTGAACGAATACATTTTTTGAAATTAGATATAGAAGGACACGAGTTAAATGCTTTAAATGGTGCGAAAAAGATGATTAAGGACAACAGAATTGATTTTATACAATTTGAATTTGGCGGTTGTAATATTGATTCGCGGACTTACTTCCAAGATTTTTACTATTTTTTGAAAGACAATTATACCATTTATCGTATTCTTAAAGATGGCATTTACGAGTTGTCAAATTACAAGGAAATTTATGAAATATTCATTACGACAAATTTTTTAGCGATAAAAAAATGAAGCCAGCCGATAACGAGCGGCTTCACGGAAAAAGAGGAGCATTTCGAAAATGGAAATTGACATTAATCAGAAGAAAATTTCAATCGGAGATAAATTCCAAATATTTGTTGACAGAAAACAAACTTCGTACAGAGATTTGAAAAATTCCTTGGATTATGCAAAAGCGGAAGGCAAAACAGAAGAAATATGACAATTACGGCGAGTTCCGCGGGAAGAATTACACGCCATGCAAGTCCGATTGGCAATTTGCAGGCGCGCTACGAGTTTTAAATCAATCTCAAGCAGGGGCGGTTCACGAACCGCCCCTACCGCCATCGCCCTTCACCCGCCAATCATCCGCAAAAATTCCTCCTCGCTGAGAATGGTTTTTCCCAATTCCCGCGCCTGTTGTAGTTTGCTGCCGGCCTTTTCCCCGGCCACCACATGCGTCGCCCGCTGATTGATCGTGCTGGCGACCTGGCCGCCGTGTTCCTTCACCAGCTTTTTCGCTTCGTCCCGGGTCAGTTGGCCGAGGCCGCCGGTAAAGACAAAAACCATCCCAGTCAGATTTCCCTCTTTTGGCGTCATGGCAGGCCGCATCGCCACCCCGGCCGCATCGAGATCGGCGAGAAGCGCTTGCGTTTCCGCGCGCTGAAAGAACCCGCTGATCGAGCCTGCCGCCTCGGCGCCGATGCCATCGATCGCCAGCAAATCTTCTTTCGTGGCGGCGGCAAGTTCGGACAAGTCCTTGAAATGGCGCTCTAAGGCGGCGGCGGTCACTTCCCCGACATGGCGGATGCCCAGAGCGGCGAGGAAGCGCCCGAGCGGCGGGTATTTTGCCGTTTCGATGGCGGCGATGACGTTGGCCGCCGATTTTTCCCCCCAGCCATCGAGAACCGCCAGTTGTTCCGGCCGCAAACGGTAAATGTCGGCGATGCCGGCAACGAGCCCTGAGGTCATCAATCGCTCGATCAATTTTCCCCCCAAGCCTTCGATATCGAGGCCGGCCTTGGAAGTAAAATGGACCAATTGCCGCAGCCGCTGCGCCGGACACAGGGGATTGCCGCAACGAAGAACGGCCTCGTCCTCTTCCCTGGTCAATTTTTCCCGGCACGATGGGCATTCGCTGGGCATGGATACCGGCTGGGCATTGGCCGGGCGCTTTTCGGCAATGATTTTGACAATTTCCGGGATGACATCACC
>JGI20166J26741_12028917_pt1 | contig 19088 bp, 10 predicted proteins | sample TergutCu122P5_FD_26741 | JGI IMG/M metagenome (IMG submission 26741)
CAGCGGCAGACGAGCCAAATGCCGATTTGAAAGCCCAGACTATCTTTAAAGAATTTGGAGAAACTTTCGTCACTTTCTTTAAGAAGCCGCAATTATTCACCGCACTGTTTTTCATGCTGACTTTTCGTTTAGCGGAAGCGCAAGTGGTGAAACTGCTCAATCCTTTCCTGCTCGACCCTATCAACAAGGGCGGTTTGGGACTCAGCACGGGGCAGGTGGGTATTGTTTACGGAACAGTAGGTATCATAGGACTTACGCTGGGTGGAATTATCGGAGGTATTGCCGCTTCGCGGGGCGGATTGAAAAAATGGTTGTGGCCTATGACGCTCATTATGGCGCCTACTGCAATCATCTATGTTATTTTGAGCTATACGCAAACCGGCAACTTTTGGATCATCAATTCTTGCGTTTTGGTTGAACAATTCTGTTACGGTTTCGGCTTTACCGCCTATATGCTCTATATGATGTATTTTTCCGAAGGTCGTTACAAAACAGCTCATTATGCGATTTGTACAGGCTTTATGGCTTTAGGGATGATGCTCCCCGGCATGTTTGCCGGTTGGATGCAGGAACAATTGGGATACCAGCGCTTTTTCATCTGGGTGTTGATCTGCGCTATTGTTCCTATTATTGCCGTATCGATGTTGAAAATTGATCCGGGGTATGGAAAGAAAAAAGAAAAATAATAAAAATACATTTGTGATAGATTTTACAATCAGTGTATAATTTTAATTTAAACTAGTATGATTTACAAAACAAAAGAAAAGAAGAGAAACCTGCTACTCATTTTTTTAGTAGGATTTCTGTTGTGTTATTCGAATAACGGCGTATTTGCCGGCGACTCGACCGAACCAGCCGGCGTTCAACAACAAACCGTGAAAACGGTAACGGGAACTGTAAAAGACAAGCAGGGCGAACCCATGGTTGGCGTAAACGTTGCTGTACAAGGTACCACAGAAGGTACAGTAACGAATATAAACGGTCAATTTTCGATTCGCGTTAATGACGGGCAAACGCTAAGGTTTTCGTACATCGGTTACAAACCCGTGACGATTGCAGCGAGCAAAGACGTCATCAATGTTACGATGGAAGAAGACGCGCAGTCATTGGAAGACGTTGTGATTGTCGGGTATGGAACACAGAAAAGAGCGAATTTGACGGGGGCTGTAAATACGGTAGATGTGGGAAAAACATTAGAAAACCGTCCGATTTCCGATGTAGGACGAAGCCTGCAAGGAACAATTCCCGGATTGTCTATTGCAGTTCCGAATGGAGAAGCAGGTTCCGACCCTGTCATTCGAATTCGAGGACAAGTTGCTTCTATTGAACCTACGGGCAGTTCGGCGCCATTAATATTATTGGATAATGTGGAAATACCGAGTATAACCTTGGTAAATCCGGATGATGTGCAATCGATAAGTATATTAAAAGATGCCGCCGCATCTTCTATCTATGGAGCCAAAGCATCGCTCGGCGTTATTTTGATTACCACAAAAAAAGGCGCTGCATCCAATCAGACAACCGTTTCCTATTCAAATAACTTTTCCTGGTCGAAAGTAGCAAAAGACATTAATATGGCAACGATTGACGGTTTGGAATACGCACTGCTTGCAGTAGAACGCGTCGGCTTGAATCGCACAGGCGCTTTTTGGGCTTTAGACCGTAACAGTTACAATCGTTCCGTAGATTGGTATAAAAAATATAATGGAAAATTAGGCGTTAATGATCCTTTTGTTTACGGCAGGGATTGGTATATGGACGGTAGTACCAAAATGGGCGTTCGCCTTTTTAATTCGTATGATTATATGGTAGCCGAATGGACACCTACCATGACACATAACTTATCGATAAACGGCAAAAACGGAAAAACAACCTACAATGTAGGTTTAGGTTATTTCGACCAGAGCGGTTTGATGAAAACAGCAAAAAAAGACGATTTCAAGCGTCTCAATGCAACGCTAAAACTCAGTACGGAAATAAATAAGTATGTTACTATCCGTGGCGGATTTTTGTATTCGCAACGTATAAAGGATTATCCGTATATAACTAATTCTACGACCGCAGATCCTTGGTTGTATATTTACCGTTGGGGACCCTTACAGCCTTTCGGATATGATGACAACGGAAATATATTGCGTAGCCCTGCATCCGAAGCAGCTCAAGCAAATACAGCCAGGCAACAGTATAATTATGCGAATATTAATTTGGGCGGAACATTGAATTTCACAAAAGACTGGACGATGGAAGCAGATTATACTTTTACCAATAATGCACTTACGTGGAATCGTCCCGGTACACGTTATACTGCTGCCGATTCTTGGTCTGCTCCTATTGCAAAATTAGATACCAATGGAAATCGGATATATGTGAATCAAGACGGACAAGTAGTCGACGCTTCTACTTCCGGAGCTATGGCTGCATGGCAACTTCCTTTAAGCACTTATACCGGTGTCGGAAGTAATCCCGATCACATTCGTAGAGATGCGGAAACCCAACTAATGCATACGTTTAATATATATACAACTTATCACTGGAATTTGCAAAAAATGCATGATTTCAAATTCATGCTTGGTACGAACATTGTTTATTCATCAAGACAAAATGTGTGGCACCAAAGAACACAGTTAATTGATATCAAAAATCCTCAATTCGATATGGCAACCGGAACCGATACGGGTGGAGGTCAATCTTTTTGGGAAGCGCAATCGGGTTTCTTCGGACGTATCAACTATGCCTTCAATAATAAATATTTGCTGGAAGCTAACTTACGATATGATGGGACTTCAAAGTTTCCGGCTAATCTGCAATGGCGTTGGTACCCATCATTTTCTGCAGGATGGGTTCTCAGTGAAGAATCATTTATGAAAGGTTTGAATCCGGTTTTAAGTTTTATGAAATTCAGAGGTTCTTGGGGAATCATAGGCGATCAAACGGTAGCAAATTATTTATATGTTCCGATTTTGCCATACGCTACAAATTCCCTTTGGCTTGATTCAGGGGGAACGAAGTTTCCATTTTTCGGCACACCCCTTTCCGTGCAGCCAAATATGACATGGCAAGATTTCAAAACGCTTAATTTTGGTGTAGATTCCCGATTCTTTAAAGGGCAATTGGGAATTTCCTACGATTGGTATGAACGATATACAGAGAATATGATTTCTGCTGGCGTTACATTACCTGCTACAGCAGGTGTTCCTCCTCCAAAAGGCAATTTCAGCGAGCTAAGAACCAGAGGTTGGGAATTAGCCGTAGATTTTAATCATCATTTTGAAAATGGCTTAGGTATCAATTTTACGGCTTCACTCTCCGATGCAAATATTGTAATAACCGATTTCGATCCAACAGCTACTAAAGGGACGGCAGCAACCTCTTATTGGAAAGGAAAACGTCTGGGTGATATCTGGGGTTATAAAACAGATGGATTATATCAAAAAAGCGATTTTGAAACGGATGCTAACGGGAAGCTCATCACTATTAATGTTCCGATTGACCCGAGCAATCCCAATTCACCTACAAAGCCTATGAATAAACTAAAAGGAGATAATCCGGTTTATCCGGGTTTTCCGACTGCATCCAATTTTATGTTTGGCCCCGGCGATGTGAAATACGTTGATTTAAACGGAGATGGCCGGATTAACAATGGTTCAAATACGGCAAACGATCCCGGAGATCTCACCGTTATCGGAAATTCCAATCCGCGTTACCAATATGGATTCAGATTGGGCGCTGATTATAAAGGAATAGATTTTTCTATATTTTTTCAAGGAATAGGTAAACGCTCAATTTGGGGAGACGGGGCTTTAGCTATTCAGGGTTATAATGTATCGGATGGCGCTATGCCGGAAGCGATTGCCGGTAACTTTTGGCGCGAAGACCGTACGGATGCTTTTTATGCCAGACCCTATAATATTGGCGCCGTGGCGTATGGTCCTACCGATGGAGGAGGTAATACGCAGGTATGCGATCGTTACTTGCTGAACATGGCGTATCTCAGACTCAAAAACGTAACATTGGGTTACAGCTTACCTTCCGGACTTTTGAAAAAGGCTTTGCTGACAAAAGTACGCATTTATGCTTCAATGGAAAATATAGTAACTTGGGATAAATTAAAAGGCTTACCTATCGACCCTGAAGTGATATCCGGTTATTCAATGTGGAATACGTCAGACTACAACTCCGGCCGTACCGGAATAGGGGCGCCGATGTTTAAGAATGTATCGGTGGGTTTACAATTAACTTTCTAAAATAGACAATTATGATAACGAATATAAAAAAAATGAAAAATAATAAGTTTTTATTTGGGTTACTGGCAGCATTGTTTATGATAAGTTGCAATGATTTGCTGGATCGGCCGCAATTAAATAATGCTGTTGATGATAAATTCTGGGTATCGGAAGATAATGTACGTATCTATGCCAATGAGTTTTATCCCCAGTTTTTTGTCGGATACAACTCCGGCTGGACTTTGGATTATTCCGATTTCAAAGGATACCCTTTCAGTGATGATATGGTTCAAAAAGGCAAACAAATGTTATTTGACAATCAAGTACCCTCTATATTAGGAAGTAACTCTAATACATCTAATACTTCTGGAGTTCTTTCTGCTCCTGCCTGGCGAACCACATGGGCCGGTCCCAACTGGTATTTTGGATGGATACGAAAAGCGAACTTGATGATTAGTCGAATTGATGCACGAATGAAAACTACGCTTTCTACTGAAGCTTATAATCATTGGATGGCTGTAGCCCGCTTTTTCAAAGCTTTGGATTATTGCCGTTTGGTCAGTGTATATGGCGATGTTCCTTATTTTGAAAGTGATTTTTCGATTGCCGATAAAGATGTCATGTATAAAGATCGAACTTCTCGCAACGAGGTGATGGACAATGTATATAATGAATTTAAATTCGTATTGCAAAATATCCGTGCCAATGATGGTACTCAACGGTTGAACCGTAATGTTGCCGCAGGATTCATCTCGCGATGGATGTTGTTTGAAGGTACTTGGCAAAAATATCACAACAAAGATGATGCAAGAGCGAAGAAATTTCTTGATTTTGCTGTCGAGGCTTCCGAAATCTTGATCAACTCGGGCAAATATTCTATAGCTACCGATATGCACTCGCTTTTCGGTTCTGACGATTTATCCAAAAACGCTGAATGTATCCTCTATCGGAACTATGATGCCGCTCAAGGTGTAACTCATTGTGTGGCATCTTACAACGTAGATTACGAAGCACAAGAACAATCTGCAAATCTAAGTTTAGTAAAATCTTTTATATGTACAGACGGTGATGTATGGGAAAGTTCAACCGTTCCAGATGCAAAACAATTTGATTTACAAAATTTGATCAAAACACGGGATCCGCGTTTTGAGGCATCTTTTTTGAACAGGTTGAATGACAAAGCAGCAGCTTTGCTCTTTACCACCAAATTCGTGGATAGAATCGGCCCTACGCTTACTCCTCCGCTTCCGGCGAAATATACAAGTAATACCAATACAAACGATGCTCCGGTTATCCGCTACGGAGAAATTTTACTCAATTGGATTGAAGCGAAAGCTATATTGGCAGGTATCGGAGAAGCAGCAGTTACTCAAGCGGATATTGACAAATCAATCAATGCTTTACGCGATCGCCCGTTGGATGCAGTAGCTATCAGCCGGGGAGTAGTTAAAACCGCTCACATGAGCTTGAGCGCTTTACCTAACGACCCCGCACGTGATGCCGATGTTCCCCAGTTAATATGGGAAATCCGCAGGGAACGTAGAATGGAGCTCTATGCAGAGCCTGCCCGTCTATTGGATATCAAACGATGGAATAAAATAAATTATATGCGAGGTTCCGAAAACCCGGATATTTTGAAAGGCCTGTGGGTAAATATTCAGAATGAGGCTCCGCAATTATTGGCAACTACAAAAATAGGTCTTACCAAGGTAGAAAAGGAAGATGGAACAGTTGTTACATTCGATGGTACCAATGGAGCCGATATGGTAGGCTTTTACTTACCGGAAACAGTGGCCGATCGTGATGCTTTTACCGACCGGGTTTATTTATCTCCGGTAGGTACAGATCAAATCAATTTGTATAAAAATAATGGATATACATTATCACAAACTCCCGGTTGGTAAACGGTACTTATAATTTTCATGACTCCAATCGCAATAATTGCAACCATTGCAGCATACTTTGCCGTCTTGTTTTTCATTTCTTATCTTACCGGAAGAAAAACCGACAATGCAGGTTTTTTTTCCGGTAACCGGAAATCGCCTTGGTATGTTGTCGCTTTCGCTACCATCGGCGCCGCTATATCGGGAGTTACTTTTGTTTCCGTTCCGGGTATGGTGGCGGGAAGCGGTTTTTCCTACCTGCAAATGGTGTTGGGTTTTGCCGTTGGACAGTTGATTATTGCTTTCGTACTGATTCCATTATACTATAAACTGAATCTGGTTTCCATTTATGAATATTTGGAAAACCGGTTCGGAATTTCTTCTTATAAAACAGGCGCATGGTTCTTCTTCATTTCAAAAATGCTGGGAGCTTCCGTGCGCCTGTTTATTGTTTGCGTGGTATTGCAGTTATTGGTCTTTTCTCCTTTGCATCTGCCTTTTGCGCTGAATGTCATCTTTACGGTAGGCATTGTTTGGCTTTATACTTTTCGCGGGGGAGTAAAATCGCTGATATGGACCGATTCTCTCAAAACTTTTTGTTTGATTGTTACGGTAGGATTAACCATTTATTATATCGGTAAAAACATGGGGTTGGACACGGGAAGCATGTGGTCGCTTGTTCGTGGTTCCGAACTGTCTAAAACCTTCTTCTTCGACGATATAAACGATAAGCGTTTTTTCTGGAAACAATTTTTGGCAGGCGTCTTTACGATGATTGCCATGACCGGATTAGACCAGGATATGATGCAGAAAACCTTGAGTTGCAAAAACTCAGGCGATGCTCGTAAAAACATGATTACTGGCGGCATTCTGCAAATATTCATCAATTTGCTTTTCCTGACTTTAGGCGTATTGTTGTACGTTTACGCCGCTAACCAGCAAATAGCTTTACCGGCTAAGGGCGACGACGTATTTCCGTTTTTAGCGATGCGATTCTCGCCGGTGGTCGGCGTACTGTTCATCATCGGATTGATTTCCGCAGCGTATGCCGCAGCAGGTTCGGCATTAACAGCGCTTACGACTTCCTTTACGGTAGATATTTTAGAAAGTCCGAAAACCAAGACCGAAAATCAAGTAGCCGCTGTCCGTAAAAAAGTACATATCGGTATGGCGGCGCTTATGGCAATCGTTATTTTCATTATTAATCTGTTGAATAACGATTCCGTCATTAATACAGTTTATATGGTAGCCAGTTATACTTACGGGCCTTTGCTCGGTATGTTCGCTTTCGGAATGTTTACCAAAAAAGCCGTAAAAGACCGGTGGGTACCATTGGTAGCTATTTTCTCGCCAATTTTATGCTTTATTCTCGACCTAAATTCTAAAGTTTGGTTCAATGGGTATCAATTCAGCCATGAACGGTTGATATTGAATGCTTTGTTTACCTTTTTTGGGTTGTGCTTGTTGATACGGAAGAAAATAATTACATAATATAATAATAAAAAATACAAATAATAATTTAATTAAAGATTGGTATGATTACACGAAAAAACAAGAAAGTTTTGAGTATGCTTGCAGCCGGATTTTTGCTATGCTATCCGGTAAACTATGCAGCAGCCAATGATGGAGGTTCGCTTAATTCATCCGCTGAACAACAGCAGAAGAATACCACCGTAACCGGTACGGTAAGGGATGCAAAAGGCGATCCATTGATCGGAGTAAGTGTAAGTGTTGAAGGCACCAACAAAGGCTCTGTAACGGATGAGAACGGAAATTATTCGATTCAAGTGCAAGGGAATAATCAAGTCCTTAGCTTTGCGTACATTGGTTATAAGACAGTTACCCAAACGGCTAACAGAAGTCAAATCAATGTTACGATGGAAGAAAATGCACAATCATTAACCGAAGTAGTAGTAACTGCTATGGGTATTAAAAAAGACAAAAAAGCATTGGGGTATTCGGTTTCTGACGTAGGTTCGCAAGAATTGATGAAAAACAAAAATACGAATGTCATCAATTCTTTAGTAGGAAAAGTGCCTGGGGTGAACGTTACGCAAAGCAGCGGCTCAGCAGGCGCAGGAGCGGTTATTACCATTCGTGGCGGTAATTCCACATCCGAGAGCAGACAAAATCAACCTTTATTCGTCATCGACGGCGTTATCTATGATAATTCCACTACGGTTACCGGTAATACTGCTTCCGATGGTATGTCGCGTAGTAATACGAGTTTCTCAAACCGTATTATGGATGTCAACCCTGAAGATATTGAAACGATGTCGGTTTTGAAAGGCGCTGCAGCGGCTGCATTGTATGGATCTCGAGCGGCTGACGGCGTTATTATTATTACTACAAAAAAAGGTTCGGAAGGTACCGTAAGAGTTGATTTCAGCAGTAAACTGGGTACTTCGTGGGCAGATAAATTGCCTCAGGTGCAAACAGTGTTCGGACCCGGTATATATCCTGCCAATGGGATTCTGAAAAAAGATACTTACGATTCGTGGGGACCGCAAATTGCTCCCGAGACTCAGCTGTATAATAACATAGGTAATTTTTTTCAAAATGGAACTGTGTATGATAACAACGTAAGCGTATCGGGAGGCTCAAAAAACAATTCATTTTATTTTTCGGGTTCTAATTTTGATCAGACAGGTATTGTGCCCGCAACAAATTTCAAAAAGACCACATTCCGTTTAAATGGGGAACAAAAATACGGACGTCTGACATTGGATGTCAATACCGCCTATTCTGTTGCCGATACAAAAAAGACTTTAACCACTTTTGGTTTGTATTCCATTGCATCGGGCGGATATAGCGGGTCAGGAAGCATGCAGTCGCTATATCGCTGGCCACAAACATTAGATATAACCCAATACATCAATCCGGACGGATCACAAAATCGTCCTTATGCAGAAACCATTGATTTGCAAGACGATATAGACAATCCTTATTGGATCATTAATAAGAATAATTTAACCAGTCAAACCAAGCGCTTTACAGGAGGCTTGAGCGCTAATTTCAAAATTACCGACTGGTGGGATGTGACAGCACGCCTTGGTTATGATCAGTATAAGACGTATGATTACATTTATATTGCTCCCGGGGGCGCCTTACAGCCATTGTATCAAAACGGACGCTTGAGCAAATCCATGTTTGATTACACTTATCTGACAACTAACGTGATGACCAATTTTCATAAAACATTTGGCGATTTTGATTCGCATTTATTGTTGGGCGCCACTTCGGAAGATACGGAAACAGCAAACCAAACGCTTTGGGGATACAATTTCATTACCGCCGGTACCATCAGTTTTGGGAATATTGCAACCGGAAATAAATTCTTTACGGATGCCGTAGGACAAAAACGATTAGTAGGAGCTTACGGAGAATTTGGAATTTCGTATAAAAGTTTGGCCTATCTCACCGTAACCGGTCGTAATGACTGGTCGTCCACATTGCCTTTAAACAGCCGGTCTTATTTTTATCCTTCCGTAAGCGGATCGTTTGTCTTTACGGAACTGCTTCCAAAAAACAATATTCTTTCATTCGGCAAAATCAGAGCCAGTTGGGCGCAAGTGGGTAAAGATGCCAATACGTATGCCACGCTCACGTATGTAAATCCTCCAATCACTATCGGTTCATTTACCGGAGTGGGTAATCAGTATTATTCAGGTAATGCAACGCTGAAACCGGAAATACAAACTTCATGGGAATTAGGAGGAGAGCTTCGATTCTTAGATAGCCGCATCAACTTGGATTATACCTACTATCATAGTCAAACAGCGAATCAAATAGCTCAGCCGCGTTTGTCACAATCCGGCGGATTTATTTTCAGTTCCATCAACTCAGGCTCGGTCACTAACAAGGGTATGGAAATTGCCCTAACGGGTAAACCGGTTGTAACGAAAGACTTTGATTGGACCATTACATTGAATACTTCTTACAATAAAGGCCGGTTGGGTGAATTTCTTAAAGGAGTAGCCTACTTTTATCCAACCGATGCTCAGTTCGGAACGATAAAAGCGGCATCTATTCCCAATGGCGGATATTTTCTTGGAATGACCGGTCAGAGGATTTTGCGCGAATTAGATGCAGACAAGAAAGAAATTCCCAATGGGCGTTATCAGGTAGATCCTACAACAGGTCTGTATAAAATGTCAGGCACCGCCAATGATCAAGTGGTAGGTAACCGCGAGCCTTTCTTTATCGGCGGTTTGAACAGTACGCTCCGCTTCAAGGATATTTCACTTTCTTTCCTCTTTGATTTTCGTAGAGGAGGCGATGTGTATAACGGTACGGACTATTTTATGGTTGTGCATGGCAATAGTCCAAGAACTTTGGACAACAATCGCCAATCGGTAACCGTATCCGGTGTGAACAGCCAAACAGGTGAAGATTTTTCTCAAACCTATGAGGCAGGCCAGATCTACAACATTGGTGGAGTAAACTACTCCGGTCTGTATATGATTCAGCAATATTGGCAAAACTATGCAGCTAATTCTTATAATTTCATTACATCGGTTAATTGGATTAAACTCCGTTCTTTATCTTTGACGTATGACTTTTCCAATTTATTAAAAAGGCAGAATGTCATCAAGGGGCTCTCGGCAACAGTATCAGGAAGCAATTTGATAACATGGACAAATTATAAAGGAATGGATCCGGAAGTAAGCGCCGCCCAAGGTACAGGAGGTTCCGGCAGTACCGGTATTGATTATTTGGGAGTGCCGGCCACATCCGGTTTCACTTTTGGAGTAAATCTAACATTTTAAAAAGAATAAAATTATGAAAAATTTGAAATATTATATTTTGTTGAGTGGCATACTTGCATTTGGATTTATGTCGTGTAATAACTGGTTGGATGTCAACGTAGATCCGAATAGTCCAAATAATCAAAGCGTATTGATTCAAAACAGGTTGCCTTGGATTGAACATTTTTATTGTTACTCCGCTGGAGTTACTAATTTTCGTACTGCATGTGCGGCGGGAGTTTATTACAGCAACAGCGGTACTCCTAATGCTTTCACCACTACATGGGCGTGCACGAATGCCGTTTCTACAACTTCCTATCAAACATGGTTTGTAGAAGTATCTTCCAACTTGATCGATATGTATAATTCCGCTCAGAAACTTGGCGCTTATCACTATATGGCTATGGCAGATGTGTTCCATGCCATGGGTTATATGAGTATGCTGGATTTATATGGCGAAATGCCCTATACGGAGGCTGGATCGGGAAATCCGGGACCTCCGCATGATGACGGCAAAACTATCTACAACGGGTGTATGGCCAAATTGGATGAAGCTATTACTTTGTTAGGTAAAACCCAGGAAAAGGGAGCTCCCGATCTTTCCCTTGGCGACATGTTTCTTAAAGGCGACGTAAACAAATGGATAAAAATGTGTTACGGATTAAAAGCCCGTTACCTGCTTAAACTGTCTAAAAAAGCGGATTTATTCAATGCCGACGCAATTTTAGATTGTCTATCCAAAGGGCCGCAATCCAATGCCGATAACGCAGTAATGCAGGGCTTCAACAACAGTACCGTAACCGATTATTTGATGGGAGATCCTATTGTGACCAACGGGAACTGGAATTATGCCGCGTATGGCAGTAATCAACGTATTTCCCAATATTATTACAATTTGTTGACGAATATGCGTGGCGCAAGCGTAACCGATCCTCGCATGACCAAAATCGTACCTGCCGCCATGAGTAATGTTAAACTTGACGCCGGCGGTCATCTGGCATCTTATACCTGGTATCGTTCTAAAGGCGTTGATTCTTACGGTCCGGCAACCCGCTTATTGGCAGCAGGGGCTAGTACAATTCAAAATCAAACTGCAGCGTGTTATGCAACTACCGATACAAAAATAACCTATGCTATCAGCGATGCAGCCGCACGTACAGATTTTATTGCCAATATGGAAAAGTTAGGGTTTTCTTCTACGGTTGACGGGAATAACGTAACGGTAACCTACACTGCCGGTTCCAATTTTATAAACAGTACCAATTATCTTTATGCAGGAGATATTGTGTATGTAAATTTACGCAGTAGCTCTCTTGCTACATCTGGCATACCTGCTCAAGGTCAGTTGGATGTTAACTGGTATCTTTCGGCAGCTGCTTTTAGCGCCGGCGTAGTTGCTTCAACCGGTTCATTTCAGGTTCGTCCCGTTTCCGATCAGGAAATCGTAACGTATCATGAAATGTGTTTCATCAAGGCTGAAGCGTTAATGAGAAAAGGCGATAAAAACGGCGCTCTTGCCGCATATAAGGACGGTATTCAATCTCATATAAACATGATGCAAGCCAAACTGACCGAATGGAAATCCGCAGGATATAACAATCCCGACATGTGGCCAATGGATCAAAATGACATCAGCGCTTATCTTCAAAGTAATGCCGTTTGTCAGGATGCAGGGAGTTTAACCATGGCCGACATCATGTTGCAAAAATATGTAGCGATGGGTTGCAGTATCGAGAACTACAACGATATGCGCCGGTTTAATTACAGCGCCGGTAATATAGGCAGTTTTGGCGTTGTTTATCCGGGTTATCAACGAGGCCCCTTGTTTGCAGGTCAAGCTCAGCTGACAGGCGCCTCTCCAACTGATGTGAATTATTGGATGCGCCGGTGGATGTTGCCTCCAACCTACGAGTTAAATTACAACTCAATAAATGCGCTTGCCATGAATCCTCATGCTGGCGATGTAAATATTTGGGGCATGCCTGTTTGGTGGGATTGTGCTACCGACGATGAGTATTATGGTTATCTTAAATAATAAATACTAAAGTCCTGTCATGACGGGGTAAACCCGCCATGACAGTTTTTTTAGTTATTTTTATACTATTTATTTTGAATAATTATATTTTTTCGCTATTTTTGTCGTCTGATAAAGTCTATAAAATATTGTCATGAACATTTTTAATAACATTATTAGAATCAATCCAGAAAAACGTTTTGGGAAACCTTGTGTGAGGGAAACCCGCATCACGGTTTATGATGTGTTGGGGTGGTTGTCGGCAGGTATGACATATGATGATATTCTTGCTGATTTTCCGGAACTAACATTGCAGGATATTCTTGCTTGTCTTGCATTTGCCGCTCAACGAGAACGCACTTTACAATACGCCTGACAATGAAATTACTGTTTGACCAAAACATATCATTCCGTATTCTGCGTTTACTTCCCAACAGTTTTTTCGATTGTCTTCATGTTCGGTCGGTTGGCTTGAATGATTGTAATGATGCAAAAATATGGCAGTATGCTAAACAAAATAGTTTCACAATCGTAACATTTGATGCAGATTTTTTTGATATATCGGTACTTAGAGGGTTTCCTCCTAAAATTGTTTGGCTTCGTACAGGAAACTTAACTACTTCTGAAATAGCAGAACGTATCATCCTCAATTATACAAATATAGTTTCCTTTATTGACAACACTGAACAAAGCTGTTTAGAGATTGATTAATTGAATAAAATGAAAAATATCGTTCTTATATCGTTGCTTCTTATCTTTTTTTTATCTTTTCCCATAAAATCCCAAACGCAGCTACTGCCTGCGGAAATGAGAGGCGATATTGAAAATTACTTGACGAAAATCATTCGTAAGCAAACATCTATTTCAGCGATTTCCATCGACTCTGTTGCAGTCGATAAAAAGAAAATTCAACTGTTTGCCCGCGAGAATCTTTCATACGGCAGGTTCGACAAAACAATGGTTGATACGGTTTATTCCCGGATTCAATCTTTACTTCCTCCGGAATGGAAAAAGATGAAAGTTGAACTTTATTCCGATGGCTATAAAATCGAAGACTATATTCCGCTGGCTCGAAAAGAGCGTTTTACGAATCCGGGAAAAGTTCCCCTCAGAATAAATACCTCCCTTCCTTATACCATAAGCAAAGGACTTCAAAACAAGCATATTGCCTTGTGGCACAGTCACGGGTGGTATTTCAATTCGGATAAAAACCGCTGGCAATGGCAACGCGCCCGTCTTTTCCAAACAGTAGAGGATGTTTTTCCGCTAAGTTTCGTCCTACCCTATTTGACACCTATGCTTGAAAATGCAGGAGCTGTCGTCTTCCTTCCCCGCGAACGTGATACGCAATCTCACGAAGTCATCGTCGATAATGATGAGAATGTGACGCAAGGAAAATCGGAATATAGCGAAACAGCCGGCGATGAAAAATGGACAAGCGGAGAAAGCAGCGGATTCGCCCACTTAAAAACCGTTTATGAGGACAATGAAAATCCTTTTCACGACGGAACTTACCGGCAAATCAAGACCATCGCGAAGGGAAAAGAAAGCGCTTGCACGTGGTTGCCCGATATCCCTGAAAAAGGAAAATACGGCATATATGTTTCTTATGAAACTGTAAAAAACAGCACGGAAGATGCTCATTATACCGTTTATCACAGCGGAGGTAAAACCGAATTTAGCGTCAATCAGACCATGGGTGGCGGAACGTGGATTTTTCTGGGCTTTTTTGACTTTGAGAAAGGCGTTAATGAACAAGGTAAAATCGTCTTATCCAACCTAAGCAAAAAGAAAGGTAGAATTTTAACCGCCGACGCCGTAAAAATAGGCGGAGGAATGGGAAACATTGCTAAAGGCGAACCGCTCGAGCCCAGCGGCCGTCCCCGTTATGTCGAAGGTTCACGCTATTGGTTGCAATGGGCGGGGCTTCCCGACAGCATTTACAGTTGGACAAAAGGTAAAAAAGATTATACGGACGATTACCAAAGCAGGGGATTATGGGTCGATCATTTGATTAGCTCGCACGTTCCCATAGATGCCGTTATGGCTTTCCATACGGATGCGGGAACGACTCTCAACGATTCCATTATCGGAACGTTAGGAATCTGTATGACCCATTACAAGAACGAGAAATTCGATAATGGAGCTCCGCGTATTCTTTCTCGCGATTTGGTTTCAACGATTATGGACGAAGTCGTGAAATCCATTCGCACGCAATACGAACCGGATTGGACGCGCCGCCATATCTGGAATCGCAATTACAGTGAAGCGCGATTGCCGGAAGCGCCGACTATGTTACTTGAATTATTGTCTCACGAAAATTTTGCCGATATGCGATACGGATTAGATCCCGAATTCCGGTTTACAGTAAGCCGGGCTGTCTATAAAGGCTTTCTGAAATTTATCGCATACCAGTATAAGTCGGATTATGTAGTCGAACCGTTACCGGTAAAATCATTCAGCGCGCAATTCACCGGAGAAAACCAGGTTCAATTGAAATGGCAAGCCACCGTCGATTCTTTGGAACCTTCGGCGCTTCCAACGAAATACATCATTTATACCGCCATAGATGATAAGGGCTTTGACAACGGACAAATTGTCGATGGAGTTAATAACGTCATTGCGAGGACGACAGTCCAAAGCAATCCGATCAATATAGAAAAAGACCATATTTACCGCTTCCGTATTACCGCAGTGAATGATGGCGGAGAAAGTTTCCCATCCGAAATATTGTCGGTATGCCGGAAGACGAACGAAAAAGGCGTCGTATTGGTCGTAAATGGATTCACCCGCTTATCGGCTCCCGACAGTTTCTCTTCTACAGATAGCATCGCCGGATTTCTGGATTTTATGGATCACGGAGTGCCTGAAGTTGTTCAAACCAATTATATCGGAAGCCAATATGAATTTCGCCGCCCAATACGTTGGAAGGACGACGATGACACAGGATTCGGGGCAAGCAATTCCAATTACGAAGCGACTATAGTGGCAGGCAATACGTTCAATTATCCGTTTGTACACGGAAAATCCATCTCAGCGGCCGGCTATTCGTTTGTGTCCGCTTCTTCCGAAGCAATCATGAACGGCGAGGTATCTATGAATGATTATCCGGAAGTCGATCTCATTCTGGGGAAACAAAAAGCGACCACTGTCGGACGTGGAGCATTTCCTCCGCGTTTTAAAACTTTCCCTGACGGTTTGCAAACGCGGATAACAACCTACTGCCAAAAAGGCGGCAATATTTTCATCAGCGGCGCTTATGTAGGCGCGGATTTAGGAAACAACGAACCGGATAAAAAATTTGCCCAGGAACTGTTGAAATTCAAATGGAGAACGGGACATGCCGCCGTGACTGGTCAAGTGAGGAGCGTCTTTTCGCCGTTTCCACAACTGAAAGGCAATTACAGTTTTTGCAGCCGGCTCAATCCGGACGTTTATGCCATTGAATCGCCCGATGCTATCGAACCTGCCGAAGAAAGCAGTTATACGGTTTTTCGTTATTCCGAAAATAATTTAAGCGCCGGCATTGCTTATTCCGGTAATTACAAGACTTGCGTGATCGGATTTCCTTTTGAGACCATTATGGATGAGTCGCTTCGGAATCAGTTCATGCAGGGAGTATTGACTTTTTTTGATAAATAAAACATACCGTCATTGCGAGAGCTGCGAGGAACGAAGCAGCCGAAGCAATCTACCCCTCCCCACATGGAGGGAAGCTGTTCTCCCCCTGTGGGGGAGTTAGAGGGGGTTTCGCCGCAAGCGGCTCGCAATGACGACAAAAAAAATTTTATATGAGAATTATATTGATACGACTTTTGATTTCATTTTTGGGAATCATTTACCTTTCGGGACAAAATTCTTTTGCACAACAAACGGCCGATAGCAAAGACTACGGCATTGTTACGGTATCGGTAGCCGACGCCAGAACGAAAGGATCATTCGCAGCAGAGATGGGGACTCAACTTTTGCTCGGCATGCCATTGCAAACCCTGCAGCAGGAAAAAGGCTGGTGGGAAATAAAATCACCGGAAGGTTACGTCGCATGGATGGAAAAAGGCGCTTTTGTAAGAATGGATAAAGAAGCCTTTAATCTGTGGACAAGAGCAAAAAAAGTGATTTTTACCGACGATTACGGTTTTGCATACGAAACGCCGAATGAAAACAGGCAACGCGTTTCCGACTTGGTATTCGGTAACCTCATGAAATGGGAAGGCGAAAAAGGTAAATTTTTTCAGGTTTCTTATCCCGACGGACGAAAGGCTTATGTGCTAAAAAAACAGGCCCGCTTGTTCGACGAATGGCAGTCTTCTCTCCGTTTGAGCGAAGAGAATATTATTCAAACCGCATTACTATTAAAAGGCATACCTTATACTTGGGGAGGAACTTCCGTGAAAGGAATGGATTGCAGCGGTTTTTCCAAAACCGTATTCTTAAGAAACGGCATCATCTTAAAACGCAACGCTTCGGAACAAGCCCGAACCGGAATCCCTGTGGATATAAGTCAAGGGTACGACAAACTCCGCCCGGGCGATTTAATGTTTTTCGGTAAAAAAGCGACAGCAGACACGAAAGAATGGATTCGCCACGTAGCAATTTATCTTGGAAACAAAGAATTTATTCAGGCTTCGGGTTATATAAGAATCAGCAGTTTAGATCCGAAGCAACCCAATTACGATGAAACAAATACCCGTGAGTTTGTGCGTGCGTCCCGGATTATCGGCGCAGTGGGACAAGAAGGTATTTGGAAAATAGGCAATAATCCTTTGTATCAGATTCAGAAATAAAACAATGGAACGACGTAATTTTTTAAAATCAGTAGCGCTAACAGCATTGGCAATTCCTCTGCCGCTGGGTTTATCAGCACAATCCAAACCTGTTAGTAAATCTCCGGCGGGAAGCAAGAAAATGAAATTATCCTACCGTCCATACGATTTGCAATTGACGCATGTATTCACGCTTGCCAATTCATCCCGCACAACGACTCCGGTAGTTCTAACTCAAATAGATTATGACGGATTCACCGGATATGGCGAAGCTTCGATGCCGCCTTATCTGGGAGAAACGCAGGCTTCTGCCATTGAATTTCTCAAGAAAGTCGATTTGGAACAATTCTCAAGTCCTTTTGAATTGGAAGATATTCTCAGTTCCATCGATAAGATCGCCGATAACAATACTGCCGCTAAAGCTTCGATAGATATTGCCCTGCATGATTTGGTCGGAAAAATAATGGGTCAACCCTGGCATAAAATTTGGGGATTGAACAAATCGAAAACGCCCATGACCACTTTTACCATTGGAATTGATACGCCGGAAGTTGTCCGGGAAAAAACAAAGGAAGCCATCGCTACTTATCCTCTCCTGAAAGTCAAATTAGGACGGCCTGGCGACAAGGAAATGATTGAAGCCATTCGTTCGGTAACAGACGAGCCGATTGCCGTTGATGTCAATCAAGGATGGGACGACAAACAACGTGCCTTAGACATGATTTATTGGCTCAAAGACAGAGGAATCGTCATGGTCGAACAACCGTTGCCGAAACACAGGCTCGATGATGCGGCATGGCTTACGGAGCGTAGCCCGTTGCCCATTTATGCCGACGAATCTTTTCAACGTCTGATGGATCTTCCGCGTATAAAAGGCGCTTTTTCGGGCGTGAACATCAAGTTAATGAAATGTACCGGTATGCGTGAAGCATGGAAGATAGTGAATGCCGCACGGGTTGCCGATATGAAAGTCATGGTTGGCTGTATGACGGAAACCTCTTGCGCCGTTTCGGCAGCTTCCCAGCTATCTCCCGCCATCGATTGGGCGGATTTGGACGGCAATTTACTGATAAACAACGATATATACAAAGGAACAACTGTTGTAAAAGGCAAACTCATTTTGACGGATTTACCGGGGATTGGGATTGAGAAGATTGGGGCTTAATTATACAGTTGGAAGGGGTGCATTTGACTACGAAATAATCAATTTTTTTATTGATGCTCTGGGTAGCTTTGAGGTAGCCCTAACCCTTATCTGGAACAATGAATCAAAGAATAGTTCTCCGGGGTCTGAAGAATAGGGGACAAAATTGCTGCCTTTATAAAGGCAGCAATTTTGTCCCCTATTCTTCGCTGCTTAGAGAAGCAGTTCTCAATTGCTTGAGGAACTGCATTGTTGAAAAACTTCCCTGAGTTCTCGCAAGAAATACAGGAATTGGTCAGTTTTCTCATGAAGA
>JGI20166J26741_12032250_pt1 | contig 19071 bp, 6 predicted proteins | sample TergutCu122P5_FD_26741 | JGI IMG/M metagenome (IMG submission 26741)
TTATTGTTAATCTGTATTCTAACAACAAACAGTACAAACATTTTGATTCCACGAGCTTTGATTCAACATATACACACAAACCCACTTAACAGAATCAAACTCTTGGACCATAAAAGTCAAATGCCTAAATATGACACGAAAAGCGCAATATTCGTACGGCTGGAAGTCCATGCAAAGGAAATGTACGTACGTTTCGCCAGTTCTGCTTTCAACTCTCACACAACAGGGATATGGCCACAGTCGTCTTGGACGAGCTTTCGTACATTAACACAGGAAAGTTGATGAACAGAGTAGCCCAGAAGTGCGTAATTAATTACATCCCGGCTGAGAATTTTAGACCTCAGAATGCAGAGAACTGTGGGGGATGCAGAGTTAAAGATCCACCCTTTCTAAGACTTCACCATTATATAGGGTAAATGGTGTGCTTCCTTCACCAAGTGCTTTAGCCATGGGGAAAGGTCCCTTCCCTCCCCCACGGCAATCAATGGAGAGGCACACGTTGCCGGACAACAAATCCAAAGGCATCCTTACCGCACTAATTAACGTCGCCATCTGCATTATCATCATCATCATCATCCTGCTTCAAACAAATGGCTGTCACAAGTCCGTTGCTGAAGACATTAAATCCTGAATGTTGTTTTACATCCGTGTCTATATACAGTCTCTGGTTCAAAGACAACAAAACTCTGGTTCTAAGATAACAGAAAAAAGATACAAGATTATTTAAGAAAACAGCACGGAGTTCGTTTAGACCACAGACAAAGAAAACAACACAGTGGCGAAGAAAATCACATGATGAACTGCATATATTGTACTGGTCATCTGATGTCTTCAGTACGAGTAAATGGACGGCGGGACATCATCGCCTATGTGAAGTGATAAAGTGTACAACATTTTAAACCGAAATCTAATAGAAATATTCAGTCGGAAGAACCAAAGATGGAAGGATTACAAGATTGTGTTTTTTCGTCGTTCCTTTTGTGGATTTCCTTACAAATGCTCGAAAAACTTTTAACGTAAATTCAGGCTTCCTCCGCGAAGTAGAAATAATCTGCACTCTTCTGGGATATTACGCACCACAGAGTGATAATTCCTTACCGACGTTTCGGGACAACATATCGGTCCCATCTTCGAGAGTCAAGAAATCCAGGAAGGATTTCTTTACGCTTGAAGATGGGACCGACAGATTGTCCCGGAAGGTCTGTAAGGAATTATCACTCTACGCTGGGTAATATCCCATAAAAGCGCAGATCTCAAATATTAACGTACCTTCGGGTTTTATAAAAACCAGGAAATTTTCTTATAGGAATTCACGTTTGCTTGGCAGTGTTTATCAGATTATAGTCCCCTGGGTCTCGACAACGTGTAGGTTTGCAAGCCGACACCGACAGGTTATAAGTCTTCTGGGTCTCGACACTGCGTAGATTTGCAAGCCCACACAAACAGATTATGATCTCCTGGGTCTCGACACCGAGTAGATTTGCAAGCCCACACTGACAGATAACAGTCTCCTGGGTCTTGACACCGTGTAGATTTGCAAGCCCACACCTGTCGGTGTTGGCTTGCAAATCTACACGGTGTCTTCTGGGTCTCTACAACGAGCAGGTATTATGATGTGCTGCCTCCACCTTCAGCTTCCGGATGACGGACTTACGCCAAGGTAGACGCACCAGCGCGTTCCCCCAAAACGTCAGTGTCATCCTACGTTCCCATACAACGTAAAATCACGGAATATCATCTGGAGAAATTCCGTGACCACTTCCATAACTAGGAATATTCGAAGAAAGATGCAGTATCGAATTTTTGTTTTAGGAAGTTCCTGGAATTTATATAGGCTATATGTATTGATAGGCTATATATAGGGTTTAAATTCAGTCACACAGTAGTAGTGTAATTGACTATGTTGGGTGCAATGTTGTTTCTCGCTAAATATCATGTAAAGTACTTTCATTATACGTAGCGTTGGATTTCTGCGATAATTACAATCCAAATATGTGTCAGAACAAACAAAACTTTATTACAACAACCTCAATTTTACACGATGGTGGGAAGTTGAATTTTAACACATGCGAATAGTGTTTCATTTTCCAATTATTTTCGTGGCCGTTTTTGTACCGCCATACGTGATAATGGTCAAATTCACGCTAGGATTAAACTAAATATTAAATCTAATAATAGGCTGATTGAGCTTAAATGTTACAATATTATTCTCTCTCTTCAACGTGACTGCAACAAGGTATCACTGCATGACAGTTTATGCAGATCTGCTGAGTGAAAGGCAATGAATAAAATTAATAAACGTAACAATAATGAAATTTTAAACTGTTTACATTAAATATAAAATACACGCGCAACACTTCAGTCACCCGCAGAAGCGACTGTGGAAATCCCGACCACCACGGACCTACGAGAATGCAAAACTCTTGCTCACACCTGAACACACAGGCCTACCACTTACCAAATATTACTGCGGAGATACAATAACGATGAGATGGGATGGGCATTCAGCATGCACGGACGGAATGAGAATGCTGCCAAGAATTTCAGCCTGAACCCACAGCAAAAGTGATCACGTGGGAACAGATGGGAAGTACATATTAAAGGAAAAGATATAGAGGGTGAGAAATGACTGACCGAGGGTTCACTGTCTGGGCCCACTAAATCTCGGAGTTCACATAAGGCGGGAAATTGCTTGAGTGTACTAAGCACATACAGTGTTCACCTTGTTCCCGCTCACGATTAATCCCGAACACCGACTATCGTGGACAATAATTAAAACTCGCCGGTCTGGAGATCAGCCCAAATAAGGACTCTGAAGTCACACAGAGGATAATTATGCAGACAAATGTTCACGCTTGTAGGGAAAATTAAACCTGCTGTAGCCTACTAGCATGCTCGCCAGCCACAACCAAAAATGTGAAGTTATTAAGTAATAAGCCAAGATATAAAAGTAAGAGGGTACGGAAAATGAGACCCAACCGTTCAACAGGTACAGCAGAGGTAAAGCTGACCTTGTGACACGAACCATGGAATGGCTGTGTACTAGAGCTGGGAAGGGACAATTCACAATATATTGCTATTACTAGCATACTACAGAGTTGTTAGTGGGTAGTATCAAGCTACAGCCCCTTATTTCTAGCAAAAGCCTGGACCAAAACTTTGATAACCTTCCAAGACAAGCCACCAAAATATATATATATATATATATATATTCACAGGGTAAGACCCAGGATTGCCAGCCCGCAGTCGTAACACTTTAGCTACTGATGAGGCACTGTTGGCCGTTCATACAAGAACATCCCATTCCAGCTACTCTGGTGGGCTGCGTCGGTTTGAGGTCTGTATGCTGCCATTCAAATTAATAACCAAGCAAGAGGGGCGAACTGGACGAGATAGACTTGCACGTTTTTAAACAAAGTGAGACCGACACTTTGCCGATATTGCAACTATTGCAGTATAAATGATATCCTAGGTCAAGTCATACGAAAATTTCAGGAAGCAGTTCTGCAGCAAGGGCTCACGCGATTCAATGACGAGCAGAAAGTCTAAGATAGTTTTAACTGCCCATATATAAACACCAGAGCATGTAGCCACGAACGACAAGTTTCGTCCAGAGCACACTGTAAAACGCTTCTCCAGTCCACACATGTGCATACTTTCAATCTGTCGCTCCCATGCAAGTTTGAGCCGACCATGTTGTCTGTCCGACGTCTGCGGGCTTGTTTCCCTGCCGACAGGGGCCAGCTCGTGTTGTGCATACCGAATTGCTTTTACTACGCCCAGTAGACTTGCACAAAGTTAGGACGACTGCCTGGAGAAACCCGGCTCACGTTTATGAGAAGTTGCTCATTAAAAAATTGAACTTGTAGGTCGATGTTTTAAATTTAAATAAAATGGACTGTTTGTCTCCCATTCTCGAAATTGAGTGGCATTGATCCTGCTAGCGCTCAACGGAATCATTGAAACGTGGGCAGCAGGAAGCATTAGTAAATAGCGGACGCCTCTTTTCGTCAGACTACTCAAATCATGAAAGAGCCGAAATAAGTTGGGTCAAGTCTAGCCAGTCACTACGCCATGGTAGTGGCAGGCGGTGGAGGGGGTTATATGCTTTTTATCTGGTCTGGTCAGTCGCTCTAAACTAGGAGTCTGAATGTCCCATCAGTCGCTGTGGAGGAGTCTGAATGCGTTTCATCTATTCACTCTAAACGAGGGGTCTGAACGCCATTTATCTCGTCCGTTCACTCTCAAGGTGGAGTGTGAATGCGTTTTGTCTCGTCTGCCCGGTCATTCTAAATGGACGTTTGGGCGTGACGTCTGCTCTACTATGAATTTTAAAAGGAGAGTCTGCGTGTACTGTGTGTGATCTGTGTTTCATCTGTCCTGGCACGAAACTTCGAAGTGTGAACCCCAGTGCGCCATTACGTTAACGGCAGTGTTACATGCTCTGATTACGTATCTGACAGTGAATAAGCGCAGGAAGAAACCCCAGGACACCAGTCTCAATATAAACATCACAGTCCGCGCGGTCATGAACTCTTGTTCGCTTGGTGGTGGTCTGTCTATAATCTGAAGACCAACTGCGTGGTAACAACGCATCCAGAATTCTTCTATTCTGAGTTCTTCCTTCTACTGGCAACATCTGTTACAGCAAGGAAAGAGTTTTATTTCTTGATGCTGTCAAACGCTGAGTTCATAAACATTTTCACTGGTATATGAGAGGAATGATGAATATGGGGCATTAGTGAAATGATAATTACTGGAGGAAACCGAAGTACTCGGAGAAGACAAGTACCAATACCATTCTGTCCACCATAAATCTCACATGGGCTCGCCTGAGATCCAAACAGGGCAACCTTAGTGACAGGCCTCAGCGGAACTTAATACATGCAACACAACCTGGTAATAAATCGTTTCCCACACAGTGCACGGTTACTAGAACATACAAAGACAGACCCTCCAAACGGTAAAACGGTTTTAGCCAAACAGTGAAAACAGGCATTCATTCGTGTCACTTTCTTCCTTGCAAAGAGGTAGGACATTCATAAAATTAACGTATAAAAAGAATATGAATTCTCATTCTCTCAGAAGAAGTTAGAGTAACGTCTGGTGTACCGCAAGAGAGCGTATTAGGTCCTCTTCTGTTCCTAGCCTACGTAAATGATATTTGGAGGAATACTGAGTCAACTATTAGACTTTTTGCTGATAACTGTGTAATCTATTGCAAAATTATAAATAATGAAGACATGGAAAAGTTGCAGTAATATCTGGACAGGCTGGGGGAGTGGGCGGTTGAAAATGCGATGAAAATAAATCCAAGTAAAATAAGGCAGTTCGCTGCACGAGAGCCCGGGCGAAGGATCTACTAAGTTATTCGTTAACGGACACATTAATACCGGAAGCGAGCAGTTGTAAATACTTAGGAATAATCTTACCCAGCGACTTAAGTTGGGCGGATCAAATCAACTACACGGTGAAAAAGGCCTGGAAGGCACTACATTTCACAATGCGAATACTCAAAAAGGGAAATAGTAATACCAAAAGTTTAGCCTACATGTCACTAGTACGTCCGATTCTTGAATATGGGGCCGCGTGCTGGGATCCGTACAGGGAGAGACAAATAACTGCGTTAGACAGGGTGCAGAAGAAAGCGGCCAAATTTGCATATCATACGAACAGTTCGAACTGGGAAACTCTGGCGTCGCGTAGAAAGTTATCACGCACATGTGCTCTCTTCAAAGCATACTCTGGAGAACGGGCATGGAAGGCTATAGCTGACAGATTACAACGGCCACACTATCTGAACAGGGTAGATCATGAACGTAAAATTAGGAGGATGCAAAGAACGGATATAGGGAAATATTCCTTTGTGAATAGAACCATTCAAGACTGGAACAAGTTACCTGCAGAAGTGTTGGGAACTCTCCCCTGTAAACCAAATACTCTGAAAAAGAGGGCCAGGAAAGTGTGGTGAGAAGTGAAGGTCTGTGTGTGAAATATGTGTGGGGAAAAATATTTAGAAACTATATACAGTACTTTCTTCCCTTGGTGTTGTTTGCCTTATGTGCACTTTTGTTAACTGTATTTGTCTTGTGTGTATTGTTGTCATCTTATGTGTATTTGTTATACTATGTGTGTACTGCTGTTTTACTTTAGATGCCGGACTGCTGGCTAGAAGTCAGTATCCGGAAGATCCTGCGACAGACCACCTCGCACAGAATTTTCTTGGTTTCTCTGTGTCTATAAGCGAATGCTGAGATGGTTCCCAAGTTTCCAAGTCGCTACTACGTGCTTCTTATGTAGCCCTCCCGAATTAAATTTCCTTGTTACTTATGTCATATTTGTGTACATGTAAAATAACAACTGCCACCGGGTGACAACCCAATGGCAGTTAATAAATATTATTATATTATTATATCTTCTCATCTCTCAAAACTTGCCGATATGGGGAAGGTCGGTTTCCCGCATTAGTTGACAACAATCCTCCACCTTTATATTTTACCGCATGATTTGATAGGCTAAAAAACATAACGGAAATTCAGTCCTCTCGACCATAATACCTGGAAGAACTTTTAGCTAATCACTATTAACCAACTTGGCTTCACATGACCTTGAACGGATACCAGAGGTTTACAAGAAGCTGAGTTCTCCTAGACCCATGTGAATGGTCAGCTGCACGCCCTGACCGCTTTATCTCGGGGAAAAAGCGTCCGGTACACGTTGGACAGGAAGCTGGCTGGGGCCCATAGCCGATCTCGACGCTTTCTGAGGTTAGAAAAATCTATCTATCTAGGAAGGCGAACCCCGATCACTGTTCGTCCTGCCTGTTGTCTAGTCACTATACCCAGTCAGCATCTAAAATAAGTAACATCTTAAAAAAGAAACCCCGCCACGACCTAGTGTCTGATCAATAGTTACATTTTTACAGAATTACAAAAAAACTGAAAAATCAAATCCATGTTACCACTACGAAAAATTCCTTCCGTGGCAGTGCACATTGCTATGGTCGACACAGTCTTATACTAAAATGTTACGTGAAATGTCGTACCTCTTTGCAGCGGATGCTGGGCGGATTTCCAGTACAGAATGATAAGGTTAACCACGCTCTACCACAGCGCTACTCGCACACACATATTCCACTCGTGCATTGTGCAAACAAGTCAGTACCTTCTAGGTTCATACACAAAAAGACACGTAAAATACCTACTCGTTTACACAACTCGATTTGCAAACTTCTTTCTAAATTCCTTCAGTACATTATGACACTAACGTTAAGATTACATCAAGGACAAAAATAATGACTGCTAATGTACTTCCTTTCGTCCTGATGCATTTTTCTTTCTAATTAAACACCAGTTTCGCGGCTATCGCCATATTTTATCGTGGTGGTAAAAATATAGGTCTTAGTTGACTGTTTCGTTTCGAGGTTTAACTGTGTGTTTAATAAAACACCAGGGACATAATCATAAAATTCGCAGGCACAAGACAGGAACTTCACTTTTGAGTGACAGACGAATATTACACTCGTCAGCGCACGGTGTATCAAAGTGCAACAGTGCACTGCAACCTTGTAGCTGTACCGCACACTACGTCAGGCATGTTGGAGCTACGATCTTGCAACATAGCCAGCCCCACTGCGAGACCAACCGTCACTCATCTGTCGTTTTTGAATCCAACTATACGCCGTACTTTCACACTACAGATCAGACATGCCGCATGGAGGCATCTATTACATTTCTATTTCGTTTTGTAAACATATGCTAAAATAGCAACACATTGGACTAGGCTGTGAACTGTATTTTAATAAATTTTTCCTGTTGCTACCAGTACAATTTTATTGCACATGATGAATAGACAAACAGGTAAAATTATACATATAATTATACGTATGAATGCAGACCAAATTTTGCCGAAGCCGCCGGCGCCGGATAAAATAGGCTGAGCAGGTTTCTAGAGAGCGGACGAAGCTGCTACGCCACATTGCCGAAGGATGTGTTACTGGGCTTGGGATAGGGTAAGACGTTACAAATGACAAAATAAGTACAGTGTTATACATGTCACGGCGCGCTTCTCACACCGAGTACCCTCAATCGTCTGGTATAGCATTTTACACCCTGCACAACCATCCCAGAATTCCGGGCTATCCCTCTGCCAAGTCGGAATCGGGACGACAGCTGTGCACACCGTTGGTAGATGTGCCACAACCCACTACTTTTTATTGTTGTGTTATTGTAATTACGATATAGTGCAGTGGGTAAGCTAGTTGTGTCCGGTTGTGTGTGTGTTTTTTGTGGGGGGGGATTTGCTCCTGGTTTTTAACCCTCACCGGAACGTGAGATTAGGAAGGGAAAAGAACACTCGCTACGATTCGGTGTACGCAAATAATGACGGACGCAATCAAACAGCTGAGAACCTATAAACTACTGTTTACTTGCAAAAAAATGTAATAAAATCAATTCTGACTGAATCTCAGATCTAACCAACCAATCACCCAATAACACAAAGCTTACTAACATTGTCAGTTCCCCCGGATCACCGGAACCTACAAATTGAAAGCTACAGGTTTCTCAATGCAACCCATATATTCGTATCTTCTAATCCCTCTACAAAATATAAATGTCTGCTCACATCATGGGAACCCGCTGCTGGACGTGAACACCCGCAGCAGTCACAAGCAGTCCTCCAGACATGTCTGTCGGCATCCTTATCTACACACTTCGGCTCCACACCAACACCTCAGTTCGTGAACCTCACCAAGTGCTCTAAACGGAGCCGTTACCCATACTCATATTACATCTGTTCTTACCAAAATCACCTCAAAAACATCATGCATACATTTCTCTCTACTATGTCAGGCCAACACGCCACGTGTCCATCTGTCGGGTGACATGCTAGGCACAATAAAATGGTCATTTATCGGCCGGTGACCTCAGGGTGCATGACAATACATACATTAACTGTGGTTAACACGCTGTACTAAATACGGTAACAGTAACAACATACTGTATATAGTGTTCACCAATACGATCGGATATACGATTATTTTTTGTATTGCAATTCAAGTAAATGGGTGTGGAATGATGCTCGCAACATCTCATTCTCTCGTCGTCTGGCTGTACGAGAAAACCCGTCACCCACTCGCCATAATACTTGATTCAACTGCAGTATGTTTGTGGAAAATTTTCTATTAAGCATTAAGCGTCATGTCACAAACACGACCAAAATTTAATATTTACCGGTTGCCATTTGATGCTCTGAATAAACAAAGTTTAATAACTTAATGCAAGACATCCCGATGTGTTGCTAATGACAATAAAGACATACAAATGACTGTCAAAACACAATAAATTTATTATAATTAGATAGTCTTGGGTCGGTTCGTTAGAGGGCCTGATTATGACTCTAAGGAGTCGAAACATGTAGCCCTGAAGTAGTAGATTATAATAAATCTGTTGTGTTTTGACGGTCATTTATATGTCTTTATTGTCAAAGTTTAATAACTTCTACGACCATCAGTGAGTACGTCTTCGTACTGTGGATCCATATAACGCCATACAGCACACGGAACTTTCACCTCCAAAGTCACAATCGGTATGCTGGAATTTTGTATGGAATTAAAACTACCAAGATGTGTCGGTTTCCATGAATATTCTAGCCATGCCATTCCATAAATATGTCAAGCAGTATCTGTAATATTTGACGGCGAATGAATGTGTAAAGGACCGGTATCTGCAGGGCACATTACGTACTGCTGTGAGGTGTGATGCGTAATGTTGCACCAGGCGTTTTTAAACCACTTCTAAATTACAAAATTAGTCGCACATTCCAATTCGTAAAAAACCTAAATCAAACATGATTTACATTTTCATCCATCGCTCTCTTCCTTCGCTGCACGTACAGTTAAGGCACCACGGCAATATTTAGCGAAGGTCTTAATTTAAGAACATTTCATGACTGGTCAATGCGCCACCTCATTATCTGGGCCCACGGCAACTGCCTCATTCACCTCGCCCTAGTTATGCTCCACTCTAAAACATCCATTGTTTCCCTCCGCGCATCTAAACCACTTACTTGGTTGTAAAGAAGGAAAGTAGAAAGGTCTCCCTGATTCATCTCATACGGTCAAGTAATACGTACATGGCACGAAGTATAGGATGCAATTCCTTTTACAAGAAACAATGTCCGCACGTCTTCAGAAAGTAAGCACCACGTCGGATAGTTGCCACACGCAGAATACAACTTATTTTTCATCGTGAACGCGCGTAATACACAAGATACGCAAGTCTGTAATAATATAACTGTAATGAGAGTAAATATACGAAAACAAAATCAAGAACCGATTAAATTAAGCAAAACAACGAGTGTTGCTTATGCCGTAAGCAATTTACTGACAGCTCAATCCCACCCATGGTTGTAACTAACCAACACGCGGCTGTGACTGTATTTAGATGCATTTCGTAACCGTTAACAGAACTAAATGAAATAGAAACCTTTATATGCTCGGAATCTCTTCGGTGACCCAGAAATTCCTCGTCTTCTTTGGAACCTGAACATTCATTACTGTATTCATAACAGCTTGCCAAGTCACCTATCCTGAGCCAGATATATATATTTCACACACTCGTATATTATTTCCTTAAGATCAACTTAAACTGGTCACAGTCAGCAGTTCGGTCGTCGGAATCAGCTTCCAGAGACGGAAATATTAAACTGCAGATTTCTCCAATTAATCCGGTTTGTGTTAATTCAGATAAAGGTGCAAATGGGACATCTGATTAGGCAGCATATCCCTCCATAAGTGACAATCTGATAAATATGCGCAATATTTTGGATTCCCATGTGCGGAGAAAGCTTGGAAATTATGGTCTTCTAGGCAACTGACTTGGGAAACAGTATGTAACTTAGATTATTAAGCCGTGACCGCAACTTCTTGTTTGTCATCTAAAAATATGCTTAGGTTTCGGCGAGGAAACACAGTCTGCTGCATCAGTGAAAAGGCAAGATTGTAATGGGCTTCTTCCCGCCAATTCGGCGTTCTGTGGCCATGATGCGAAGAGCCAACTACAAACTTCTGTGTCGAAGTTCGATACCCGCCTGAGCGTGGCGGAGGGACATTCAGGCATTCTTCACTCATTTCCTCTATCCTGCACCGTTCTATTCTGTGTCAGCATTCTTAATGGGCCCGTGTTATTCTGCAGTAAGCATTCGACATTCAGACTTCAGATTTTCCGTTTACAGTTACGATTTCTTTATTCAGTCCTCATCGGGCTTTCTTTGTTAAACCACTGTTCAGTGCTCAAATCAATGAAACATCTTTAAGTGAACTAACATATATGGGCATTCAGTGACATCGGCCATTAATCTCTCAGGCGACTTCAGTGAATAATTTAACCTGCTTAAACAAACTTTACATTTGCTTCATCAAGCATTATATCCCGTGGCAAAGAGGTTCGTTAGTGGCAGTCCGTAAGTGAAAACTCAGAACACAATGAGCAAAAAAGTTACAAAATTCAGGATGACAAAAAAGAAAAGTAACAATCATTGTTATGATGACAGCTAAGTGCCTATACTGCAACAATGTCAGTCCACTTTATTACTGTACTGGTTTAATGGTTGCGTGCAATTGATCTCGAGAACAATTTGCTGAACTTACGGTTAGGGTCTTGTCATGTGGTAAACCTGCACCCGCATCTGCATTCGTGTTGTTACCTGAAACAAAGGAACAATACACTTATCTTCCCATAAACTGTGGTGTATTGATTGATGAAGCTTATTTAACTGCGCTGTCAGTAATTCAGACATTAGTGCGAAATGCCTGGATTATCGCGAACTTTGCCGTCAGTACGTAAATTTACCAAGCAACTTGGACTAACGGTAAAATTTGTGACACGTATTCGGAAAGTTACGGGTTCGAATATCCGTCAGGACACTGACTATCCTAAGGATTTACATAGGCTTCCACAGTACACCTAGGCAAAATGCAGGCCTTGCATATCCTATGCAATTCACAATTGACAGATCCTTATCATCCAAATCACCGAGTAACTGAGAGCGTGTTAAATAAACCACTAATAAAGAAGGCATTCAAACACAATTTCCCCCTGTTTTTAAGCGCCACATCGTGAAGGTATTCAAGGGTCATGAAGTCATAACCTCCATGTGTTCCAAACTTCTGTATTTGCAGGTGAGCTCCAGGCGCTTTATACTTGAAGAAAGAACTCGCAGTATATACTAGACAGAAAGCTTGGTGGAACGTGGGTTTGGATTGCCAGTGGCAGGTATGAACTCTTCCACTATACTCACAACGGAAAATATGGGGAAAATATGTGGTGTTGAAGCTCACTGCTTGGTTTCAGGTAAAAAAATCTCAGTTTACATCACTGCCTGCGGCTTGTATAGTCTTTTGCTTTCTGTGTTTTTACAACAAGCGTTGTAGATGTAATGGCCACAGCAATGTAAGAACGGTACATAAACCATGCAACTGGTCTGAGAGTTAGTCACAAATGCTAGGATTCGTATCCCGCCGGTACGCCTATCAGAATAACCATCTGTATCTTTGTTTGCATCGCGTTCTGGGGCTTTACGCACGCAGAATGGTAATTCCGTACCGACGTTTCGGATATGTTGTCCCGAAATGTCGATACGCAGTTGCCATTCTATGCTGCGTAAGTCCCAGACCAGCGCAGCTCTCAGAAGTATAAGTTACCTTGCACAGCAATATTTTATTATATAAAATTTAATAATTATCACAATAATAAATCGTCTTTACTAGAACATGTTTCTACCTCAGTCGGTCATCTTCAGGTTTCTGTTTGTGTGTACTGTACTTACATGGTAGCTGTTGTCGGGCGTGTTCCCGTTGTATTAAAGACCATCTGCTACTACTGTTATTATTACATTTACATATTATAAAAATAAAATATTGCAAAGCTAACCTAACTTCTGTTCAAGTACTACCTATATGCACGTGACAACTCGAGAACCGCTTAACGTATTTTAATTAAATTTAATATACAGGCATTCTACAAAAATGTAGCATATTTCAGTTTTAAAAGCCAGGGCAATTCTAACAATTACTTTACATAAGTTTCACACGTCTCTGCATGCCTCCGATACTAACTCGCTAAACATTTATCGGACAAAAGACGATTCTAATGTAAGCTGTAGGAAAATAATGAAAGGAACACGTTACGGCCGACACACTTCTTCCCCATAGACCTTACAGTTTTCGAGCTTATTCAACAAAATGGACATTCTGCGTACAGTTTTGAACGTGTGTAATACACAGTCAACAGCTGTCTTCCAAATGCATCCAGTCTCACGTGAAAAAAAAAAAAAAATTCTTGTTTGTGTTCGTAACAAGCTAAAACAAGTTTCTTTTAATTTCACTCTGCCGAAGCAGTGCTCAATTGGACTACGAATCTTTAAGCACTTGCACACGACACGACACACACACACACACACACACACTTAATTTTCCTTTAATTTTTGTACCAACAGTCAAAATCTTAATGTTCACATGTTCAATCATTCAGTACATAGTTTTGACCCTCACTAATTTGAAGCGGCCTACGCAAAGTGCTGGAAATGGAGATAAACGCTTTTTTTTTTAAAAGAAGAAGAAGAAATGTATTTCCAAATTCAGAGACGCCCCACACAACGACGTGTGCATCTGAATGACTACACACTTCTCGCGAACCTGAAACGTAATTTTCCGTTATAATAGGTGTTCAGCATTCCCCTGGCTTTTCAGCAGTTGTATGAACGTCCGTCTTGTTCTGAAAACCCCGATTCCACCCCCTGCCAAAGCATCTTTTAACAGCCAAGAGTGGAGTGTGAATTTGTTTTCTGTACCACAAAAGGTCACAATGGTGTCATTTCGTATGCTGAACAGCTTTAAGTACGACGGATCATTACGATGCGACAAGGTTTGATGTCAGTTACAGATGATCAGTTCTCTTTCTCACATCTCATATCATGCTTTCTTATGAGTAATATGAGAAGTATGGGCTTTACAGTATCTTCCTCCCTTACACGCCTGAGAAGAGTAACCATAAGATGCATAATATTGCCATCTTATTATGCTGGCATATTTTGTTCCCAAAACCGGAATTACAAGTCTAGTTCGCTGAACAATATTCGCTGTACGCCACGAATGACAGTTGTTGTGAAGTCGGTCCAGCAGCGTCCGCAATGGATCATGCGGACAAAGCAAGGGAAAGACTCTTACCTGTATCCGTATCCGTGTACACCTTTTAGGGCAAAGAGTGCATCAGGAATCATAAATACCCATATTAAGCATCCTCATTGCAAGAAATCAAGTGCCCATCTTCCCTACTGACTTATATGTCACAACAGTCAGCCTGGGAAAGACTGCAAATCAACACACGTTCATTTTCAGAACTTTACAAATTAGCAACTTTTAAAGTACAACAATCAGGACATTCACTCGTCTTATTACATTAGAAACAGCATCGCTCGTAACTGGTAGTTTCCAAATTCACGGACAAAAATGGTCACTAAAAGTGTCGGTTTCTAATTCAAACTCAAAAAAGTAGCTACGAAGAGGACAGTAAATTTCTTCACGTGGACACGAAAGACTGTTGGTAATTGACATTTCACATGCACAGTAAACGGTCCCACGGTCGCCCGAGAAGCGTTAATGTTTAGAATATATATAATTTTACAGCTCAACACAACATTTATTATGTAAATACAATTAAAAGATGATTAAAAACCATACCAGCGACATGTTTCGACTTTTTTTTCATGAAGCCATCTTCAGGCTGTGACCCACAAGGTTTTTATATACAACTGACAATGTCTCAGAAAAAACGAGATCTCATCTACATGGTTACTATAAATGGATGTACAATATAAAATGTGAATTCAATTATAAAATAACAAAGCAATAAAGATAAAAGATATAAAAAGGTAAAGCACTAAGTTTAAAGCAGTCCCGTTACAGGCCTGGAGTGGCCCAGAGGGTTCCAGGAAGTAAAGGTTCCCAGATTTCATGACAACGGCACAGGATGGTGGTATGGTTGTCAGCCTTACGCACCGGCCGCCTTTACGTCCAGGAAATACACCTGATACTCATTTATGTTAGAGGCTGAGTCGACCCCTGGGCCATAGTGCGACCGGAAGGATTATGTCAATGAAAAATTCCAATGACACCATCGGGAATCGAACCCGCGACCTGCCGGTTTGTAGCGCAGTGCCTTAACCACAACGCCACCGCGCGCCCCGATAAAAGACATAGGTAAATAAAATTTGACATGTAGAAAGTATATGTATAGAGCACTCTCGTAAAAAACTGTATATTGCGGTAGTAATGAAGAACTACTTCACCCATTTTATTGGAGGTTGTTTTATCGTGGGGTTTCTCCTCTTTAGTGTATATGGAGTACCTTTATTGTATTGTGCAGCAGTGTAGTAATATTTCTTGTATGGGATTGCTGGATGAAACTATGTTGAATCTGCAACTATACAGAAAATATATTTACGAGTATTTTATGATGGTGTATAGGTGTATGCGACCTTCGCGTTCCAAAAATGCGGGGAATTTCTTGACTAGCTGCAGAATCAGTTAGCTTCTCAAGAAGGGCTCTGCTCCATGGAGTAAGTAAGTAAGTATAGGTGTATGCATCAAATTTTGAAACCATCGATGAATATACGTAATATTTATACAACATTACAAAGCACTGTATGGTTAAAACCTATTCCGTTTATAATCTACTCTTTTTGCTAATGTGAGATTCTCGCCGCGATACTGTTGATGATTCAAGTCTTCTGCGCAGCGACTGTATGTTGTTTGGTGCAGATGACAGACACTACCGTCCTGAGCACATCGGGAACTACTCGACTAACGCCGTAGCGTCACATCCCAGAAGACCCGAATATTCTATTCCCTTTTGTCCCACATCTCTACTTACACATCCTGGTAAATAAAAAGACACAATATAGAAATAGAATCCACAGATGTTTAAAAACTGATAACATTCAAAGCTTAAAAACTATACAATTAAAACCCATTCACGTTTCCTACGACAAAAGCTGTGTCACAAGTTGGTAAGTCTGTATAATTTAAATCGAAACTTTTGTGTACACCCGAAAATAAGACAAACCATGTAAACGCTTCAAGGAAGCAAATCACTTCTGAATTTGGCAAGTACGACTTGGTGCAATTTTCTAAGTTCTGAAGGCCTACGTAGTTTACATTTTAACTCTTCTCAGGCTGGCAGCGGGTGAACAAGAGAGTGACTGATCTCAGCTCGTAACTGACAGGGCCGTCAAGTAAACTGACCAGCAGTGAAATACGTAGTAACAGATGCACTTTTCATTACGGCAGATAATGGTTATGTTACATTTCAAGAGACCAGCACAGCACCTTAACACGCAACGCGAACGCGAATGATCAGATACACACTAAAACATCAGACCTTCACCATTTTACAAATGTCTCTTCATTTAATGATGGCGATGCATTAAAACTTTAATAAAACAAGAGAGACAATGTATGTATAACATAACACTGAGGTGCTTTCGTGCAACCATTGTTGCTGTGAAAGAGCAGTAATTATTACATATCCTGAGAGTGCGTTTGGAGCCAGCACGCAATGCGCATGCGCCATATTGTCATCTGTGGCCTGCCTGACTCTACTGCATTTTTCCACATTAGCTCATGAACGGGACGATTTTCGGGGGGAAAAAAATACTGAACATGAAATAGGTGTTTTGATTTTGTCTACAGCTTTTGTCTGAAACATTTTTCATTCTAAGAGCTGAGCGGGGTATGATCAAAAATAGCGGGGTATGTTCAAAATTGTATATTCTCGTCAGATTTTAACGGAACTTTAATTTTCTCAACAGATTTTCGAAAAATGCACAAACATCAAATTTCATGAAAATCCGGCTCGTGGGAGCCGAGTTGTTCCATGCAGACGGACGGACGTAAGGAATTACAGACAGACAGACAGACAGACATAACGAAGCTAACAGTCGCTTTTCGCACTTTTGCGACCGAGCCAAAAAGTTTTAGTTGGAGGTTACCAAAGTGAAGCGCAACGCCTCACAATGTTATAACTCATGCATTTATAACTCATCAGTACCCTCATGAAGAACAGCTTCCCCACTGACGCGTCAATAGCAACATAAACAATGTGCTGAGCCTTATACATGTACACATTACAAAGCCGGGTTAATACACATTCAAGAAGACATTCGATACGGAATACGTGTATACTCTCACTACTTTGTTCATATTATGTACTCCATTTCACTTCCCATCAACAGAACTATATATTAAAGTCTCACACAACATAAATAATCCCTTTCACATGCACTCGTAGTCCTACGTTTCCATAACAAAGCGTCGACGTCTTAGAAGCTTCATCCCGGTGTAGAACAACGAGCAAAGTCCAAAAATCCAGTGATATTAAGAAATTCAACCCCCCCTTTTTGGAACCCGAATCGCGTCCAGGAAAGGCCATCTTTGGGATTTTTGCGACAATCGAATTGATTTCACATATCCGTTAGTTATTCCTCAAAAATCTACTTTAAAACTGTCCACTGATGTACGTCCATTTCTCCACAGGAGTCCGTTAACTTAAAAATTCCTGCAGGCATTCCTCTTACGGATCATGCCGGTTACATCCCCGGTTACAACAACCTGTTCACTGTAACCGCCCTAACAATACTCGGTGAAGAGCACAAAATATGAAGACACCAGTCCATCTGATACACCTCCCTCGTCTGTGCCTTGTTCGAATTAGGTTCAAACAAGTAAGCTTCCACTGACCAGCCGAACACCACAAAACCATCTAAATTAAACGATATTCCAGATATATGAATTACACTGCTCATGCAACACTACATGTTTCGGCGGAAAGCACTGAATCACATATCACAACAGCAGCACTGTCATATATCACGGCGGCCATAAGGAAGCAACACAATAAATTATACAAAACAGATACAAGAAATACACTCAGAATTCGTCACAGTTAAATACGGCAACCAGAGTTTGAGCGCTTCGCAAGTTACACTCACTGATTCATATCCTCTTATGTACACAAACATACCACGAAACAGAAGAAACAATATTTCAACAAATTGAAATAAGGGTCAGTATTAAACGTACAATTTTACAAATCCTTCACGTAATGATGCCCCCGATAATGGCAAAATTCTCAAAACATACAAGGTTACACAAGCAGCCTATTTTAATTACTGAATTTCAAATTTCACCTGGTATTATTAAGTCCGCTTTGTGAAGGAAGATCAATGATAATAAATGAGGTCATGAAGACACCTCTAAATTGAATGACTGAAGACATTACTGCATCATGAAGTTTACAGAGACATTTGTTTAAAAAAAAATAGTAGCGATACCATTGGCAGGACTAGCAGACCTTGTGGAAATATTCCTAGCGGTGTACATTCGGATACCTCAAGCTTTTCGACTAGCTGAGCGATAATTAGCTTACCAAATGGCGTATTCGCTAGAGTGCTAATTGGCGGCGGCGGCAGCAGCAGCAGCACCACCAGGAGTAGCAGTAGCAGCAGCAGCAGTAGTAGTAGTAGTAGTAGTAGGTATAACTTTTTTTAAGCACTAGGTGTAGTGGTCAGTCAGCTTCACACCCGGCCAATTTACTCCCGAAGACAGAACCCCGGTTCCTATCACATACGAGGATGGGTGGGTTCACATAATGTGGGTAATAGAACAATCACTGCCAATGCCGGGAAGTGAGTCCCGATTCGCCGGTATCCAACCTTCTTGTAACAAAAAGCGTATGGTGCGAAACTAATTTCGGAAACGACGCGTCACTGCAGCAGCGTCCTTCAGAAGTGACAAACGCACTATGCTGAGAATGGTCGACGTAGTCCACTGCCTTAAAACTCGCAAGGTTTTGTTCTTAAGGCACTTCATCTGAGTAGTAAGTAAGGATGAGACCAACTAGATGCAACAATAGTGATTTATTGTTAATCAATAGTATCTCAACATGTTTCGCGCATCTTTATGCCCATCGTCAGGAGATCCAACTGTGTTCCACTGCCTATAGTTGTCTGTCC
>JGI20166J26741_12034473_pt1 | contig 19044 bp, 15 predicted proteins | sample TergutCu122P5_FD_26741 | JGI IMG/M metagenome (IMG submission 26741)
TGCGGCTCAGGAGCTCGGCGCAAATCCGCAGGAGTTCCGCCGGGGACTTCGGGTGTTTCACGAGGAGCACTTCAAAGCGCCCGTCCGCCAGATCCACAAGCTTTTCGTCCAGCTTGAGCACACCTGCCACGGAGAGGCTGTTGGTCACCGCGCCCACGAGGAGGTCGGCTTCCACCGCCGCGCCGTCCACCTCCACCCGGGTGCTGTGGGGTCTGATCTGGCGCAGGTGGCCCACGGCTCCGAGGAGATAGGCCAGATGTCCCAGGCTGCGTTTGGCGGCCTGAGGGGTCTCGTAGCTGAGCGCCGTAAACGCGCCGAAGGCCGTCACATAGGTGAAATAGCCAAGCTCCCCATAGGCTCCGACATCCAGGGAGCGCGGCGTGCCCTCCACAATGCGCTGCGCCGCCTTGCGGGGATTCCGCGGCAGGTGCAAGGTCTTTGCCACGTCGTTGGTGGTGCCCAGGGGGATGTAGCCCAGCGGGGGCCGTACCGGGAGGGCCATCAGGCCCGAAATCACCTCGCTCAGCGTGCCGTCCCCGCCGACGCAGACGAGGAGGTCAAAATCCGCCGCCAATTCCCGCGCCAGGCGCTCCATATCCCCCGGACAGGCCGAGAAGCGGAGTTCCTGGGCAAAGCCCCCCTTGGCGAACTCCGCGCAGATTTTGCCCAGGGCGCTATGGAACCTGCCCCGTCCCGCCACGGGATTGATGAGCAATAAGAGGCGTTTCATGTGGGTCATTGATCTCCTTGCACATTGTGGGATATCCCCCGTCGGGGACGCCCCCCTGGGCATCCCGTGCCCTGTTGCGCGGTGCGGCTTGCGCTGTTGTGGATGCGGCTGCGTCCTGTCGTGGATGCGGCTGTGCACTGTTGCGCGTTGCGGCTGCGTCCTGTCGTGGATGCGGGACGCCGAGGGCGGCGTCCCCTACAAGTCACCTCCGCCCCCGTTTCCGCATAGTATAAGCCGAAACTCAGCGGGGGGTGATCTTATGAAGTTTGCGGTGATCGGCGGCGACCTGCGCGCGGCGCGGCTCTGCGCACTGCTGTGCGCCGACGGACACGAGGTGCGGGCCTTCGCCCTGGAGAAGGCGGAGCTGGACGCGGAAATCATATCCTGCGCCGACCCCGCCGAGGCGGCACAGGACGCGGACTGCGCCGTATTGCCCCTGCCCGTGACCAATGTGCGGGGGAGACTTAACACACCGCTTTCGGCCAGGGCTTGTACCGTCGCGGAGGCGCTGGACGCACTCACGCCCGAGCAGATCGTCTGCGCCGGGCGCGTGGACGCCGAGACCTGGACGGCGGCGCGGGCGCGGCATCTGACCCTCATCGATTTCTTTGAGCGGGAGGAGCTCTGCGTGTTAAACGCCGTGGCCACGGCGGAGGGGGCCGTCGGCATTCTCATGCAGGAGACGCCGGTCACCCTCTGGGGGATGCGGATTTTAGTCATCGGCTTCGGGCGCGTGGGGAAGTTGCTGGCCGACCGGCTGAAAGGGCTTGGCGCGCGGGTCGCCGTCTCCGCGAGGAACCACGGGGACATGGCCTGGATCAGGGCGCTGAACTATGAGGCCCTGGACACCCGGGCTCTGGAGGGCCAGCTCGGCCAATTCGACGCCGTGGTCAACACCGTGCCCGCTCCGGTGCTGGGCGAAAACCGCCTCCGGGAACTCAAGCCGGGGGCCCTGTGTATGGATCTGGCCTCCAAGCCGGGGGGGATGGACTTCGCCGCGGCGGGAAAGCTGGGGGTGCGGGCCGTCTGGGCCCTCTCTCTGCCGGGGGAGGTGGCCCCGGTGAGCGCGGGGACGATCATCCGCGACACAATTTATAATATTCTGGGGGAGCGGGTATGACAAAGCGCAGACTCGGGCTGGCCCTCTGCGGCTCCTATTGCACTTTCGAGCGGGCCTTTGCAGCGGCCGAGAAGCTCTGCGAGATCTATGACGTGACGCCCATTCTGTCCGAGAGGGCGGCTGTGACGGACAGCCGCTTCGGAAAGGCGGCGGAATTCAAGGCCCGGCTCGAGGCAATGACCCAAAAACCCGTCATCGACAGCGTCGCGGCGGCGGAGCCCCTCGGCCCCCTGGGGATGCTGGACGCGCTGCTCATCGCGCCCTGTACGGGCAACACGCTGGCGAAACTGGCCGCCGGCATCACGGACAGCTCCGTCACTATGGCGGCAAAGGCCCAGCTGCGCAACGGCGGGCCTCTGATTATCGCAGTCTCCACCAACGACGGCCTCTCCGGCACGGCCCCAAGCCTCGGCAGACTTCTGGGCCGGAAAAACGTCTACTTCGTGCCCTTCTATCAGGACGATCCGGCAAAAAAGCCCACATCCCTGCTGGCGGATTTCGACCGGATCGGGGAGACGGTCGAGGCGGCGCTGCAGGGGCGGCAGGCCCAGCCGGTGATCGGGGTACGTCCCGCGACCTCGTAGGGAACGCATTTATGCGTTCCGCAATCCCCCCAAACGGCCCATGATATGGCATTTATGACGCGATTCACATATCGGAACGGATCAATCCGTTCCCTACAAAGGATATTTACGCAATTCCTGTCAAATCGTAGTTCTCCAGCCACTGCGACGCGGCCTCCGCCACACCTTTCAGCGCCGCGTCGGAGAAGGGCAGCATCATGCCGGCCCCGGTCACCAGATCGCGGAAAGTCTTCGTCCCGCCGGGGGCGGTGTAGACCATATATTTCTCCCAGGCGGCTTTCGGATCCGCCTGGATCGCCGCCCAGAACTGCAGGGCTACGCTCTGGGCCAGACAGTAGTCGATATAGTAGAAGGGCCTGCCATAGATGTGCAGCTGGCGCTGCCAGTGCCGGCCGTCCCCGTAGAAGGGGATGCTGTCCAGCTTCATCCAGGGCATGTAGACCGCGCTGAGTTTGCGCCACTCCTCGTGCCGCTGCTCGGGCGTCAGATCCGGATTCTCATAGACGATGTGCTGGAAGTGATCCACCATCGTGCCGTAGGGGATGAAGGTCAGCGCGCCGGAGAGATGGGTATATCTGAATTTCCGCGCGTCCTCCCCGAAGAAGCCGTCCAGCCAGGGCCAGGCGAAGAACTCCATGGACATGGAGTGCACCTCGCAGGCCTCGGAGGTGGGCGATACGCAGGAAATCGGCAGCGTGTCCCGCGCCGTATAGAAGGCAAAGGCGTGGCCGGCCTCGTGGGTGATGACCTCCACGTCGCCCGCGGTGCCGTTAAAGTTGGCGAAGATAAAGGGCACTTTATACGCCAGAAGATCCGTGCAGTAGCCCCCGACCTGTTTGCCGTCCTTGGAGAGGACGTCCATGAGCTCATTGTCCAGCATGACGTCGATGAAGGCCGCCGTCTCCGGGCTGAGCTCGTGATAGAAGCGCTTGCCTTGGGCCAAAATATCCTCCGGCCTGCCCTGCGGCGCCGGATTGCCCGAGCGGTACTCCAGGATGTTGTCGCAGTGCTCCATGGGATAAGTTTTGCCCAGGCGCGCGGCCTGGCGGCGGTAGACCCCGTCCGCCAGGGGGACGATATACTTGACCACGGCGGCGCGGAACGCCTCGATGTCCTCCTTGGTATAGCAGTTGCGCGTCATCCGGTAATAGCCGAGCTCGACATAGTTCTCATAGCCCAGTTTTTTGGCGATCTCCGTGCGCAGGCGGACAAGCTCGTCATAGATATGGTCAAGCTCCTCGCCGTTTTCCAAGTACCAGCCCCCCTCGGCGACCCAGGCGGCCCGGCGGCGGCCATCCTCCGGCGCCTGCTTCTTGGGCGTCAGTTGGGAGACGGTGTAGACGCCCCCCTCAAAGGGAATCTTCGCGGAGGCCACCAGTTTGTCGTACTCGGAGACGAGGGCGTTTTCCCGCTGCAGATCGGGGACGATCTCTGGGGAGAAGGTCTTGAGCTCAATCTCGGCGTTTGTAAAAAAGAGGCCGCCGTATTTGGCCTCGAAGTCCGGACGGAATTTCGAGCGCAGCATGGCCAGTTTCCAGTGCTGCTCCGGCTCCTCCAGGAGGGGGGCGGCCTCGTCGGCGAAGTCGTTCTCCGCGTCGTAGAAGGCGTCGTTCGTGTCGATGCTGTGGCGGATATAGGACAGGGAAAACATCGTGTTCACCTCGGCCAGGCGCTGTTCGTGGCTAAGGAAGATCTCTTCCGCCTCGGCGAAGGTTTCGGCGTTGCCGAGTTTCGCGGCGGCGTCCTCATAGAATGCGCCCAGGGCCTCCACATCGGGCCGCACATACATCATCTCGGAAAATTTCATGGGGGACTCCTTTATTCTGAATTCTGAAAAATCAGCACATTTATTATAGCACTTTCTTTTCCAAATTGGAAGGCTAGATCATACTTACAAAAGGCGGCGGTTTTGATCTTACGGATCTTTTTATATTTTACAAATCATTTACAGATTCGTCAGATTCGAGACATCCTTTGGTGTTAGAATAGGCGCATCTCATCAAAGGAGTTGCCCGTTATGAAACAAATCAAACCGCGTTCCTCCGCTTTTAAGAAATTCCTGGCGGTTTTTCTCGTGGCCGCGCTCGTCATCGCCGCTGTCTCCGCCGGAGCCTTGGCCGCAGGCGCGGCGCAGCAGCCGTCCACCAATCAGCAGCAGATACAGCCCTATTCCGGCCAACAGAACCAGCATTCCTCCACGAACCAGCAGGATTCGATGGGGATGATGGGCCGGGGGAACTCCGGCCAGGGCCAGCAGATGTTTGGTTTCAATAGCCCGATGAAAACCGGAGTGCGCGGCTTGGCGGTCGTTGGAATCGCTATCGCGCTCCTCGTCTGCTTAGTCTGTGACGTGCTTCTGACGCTCTACGTGTATCTGGACGCGAAGCGGATCGGACACCACGCGGTTCTCTGGGCGATTTTGGTATTCTTTACCACCGTTCTGGGCCTGCTCATCTACCTGCTGTATAAGCAGCGCAAGGAGCATCCGGAGGTCTGGCGCGCCGCGCCAAAGCCCGCCCCGGGCCGGGTCTGCCCGAACTGCCGCAGTGTTCAGAGCCCGGAGAACGCCTACTGCTACGTCTGCGGCGCCCCGATGGAGCTCCGCTGCAAAAAGTGCGGCGCCCCGCTGCACCCGAAGGCCGTGTTTTGCCCCGTCTGCGGCGTCAAGGCCGGGGAGGGGAACGTCCCCGCGCCGGAGCCGGTAACCGGTTCGGAAACTGTCCCGGCAACGGCCGCGGCAGGGCCGATCGCCACGGAAGCGGAACAGGCCGTGGCATCCGCGGAGGCGGAACCGCCGAAGGCATAACAAATAGGAAGTGCAAAATCCCCGCCGAAAAAGCGGGGTTTTTTTATTGGGGAGTTCTGAACTTATATCCTCCGCTGCACCGCCTTCACGATTTCCACCAGAGGGATCATGCTGAAGGCCAGGCCCAGGGCGATGACGTACTCCAGAGGGCTGATGGAGGTGAAGCCGAAGGCGGCGTTCAGGAACGGAATGTAGATCACCGCAGTGGTCAGCAGCAGAGAGAGGCCGCCGGCCAGGAGCAGGGCGTTGTTGGAGGTTTTCAGCGTGAGGAGACTCCCGCGCTGGCTGCGCATGTTGAAGCTGTGGAAGATTTCCGCCATGCTCATGGTGAGAAAGGCCATGGTCATGCCGTCCGGACTGCCGCCGCCGACAGGGGAGACGCCGTGTTCCATACTGTGGCCGAGGAAGTAGGCCAGGAGCGTCAGCGCCGTGACCAGGAGGCCCTGGTAGGCGATGTCAAAGCCCATGCCGCCGGAAAAAATACCGGCCTGCGCCTCCCGGGGGGGGCGGCGCATGATGTCCGCCTCCGCCTTTTCAACCCCCAGGGCCAAGGCGGGAAAGCAATCCGTGATGAGGTTGATCCACAGCAGATGTACCGGCTTTAGAATGACAAAGCCCAGAAGCGTGGCGATGAAGATGCTTAAAACCTCGCTCATGTTGGAGCTCAGGAGGAACTGGATGGCCTTGCGGATGTTGTCGTAGATCCGTCGCCCCTCGGCGACCGCGTGCACAATCGTGGCAAAGTTGTCGTCCGCCAGAACCATGTCCGCCACGTTTTTGGTGACGTCCGTGCCGGTGATGCCCATGCCCACGCCGATGTCGGCGCTTTTTAAACTGGGCGCGTCGTTGACGCCGTCCCCCGTCATGGCGGTGACACAGCCGGCCTTCCGCCAGGCCTTTACAATGCGCACCTTGTGCTCCGGCTGCACCCTGGCGTAGACCGAGACATCCCGGAAGACCTGGTCAAAGACCTCGTCGCTCATGTCGGAGATCATGGAGCCCTCGAGCGCCACGCCGCCCTCGGTCAAAATACCGAGTTCGGAGGCAATGGCTTTGGCGGTGGCGACGTGGTCGCCGGTGATCATGATGGGGCGGATACCGGCCTCGCGGCACTCCTGAATGGCGGCTTTTACCTCGGGCCGCACGGGATCGATCATCCCCGCAAGCCCGATGAAGCAGAGATTTTGCTCCAGCGCCGCCGGGCTCATGTCCGCCGGCAGGGACGCATAGCGCCGCCGCGCGGCCATGAGCACCCGCAGGGCCTTATCCGCCATACGGCCGTTTGCCTCCAGGATGGCTCTGCGCCGCTCCTCGCTCAAATGCCGTTCAACGCCGCCCTCCAGATAGGAAGTGCAGCGCCTTAAAATCTCGTCCGGCGCGCCTTTTGTGTACTGGACATAGCCGTCCGCCGTCCTATGTACCGTACTCATCATCTTGCGCATGCTGTCAAAGGGGGCCTCGCCCACCCGGGGGAATTCGCGCTTGAGCGCGGGTTTTAAGAGGCCAAGCGTTTTTGCGTAGCTGACCAGGGCGGCCTCGGTGGGCTCGCCCTGGGCCTGCCCGTCCTCGCCCAGTTCCGCGTCGGAACACAGGGCCATGGCCGACCCCAGGAGTTTCTCGTCGCCGCCGTAGTGTTCAACCACAGTCATCCTGTTTTGCGTCAGGGTGCCGGTCTTGTCCGAGCAGATGATCTGGGCGCAGCCCAGGGTCTCCACGGCGGTGAGTTTCCTTATGATGGCGTTGTTCCGGGACATGTTGGTCACGCCGATGGACAGTACGATCGTCACAACCGCGACCAGGCCCTCCGGGATCGCGGCCACCGCCAGGGACACGGCGATCATGAACCGATCCAGCAGAATCGTCCCCGTGACCTTTCCGGCCTCCAAAATGCCGACCACAAAGATAAAGGCGCAGATACCGGTCACGAGATAAGTTAAAATTTTTGAGAGTTGGCTCAGCCGCTTTTGCAGGGGGGTCTGACCGGATTCCGCGGTCTCGAGGATGTTTGCGATCTTGCCCATCTCCGTGTCCATGCCGGTGGCCGTGATGACGGCCGTACCCCGGCCGTAGGCGACCGTGCTGCCCATGTAGACCATGTTCGCCCGATCTCCGAGGGTGATCTCCTGACCGGGGGCGGCCAGATTCAGCGCGGTGATGAGCTTCTGCACCGGCACGCTCTCTCCGGTCAGGGCCGCCTCCTCGACCTGGAGGGAACTGGCCTCGATCAAACGCCCGTCCGCCGGCACGGCGTCCCCGGCCTCGAGCAGGATCACGTCGCCGGTCACCAGTTCCTCGCTCCTGACCGGGCGGACATGTCCGCCGCGCAAGACCCGGCTGGTAGCGGCGGACATGGTCTGCAGGGCTTCAATGGCGTGTTCGGCCTTGTTCTCCTGGTAGACGCCCAAAACGGCGTTGATCAGCACCACGGTCAGGATAATGATCACATCGGCGTACCCCTCGCCCGAGTGGGCCGCCGTAATAGCTGAAATTACCGCCGCCGCAATGAGCATGAGAATCATGGGGTCGGCGAGCTGGGCAAAAAAGCGGCGCAGGAGGGAGGTCTTTTTGACCTCCTTGAGGCGGTTTTTTCCGTTTTTCTCGAGCCGCGCGGCGGCCTCAGATGCGCTTAAGCCCTCGCGGGAGCTTTGCAGTTCCCGCAGGGCGTCCTCAGCGCTTTCATCGTAGTATTTCATAATAGTAGGCTCCGAAATTCAAGGACACTCCCTCAGGCAGGCCGCAAGGGCGGCGGCCTGCCAGCTCCCTCGAAGAGGGAGCCCGGTGCCTCTTAATCTGTGTGCACAATGTTTGCGGCACCGTGCCTCCCTCCATGAGGGAGGTGGCGGCGTAGCCGCCGGAAGGAGTGCCTTTGACCTACACTTTACCAGTAGAAAACCGCAAAGTCAAGGAAAATTCACTGCAAAATTTTCGGAAAAACCCCCTTGACATTGCGGTTGACTTGTGCTATATTCTCAATCGACCAATATGGTCGATTGAGAGGTCTACACAGAAGCCGAGGTGACAGAATTGACCGGTCGATTTGACGCGTTCCATGAGCTGGAACCGGAGAAGCAAAAGCGCATCCTGGACGCGGCGCTCAAGGAGTTCTCGGAAAAGGGGTTTAAGCGCGCCTCCACAAACGCCATCGCGGAGAGCGCGCAAATCGGCAAGGGCATGCTGTTTTACTACTTCGGCTCCAAGGGGGAGCTGTTTGACTTCCTCTGCGGATACTGCATCGAGTTCTTCCGCCGGGAATATCTGGATCGTTTTCTGCCAAGGGGGGGGGACGACGGGGACTTTATCCGCCGCCAGCAGCGCATGGCGGAGCTCAAGCGCAAGGCCATGGGGGAGATCCCGCTGATTTTCCATATGTTCGAGAGCTTTTACAGGCCGGAGAACGCCGCGTACATCAAGAAGTACGCGGAGCCCCTCGCCGAACAGCGGCGGCAATTTATTCAGAGCCTCTATGAGGGCCTGGATCTGAGCCTGCTCCGCGCGGATTTGGAGCCCCTGCGCGCGCTGCGCTACATCACCTGGCTCATGGACAGCTACACTGCGGAGATCGAGCGGAAGGCCGCGCACGGCGACCTTGACGCGGCGGACGAGGCCGCTCTGGCGGCGGAGTGGGCGCGCTATGACGCCTTTACTGAGGATTTACGAAAATTGTTCTATCATAATTGAGGGGGAAATCATCTATGTCCATTCTGGAAACCAAGGATCTGCACAAGAAGTTCGGGCAGTTTGAAGCGCTCAAGGGCGTCAATCTGGCGGTGGAGCCGGGCGAGGTTCACGCCTTTCTGGGCCCCAACGGCGCGGGCAAGACCACGACCATCCGCTGCCTGCTGGGGATTTTGAAGGCCAGTTCCGGTTCCGTCAGCCTCTTCGGGCAGGACGCCTGGAAAAACGCCGTGGCTCTGCACAGGCGTCTGGCCTACGTCCCCGGGGACGTGAACCTCTGGAACAATCTCACGGGCGGCGAAGTCATCGACCTTTTTCTCTCCCTGCGGGGCGCAAAGCCGGACGCAAAAGTCCGGGAGACCTATCTGCAGCGCTTTGAGCTCGACCCCGCCAAGAAATGCGGGACATACTCCAAAGGCAACCGCCAAAAAGTCGCCCTGGTGGCGGCCTTCGCCTCCGGCGCGGAACTGTACATCCTCGACGAGCCCACGTCCGGCCTCGACCCCCTGCTGGAGAAGGTGTTTCAGGACTGCGTCCACGAGCTCAAGGCCGAGGGCAAGAGCGTATTGCTCAGCAGTCACATCATGAGCGAGGTGGAGAAGCTGGCTGACCGCGTCAGCATCATCAAAGAGGGCGAGCTTGTCATGGACGGCGCAATGGCAGACATTGCCGCCCGGGGTGAGACGCTGGAAGATCTGTTCCTCTCCGAATACGAGGGAAAGGGGTAAGCGGACATGTTTGCGAATTTTCCGCGTTACACCCGTTTTATCGCGCGGCGCGAGCGGGTGATCAGCCTCGGCTGGATCATCGGGCTGGTGGCTTTTATCGCAGCCATCACCGCGGCCTATCCGAACCTTTTCGCCTCATACGACGCGCTGAAGGCCATGGTGCAGACGGTAAACTCCCCCGGTATGGTCGCCATGATGGGCCCCGTCTTCGGCTTTCCGGACAACTTGAACACCCCCATGGTCATGGCCCAGCAGTGTCTGCTTTGGGTCGCTTTGGCTGCGGCCGTGATGAATATCTTCTTTGTCATCCGCCACACCCGGACGGACGAGGAGCTGGGCCGGCACGAGATGCTCGCTTCCCTGCCGGTGGGCCGGCTCACGGGCAGCCTGGCCACGCTGTGCTCCGCCTTTGTCCTCAATCTCCTCATCTCCGTGATTTCGGCCGCCCTGGTGATTCTGGTGCTCGGCCATGTGACCATCCAGGGCAGCGTTCCGGGCAGTGTCGCGGCAGGCGCTTTCGCCTACTGCCTCTCCATCGGGGCACAGGGCTTTGCCTTCGCCGGAATTACCCTTCTGGTGGCCCAGCTGTTTTCCACCTCCTCCGGCACGATGGGCGTGTCCGTCGCTCTGCTGATCGTGTTTTATATGATCCGCGCCGTGGGAGACATGCAAGGCAGCGCCCTGACCTATCTCTCCCCCCTGGGCCTGGGGCTCCGGGTGCAGGCCTTTTACACCAACGCCTTCTGGCCGATTATCGTACTTGTGGCGGAGGGGCTTGTCATCGGGGGAATCGCGCTCATGATTAACGCCAAGCGCGACGTGGGCATGGGCGTCTTCGCGGCCCGGAAGGGCAGAGTCCACGCCAAGCGCGGCATGTGTTCGCCTCTGGGTTTTTCTTGGCGCCTCCTGCGCAACGCCATGATCGCCTGGGCCGCCGCGCTGCTTCTCCTGGGCGCGGCCTACGGCAGCGTCGCGGGGCAGTCGTCGGTCTATTCGGAGGGCAACGGCATGATGGCGCAGATGATCAACAATATGGGCGGCTATGAGTCGCTGGTTGTCACGATCATGGGGCTGCTCATTTCGGTACCGCTCATCGTCGCCATGAATAAACTGCGCAGTGAGGAGAGACGCGGCAGGATTGAGCAGGTTTTGTCCAAAGCCGTCTCCAGGGGGAGCGCCTTCCTGAGTTATCTCTGCATCGCGGTGCTGGCCTCCCTTCTGTTCCCCTTTCTCCTGGTCATCGGCTTCTACGCGGTGGGCGCGTCCTCCGCGCCGGCCGGGACGCTCGACCTGGCTGCGCTGCTCAAGGCGTCCTATGGCTATCTCCCGGCGCAGCTGTGCATGATTGGCCTCTCCGCCTTCCTCGTGGGCTGTTTCCCGAAGCTCACCTCCCTGAGCTGGGTGATGTTCGCCTACTCCTTCCTCGTGGTCTACTTCGGCGGCATGTTCCAAGTGCCGGAGGCCATGAAAAAGATCTCCCCCTTCGGCAATGTCCCGCAGCTTTTGATCCAGGGCCAGGAGTTGAAAGCCCTGCCGCTCGTCATCCTCTGCGTGATCGCGGTGGCGCTGATGGCCGCGGGCCTCATCGGCTACCGCAGGCGGGACATCCTGGGGACGTAAAAAACAAAATCGCAAGAAAAAATCAAGAACAAATGACCGAATTCAAGAGAAAACGCTTGCATTTTTCCGCTCCTGATGGTAAAATAATTTTCCGCAGGTTTTATTCCCATGGCGATTTGACCTGACTATTTTTAGAGGAGGTGGCGACAGAATATGCCCAATATCAAATCTTCCGAGAAGAGAGCGCAAATCGGAAAAGTCCGCAACGCCCGCAACAAGGCCGACAAGTCCGCGCTGAAGACGACCCTTAAGAAGTTTGACGCGGCGGCGGCCGGCGGAGATCAAGCGGCAGCCGCGGCTTCCCATAAAATTGCGGTCAAGTCCGTAGACCGCGCGGTATCAAAGGGCCTGATCCACAAGAATAACGCGGCCCACAAGAAGTCCAAGATGGCAAAAAAAATGAACGGGTTAGGCTGATTTAAAAATAAAATCCCCGCCGAATGCGCGCCTGACATAAGAAAACATCACGAAACCTTGTAAAATCAATACTTTACAGGCAGGCGGGCAAACGGAGAAGCAAAACAGGACGCAGTTATCAAAGCAGCGTCCTTGTTTTTTACCCAGATAACTGAAAATAGAATATCATAAAACCCGTTACCGGGCAAGGCCGAGAGTGTAAAAAACTCCCGGTCTTTTTTATGCCCGGAGCGCGAAAGGAGCCACGCATGAACCAACCACAGCCATACGGCTATTACTACGGCAACGAAGCCGACCAGTATACATTTTACCGCTTACCCAAAGCCCTGGTTACCAATTCGCAAGAGGAAACGATTACATATATCTTACAAGGCGATATTTAATATCCTCTTTAGAAAAATAAAATTAACTATTGACCTATAAGGGAAAAAGCGATATAATGGTATTGACCTTATAGGTTAATAACGTATGGAGGATGTAACCTTGCCTACAAAACTACTTGAGTTGGAAGAAGAAAGGCGCAACGCCATTTTGAACGCCGCCCTTAAAGAGTTTGCCGCCAAAGGGTATAATGAGGCTTCTACAAATATTATTGCAAAAGAATCGGGCATTTCAAAGGCGCTGATGTTTCACTATGCAAACAATAAGAAAGACCTCTTTTTCTTCGTGTACGAGTATTTCACCGACATGATGAACAAAGAGTATTTTGAACAGATGAATTATGACGAAAAGGACATTTTGGAAAGGCTGCGCCAATCGTACTTTTTGCAGCTTGAGTTAGTAAAAAAATATCCGTGGATTTTTGAGCTTAACAAATTATCCACCGCTACTAATCCCGACGAAATAAAAAGAGAGCTTGAAGAAAAATCTATAAACAGCCAACCACAATGCTATGAACAGTTGTTTGACTCGATTGACGAAACAAAGTTCAGAGATGGGCTGGATATAGAAAAATGCAAGCAATTTATTCTATGGGCTAATCTTGGTTTTACAAATCAAATACTCGAAGAAGCCCGAAACTGTGCGTTTGACAAATGGGACTATGATAGCATAGTCGCAAAGCTCGATAGCAATTTGCAGGAATTGAGAAAATTATTTTATAAGTGAAAGGGCGAAAAGCCACATGAATTATACGATATTTTATTTTTCTGCAACAGGAAATTCATTGCAAATTGCACGGATGGTGGCGAAAAATTTGAAAAATTGTATAGTTAGGTCAATGACTTTGAGCATACCCGAAAAATCATTTGGTGGTATTGGCGAGGCAATAGGCTTTGTATTTCCTGTATTTTATTGCGGGTTGCCAAGATTGGTAGAGCGTTTTATAACTAACCTTGTAATTTTACCGAATACATATTGTTTCGCACTCATCAATTCAGGGGGAAGCCCAGCGAATCCGTCAGATATGTTATTGGATATTCTTAGTGAAAAAAACTTGTGTTTAGCTTATTCAGTTGAAGTCGTAATGCCAACAAATTATATCATAGGACATCAACCGCTATGCGAGAACCGATAATTGTAGAGTTTCCATTGCGGGGAGAGTGGCTCTCTCCGAACACTCCGGGGGCAAAAATCCCAAGTCACGGCACAAATGAGTTAGGCGCAAGATACGCTTACGACTTTGTTCAAGTGGATTGGAAAAGAACGGGCTGGCCTGCCTATCGCGTCAGCTTTCCACAATATCTCTTGTCTGGTGTTCCGGCAAGTGAATATTACTGTTGGGGTCAAGAGATATATGCGCCGTGTGACGGAATCGTTGTCCGAGCGGAGGATGGCTATAAAGACAGAGAAAGAACAAATTTGTTTTCAGATATGGCTAACGCTTATAAAAATGCTCATTACTTCGATCCCCGAAAGGATGACGTACAATCGGTTGCCGGGAATTACATCATTATAAAAATTGGCGAACAAGTATATGCTGCATTAGTCCATCTTCAAAAAGGGTCTGTTCTGGTTACAGTTGGTCAGAGTGTAAAAAAGGGGGATGTTATTGGCAGAGTGGGTAATTCGGGTAACTCATTTGCTCCACACTTGCATTTTCAACTTATGGACAGCAGCGACATATCTACAGCAAATGGATTGCCTTGTGCCTTTGAACAATATGACGTGTTCAAGGGTGGCGAATGGGAAAAAGCAGTTGACAGTATTCCCACAGATAAGGACAGGATAAGATTTAGCCCGTAATTCATCTGGAAGACTTACCCGCAATACCTAAGCGACAACTAAACTCTTTCCAAAACTCCATCAGGTTCCACTTTTCTAAGCAAAATCAGTGCAGCAATGAGAACAGGCAATGTAGTAAACAAGGTGAGCAAAATGAAGCTGATGATATTTGCGGCGGCCGGATTAAAGGTATTTTGCGACACCGTATCGGGTGAGACGACTGCGATTGCGTTAAAGATTTGAGCCGACAAGTCTAACAATCCATGAAACAATATAGGAATCCAGAGTTTTCCCGTTCGCACAAAGATTGCCGCGCAAAACAACCCTACTCCCATTGCACAAATAATTTGGGATACGGTCGACAAAACAGGAGCGCCGGCGAAAATATTGCTGATATGAGATAATCCGAAAAATACGGAAGAAATGACGCAGGCGCAGATGATTCCTTTTTTTGCGCGCCCCATTTTTCTGAGCAGCAGTTTCAGAACAAGACCCCTGAACAGTAATTCCTCAAACAGGGCCGTACCGACAAACGACTGCAAAATGACTACGATCAAATAAGCTATATTCGGAGTAATAAAGCCGTTTGTGGGGATTTGCATAAAACTGATGAAAAATGACACGATGATGTATACGACGCCGAACCAGGCGAGGAGCAGTTTTTTCCCTGTCCCCTTGCATCTGAAATCATCGGCGTCAAATACCCCCAGTTTCCGCATGAGCCATACGACTATGCCGGACAGTATGATTTGCGCCGCGCCGTAAACCGCTAATCTGGCCGCCGGTGTCATACCAATTATGAAAAAACCGAAAACAGCAATTGCGGATATGAGAACCGCGCTTAGCAAAAATACGGATAAAACCGTCTGCGAATAGACAAATTTATTGATTTTCTCCCACATTTGTTACCCCCCAAAAAATAAAAATACTCTTTATGGTTTGTGGGGTAAACTATATCAAAATCAATCAACAGTGTCATTAGAAATGGATTAGAAATGGATAAAAATTCAGCACAACCGCCACAGCCCCACCCCTCCTCGAGAGGGGAATTTTTGAGGGCACAACGCGGTGTGTGTCTCTCAAAATTCTCCTCCCAAGGAGGAGTACCCGAAGGGGGAGGTGGTCTATTCCAATGTCTTTGACGGGCTCTTGACCTTATTTTTTTGACTCTGACTTCGTCTTCGGCGTGAATTCCTCCAGAAAAATCGGGCCGACCTTCTTTTCAAATCTCGCGATATGCCGTAAAATGAGTTGCTCGACTTCCTTATTCATGGAACGTCCGTAATACGCCGCGATGTATTTCAGCTTATCCATCGTCGGTTTCGGGATACGTATGGCAGATTGCGGATTCTTGTGTACGCCAGCTGGCATCTTTTCACCCCATTTATGTTGTCATAAATAAATTATATTGACAATACTATGATACCCACTTATAATGGAAACGAGTGGGAAACCACTATGGAGGTGAAACACAACATGGACTACCGTGAGATGTATTTTGAACTGCTCCGCGCGCAATGCGACGCGCTCGAGGATTTGCAGGAAATCGCAGATAAATTATGCGGACTAGGGGACAGAATAAAAATCGCTCATTTGGCGGCGGAAGCAATGCTGTTGAATGAAGGGGAAAAAACAGAAGTACAGGGGACATGAACGGCAAAACAGGCGGCCCAATCCGGGTCGCCTGTTTTGTGTGGCAGGTGTTTGCGGCGCGTCGGGGCGCCGCGCCCTACAAGGCTCCCTCCCTGAGGGAGCTGGCAGCGCCGTCCTTGCGCTGACTGAAGGAGTGCCCTTGACCCTATTTCTTACTATACGCCGTCCCCTTCAGCGGCAGCTCCGTCCGGAATACCCCATCATAATTGTAGTACGCCAGCGCCACCGCCGGAGCCGTGGGGATGGAGCAGATCTCGCCCACGCCCTTGGCTCCGCAGGCCAGCGGGAAGTCGCCGCGCTTTACAAAGACGCTCTCGATCTCCGGCACTTGGTCGGCGCGCAGAAGGCCCAGCGTGCCAAATTTTACCTTTGGTTTGCCGTTTTCCAGGGGGAACTTCTCCGTCAGCGCCCAGCCGAGGCTCATGACCACGCCGCCCTCGATCTGGCCCTCCAGGCTCAGGGGATTCACCGGCTGCCCCACGTCGTGGGCCGCCAAGACATATTTCACGCGGCCGTCTTCATCGAGCTCCGCCACCTGCGTGGCGTAGCTGTAGCCCACGTGGCTGACTGGGTTTTCCTTATCGCTGCCCATGGGGTCAGTCACGCCGGTATACTCGCCGGAGAACTCCGCGCCCTCCAAAACCTCGAACGGGTTTTGCTCAGGGTATTCCGTCCGCGCGTTCTCCAGCGCCTCTTTGAGCTGTTCGGCGGCGCGGCGCACGGCCTCGCCGGTGAAGACCGTCTGGCGGGAGGCGGTGGTCATGCCCGCGTTCGGCGAGTCGGCGGTGTCCGGCGGGCAGCAGCGGACTTGATCGAGGGGCAGTTTGGCCGTCTCGCAGACGATCTGCGTCAAAACGGTGGCCAGGCCCTGGCCGACACAGGCGGCGCTGGAATGGATATGAACCAGTGCGCCCCCGATGACCAGCTTCGCGCGGCCCGTGTCTGGCACGCCGACGCCGAGGCCGGCGTTTTTCATGGCGCAGGCCAGGCCCGCTCTGGGATGCGTTTCGCAGAAGTCCCGCACCGCGTCCAGAGTCTCCGCCAGAGCCGCATCCTCCGTCACGGACTGGCCGTTGGGCAGGACGTCTCCGGGGCGGACGGCATTTCTGTAGCGGATTTCGAACGGAGTCAGGCCGGCCATTTCGGCGAGCAGATTTAAATTCATCTCAGTGGCGAAACAGCTCTGGGGCACGCCGAAGCCCCGGAAGGCCCCGCAGGGCGGGTTGTTTGAGTAGTAAGCCCGGCCCAGGATGTCGATGTTGTGGTAGTTGTAGGGCCCGGCGGCGTGGGTGCAGGAGCGCTGCAGTACGGGGCCGGAGAGGCTGGCGTAGGCCCCGCCGTCCGTGAGGATCACGGCCTTCATGGCGGTGAGTTTGCCATTTTCGTCACAGGCGGTGGTCATCTCGATCTCCATGCCGTGCCGCTTGGGGTGGATTAAAATGCTCTCGTCGCGGGTCAGCGCCACTTTGACGGGGCGGCCGGTTTTATAGGCCAATAGCGCCGCGTGGTGCTGTACGCTCATGTCCTCCTTGCCGCCAAAGCCGCCGCCCACCATCTTGGCCACGACGCGCACCTGATCCGGGTCGAGGCCCAGGGTCTCCGCGCACTCCCGCTTGGTCTGCCAGACGCCCTGGTCGCCGCTGTAGACGAGGACGCCGTCCCCGTCCGGCAGGGCCACGGCGCACTCCGGCTCCAAAAAGGCGTGCTCCGTCGGCGGCGTGCTGTAGTGCCGCGTCACGACATATTTGGACGTCAAAAAAACCGCCTCCGGGTCGCCGCGCTTTAGTCGCGTCTCGCTCAGGAGATTGCCGGGGCTGTCCGCATGGATTTTGGGCGCGCTCTCCGACATGGCCGCTTCCAGGGAGAGGACGGCGGGGAGCTCTTCATATTGCACATCGATGAGGGCCTTCGCCTGCTCTAAAGTCTCCCGGTTTTCGGCGGCCACGAGGGCCACCGCGTCGCCGAGGTAGTGGGTAATCCCGCCCACTGGGATCATGACGTCCCAGTCCTTTTTCAGATGGCCGACCTTCTGTCTGCCGGGGATGTCCGCCGCCGTGAGGACACAGACGACCCCAGGCAAAGCCTTGGCCTTTGATGGATCGATACCGAGAATACGGGCGCGGGGATATTTGGCCCGCAGGGCGGAGCCGAAGAGCATCCCCGGCAGTCGGATGTCATCGGCGTAGGGGGCGTGGCCCAGGGCCTTGTCCGGCGCGTCCACGCGCAGGAGTCTGTCCCCGACGGCGGTGTGTTCCCGCCCCGCCGGAATCGGCGTATTCTCGCGGAACATTTTCGCAGCCAGCAGGACGGCGTCGATGATCTTCTGGTAGCCGGTGCAGCGGCAGAGATTGCTTTTGAGCGCGGATTTAACTTCGTCCCGATTTGGAGAAGGGTTCCCGTCTATGCAACCCTTGGCCGCCATCACCATGCCGGGGGTGCAGAAGCCGCACTGCACCGCCCCCGCGGCGGTAAAGGCAAAGCCGTAGACCTCTCGCTCCCGGGCGGATAAACCCTCGCAGGTGACGATGTGCTTGCCCTCCGCCCTTGCGGTACTGAGCGCGCAGGCCTTTGTGGCCTTGCCGTCCGCGAGGACGGTACAGGTGCCGCAGGCCCCCTGGTTGCAGCCGTTTTTGACGGAGACGAGACCCAAAGTCTCCCGGAGGAAGGGCAGCAGCTTTTCGTCCCGCTCGGTGTGAACCTCTTTGCCGTTGACCCAAAATGTGGACATAGGGCGCACCCGCTTTCTTCGAAATTCCATATAATAGAGAATAGCACGATTTTACCAGTTTCGCAAGAGGGAACGGAAACTATAATCAAAAATTTATTTAGTAAATCTTAAAATTTTTTAGAAAACCTTGACTTGTCCTCAAAACGTGGTAGAATATTCAAGGATTACAGCAGGAGAGGCGCGCAGCGGTATGAATATGGAACCGATCAAATGGACGGAGAATAAGCTTCCCCCCGGGTCGGAGGAAACGCTCAAAATCATGTCCCTCGAAAATGTGGCAAAGGCCCGGGCCTTCCACCAGAGCTTCCCTCAATATGCCCCTACCCCGCTGGCAAATCTGGAGGGGATGGCCCGTTATCTGGGGCTGGGCGGGCTGTATATCAAAGACGAGAGCCGCCGTTTCGGACTGAACGCCTTCAAGGTATTGGGCGGCAGCTTTGCCATGGCGCGGTATATCGCCCAAAAGCTGAACCGGGACGTCAGCGAGATGACCTATGACTTTTTGACCTCCGAATCCTTCCGGGAGGCCTTTGGCCAGGCGACATTCTTCACCGCCACGGATGGCAACCACGGCAGAGGGGTCGCCTGGGCGGCCGGCAAGCTGGGGCAAAAAGCCGTGGTACATATGCCGAGAGGCAGCAGCAGGGCCCGTTACGAGGCCATCAAAAATGAGGGCGCGGCCGTGAGCATCGAGGCGGTCAACTATGACGACTGCGTCCGCATGGCGGCAAACGAGGCGGGACATACGGTCAACGGCGTTGTCGTACAGGACACGGCCTGGGAGGGCTATGAGGAGATCCCGGCCTGGATCATGCAGGGC
>JGI20166J26741_12035584_pt1 | contig 19042 bp, 12 predicted proteins | sample TergutCu122P5_FD_26741 | JGI IMG/M metagenome (IMG submission 26741)
TCTTGTTCGGCGATTGGGCGATCACCTTTTGCAGTTCGCGAAAATACGTTTCGATCTTGCCCGGCCCGTCGGCGAACTTGTTCGGGTCGTCGTACTGGTGAAAGCTGATGTAATCGATCAGTTCGCCCGCCTGGTTGATGATCGGGTTGTCCCACGGCCCGCGCGGCCCGTAGTGCGAACCGGCAACGGCGATTTTGATCGTCGGGTCGACTTTTTTCATCGCCGGCACGAACTTTTTGATCGTTGCAATGTATTCGTCGACGGTCAGGTTGCCCTGCGTTTCGTTGTCGATCTCCCAATGCTTGACATTGTACGGTTCGGGATGCCCGTTCTCCGCACGCACCTTGCCCCACTTCGAAGTCGCAGGCCCGTTGCAATACTCGACCCAATCGCACGCTTCCTGCACCCAATCGACATTGGCGGTTTCCGGCGTTCGTTTGGCGTTCCAGGAAGGCGTTCCGGCGTTGATGACGATGTGCGGCTCGCAACCGACGCGGCGGCACATCGCGATGTACTCGTCCGTCCCAAAGCTGTTGACTTCGCGGTCATCCCAGATGCTGAACGGGTACGGCTGCCGTTTTTCCTGCGGGCCGATCCCGTCTTTCCAGCGATACGCCGACGCAAAACAGCCCCCCGGCCAGCGAATCAACGCCGGCTTGAGATCGGCAATCGCCTTCAAAAGATCAGGCCGAAACCCGCCGTTCTCCGCCCAACTCTTCGGCATGATGCTGATCTGGTCGATGAGATACGTTCCTTCGTTCACCGTCAACCCTGGGTCCAGCGTCAACATTAGTATTCCATCGGAGACATCGTCAGACAAGTCCCAGAACTTTCCGGAAATTTTTGTCCATTGTCCCCTGACATAATTGTCAATAAAAGAGGTACTACATGTAACAATCTTATTCTGTTGCCGATCATAAAATCGGCATTCAATTCTCGGCATTGTAACATCATTACTCTTGATCCCAATAGAGAAGAGATAAGTTTCATCTTTTTTCAAAACAAACCCGCCTTGTTGGATACCGTCGATTTTTTTCTGAATAAATCCCTCATGTTGGACTCCGCCGCCCTGCGTGATTTGAACACAGCTTCTTCCATTGAAAGCGTCTGTTGTGTTGATGGATATTTTTGCGCCACCAAATGGCTCCCAATGTCGGATTTTCAATGGTTGCGAAACTTTCGGCGTTTCGTTGAACAACACGGTTTTACCATCGAGCGAGGTCACCTTGAAGTTGCGGAATTTCGCCTGTGTACTCCAAGTACCGATGCCGACACAACCGGTTTTCGCCATGTAGGAGTCGGTGACGTCGAGAATTTGTTTACCGTCAAGCGAAACTTTGACGTTGTCCCCTTCGCAACGGACTTTGATTGTGTACCACTTACCGGTTTCGATGGAACCGTCAATCATCGGACTGACGACCCCTTGCCGGTTTTGCTTCACATTGACGGCATTGCGGCGTTCGATGGCATGTTGCTTGTTCTGCCAGCCGCCGAGATTGACCCATGAAAAATCTTTGTCGCTCTGCACGCGGAACAACACGAGAAACCCTTCCGCCCCGCCGGTCTTTTGGGCTTCGAGCGTGTATTCGTAATCCGACCAGTTCGTGTCGCCGAACGTAAGACGCTGATCGACGCCGGGCGATTTCTGGGAAATCACACCGTTTTCCTGCGACCAGCCCCCTTGTTGGTTGTCTTCAAACGAACGGTTCCAGACCAGTTCGCCCCAGAGTCCGCCGTTGACCGAGTGATAAATGTGCTCGAGAAACTGCGAGTACACTTTCCCGTCGATCCGGTTCAACTCCTGTTCCGGCTTGAGCGTCAATTGCACGTCGGCAGCACATGAGGTCATGACCGTCATGCCGACAAATGTGATACAAAAAAACAAACAAAAAATACGTTTCATTTTTGGCTCCTCTTAAATTTTTAAACGCGGAAGGCGCGGAAATGCGGAATTTGCGGAAGGGGGAAGGGACAAAATTTTTCGGAAAACTTTCATCATAAAAAATTCCGCGTCTTCCGTCTTTCCGCGCCTTCCGCGTTAAAAAAATCACACCTTCTGCGAATTCACAATACGTTGAACGGTCGCTCTTGGATAACTTCCAAAATTGACCAGTAATCCAAGTTGCATGTCCGTCATTTTCAGGTAATTCATCACTTGCGCTTCATGGATCGGTACAATTTTGCTGATCGCCTTGATTTCGACGATGATTTTATTGAAACAGACGAAATCGGCAACAAACACAGGCTCAATCAATTCGTCCCGGTAATGAAGACGCAACGTTTTCTGCGGTTCAAAGGGGACATTTTGAATCCGGAACTCGCGGGCAAGGCAATCCTGGTAGACGGATTCCAAAAAACCACAGCCGATCTGCTTATACACTTCATAGACCGCCCCACGAATGACGTAGGACTCTTTTTCGTAAATCAATTCGTCTTTCATTTTTTTATCTATTTTTTAACGCGGAAGGCGCGGAAATACGGAATACGCGGAAGGGGGAAAGGACGAAATTTTTCGGAAAACTTTCCCAATGAAAATTCCGCCCTTTCCGTTTTTCCGCGCCTTCCGCGTTAAAAAAATCTTAAAAATCACGTCTTATCAGGACTTTAACCCGTCGAGCTTCATTTTCAGGTGTTCGCCGGTTTGCATCATTTCGTCCCAGGTCAGTAATTTCCTGAGCCGGACGGCGTCGCGTCCCAGGATACAGGTCAAGTTGGAGCGGACCGCCGGGGCAACCGTCGGATTGCTGAAATCGCCGTTTGTAATCGCTTCGGCGAATTCTTTGGCGTTTGTCACCGTTCCGGCCCAGTAATTGTCGGCGCAATTGCCGCCATCATACGGTTTGTTGCCGCGAATGTTCACATCGCCGAAATAATTCGTCTCCAACGCTCCGCCGGTTCCCCAGGCACGGCAGACGATTTCGTCCTTGACGCCGGGAATGAATTTGACCGACGCGAATTGCAGCGAGACATCCCCCGGAAACCCGTAAGTGATATTAAAATGATCGTGGATGTCACCGTGTTTCCTGATTTTTCGCCCACCGGTTCCCGCAGCCCAGAGCGGGTTCTTTCCGACAATCCACGTCGCAACGTCCAGCGTGTGAATATCCTGTTCGACGATGCAGTCCCCGGAAAGTTCCATCGACTGGTACCAGTTTCGCAAATAGGATTCCGGCCCGGTCAGTTCCGTGTCGTGCCCGCCGGCACTCCAGGGATAATAGGAGTAGAGGCTGACCAATTCCCCAAGGTCGCCCGCATGAACACGTTTGATTGCTTCCCGGAAAAACTGGTTGGCCCGCGTTTGGAAATCGACGAGAAATGCCAATTTTTTTTCCGACGCTTTTTTTCCGGACTCTTCAATTGTCGCACAACCCGGCACGTCGACAGCGATCGGCTTGGCCAGGAAAACATGCTTGCCGGCTTCGACCGCCGCCGCAGCTTGTACCGGGTGAAAACTGGGGGGCGTTTCGATGACGACAACGTCCAGTTTGCTTTCCAAAAGACGTTTGTAACCGGAAAGCGTGGTGTATCGCCGGTCCGCCGGAACGCCGGTTTTGTTTCCGACAGCATCCACCCGATCCTGGAAATAATCCGCGACCGCCACAATACGATAATTCGGGTTTTGCTTGAAAACATCCGTGATCCATTCGCCGCGACCCCCGCAACCGATCAGGCCGAGTTCGAGGACGGAGTTGGCCGCCGATCCGGCGACGGCTTCCGGCTTGATCAGGGTGGTCGTTGCCGCCGCAAGAACCGAGGCGGCAAGAAATTTTCTTCGGGATAATGTCATTTTTGTTGTTTTTGTCATGGTTGACAACCTTTCTTTGGGATAGATGGTACGTTATTCGCGAACAGTTTTCTAAAATCATATCATATTGACGGAGAAAAAACAACCATTGCGATTTGGCGGCGATATTTTCCGCTTGTTTCGTCGAGCAAGCCCGACCGCTAACATAAGAATTTTGCAATAATTATTCCGCGTTGCCAATTTTTCCAAAATTGCTCTTTTCATGCGGAAAAAAGTTTCGTATGATTCGTAACGAACCTGTCTTGGACGCGATATGCACAAAAAGACAGTGATACCGTAGCCGGTATGAGCGGTAGCCTTCGGCCTCAATAAGACGTCCTGCGTTGCAGGACTTGCCGTGTTCCGCTTCCGAAATTTTCAACCGGCTTGAGTATAAAACAGAAATTTCATTTTTTGCTTGCCCAAGTCATGGATGACGGGGATGTTATGAAAATATTATGGCTAAAAAAACTTGGTGTCACCGGCGTTATTCTTGTGATGCCATTTATGCTTTCGGTTGTTCATGTCACCGCCCAAACGTTTGAGGAAATGCCGTTTCTGACGGAAAGTGAACCGGCACAACTCAAGCCGCGGACAAATGCCGTTTCCAACGTTGCGCAACCGACGGCCACATCCCGGACGGAAAAGCTCCCGGCAGTGGTTGCTCCTGAAACCGGCGGAGGGTTCTGGCACCAGCGACGGTTAAACGAAGCGGACGCAAGAAACGATGTGGCACTCGCGCAAAATCAGGACCACGAACCGTGGGAAAGCAAGCCATCGCCGGCATCCTCATCAGCCTCCTCATCGCCGTCGGGAATTCGGCTTGTCCAGGGCCTGATTCCCAAAGTGGCGACCTCGGAAAAAATCGTTCCCCCGGCTCCCGGAACGTATCAGGGTGCCGGTCGGATTCTTCCTGAAAGTGTTCTTCCTGAAAGTACATTATCGAATGAACCGGGGACGCTTGAACCGGGAACATTGCCCCGTCGTACTTTACCGCCGTCCGTTCAGGGGCTTTCCACGCTTCCGTTGCCTTCGAATACGCTGAAGCCGAATTCAACATCCAATTCAACGGAACGAATTCCCGGCACGCAATTAAGACCCGATGGCTCCGCCGTATCATCAATGCCGATGGCAAGACCGGCGGCAACTGCAACACCGCCCGCCTTGTCTCCAAATGTTTTGTCTCCCAACGGATACACGGATCCCAACACCGAAACGTTATGGGAAAACGGTCAGGGAGGCGTCAGTCAGTATTCCGATCCCGAATACCAGCAATATCCGCCCCAGAACGTTTCCGGCATGGGAATGGTCGCCGGCGGCGAATTATATGGAAACACGTCCGGCGTCAATCCTTATGACCAATCTTACGGCGTCCCCATGCAGGGCGGTATGTACGGAAACCAAATGTACGGTTATCCCGGTGTATACGGCGGTTATTGCGGACCGGGGCTCGGTTCCATGTTGCTCGGCAACTTCGCCTGCTCGAATCTTTGGGAAAACCTGTCATTCGGCTTCGGGGGAACGGCCTTCCAAAGTCCGGTCGATCAAGGGGAAAACGGTAACTTCGGTTTTACGGAATCGATTAATTGGGTCACGCCGTCGACATTTCCGATCAGCTTTCAGGCCGGTTTTCGTGCCGTGCAAGCCAATCCGGCCGGTTACACCGCCAACGGTTCCTGGAACAACGGAACACGGGATCAATACTTTGGCACCATGGGCGTGTTCAAGAGAAACATCGGTTGCTCGCCGCTCAATTTCGGGGTCGCTTACGACCGGATGAGCGACAGATATTACGGCAGATACAATCTGGAACAGTTGCGGTACGAACTTTCGCTCAACACGATGTTCGGTTGCGACTTCGGTTATCGCGGGGCGCACGGATTGCGCGGCGACACCGTTTCCATGTCGCGGTACAATCGTGACATGAACGTGTACGCGGTCAATTATCACACGCTCTTTTTGCGCAAGTATTTCGCCAACGGCGGCGAAGGTTCGCTGTCCGGCGGGGCGAGCGAAACCGGCGACGCGCTCGTTCGCGCGGATTTCAGCATTCCGCTTTCGGACACCTGGGGACTGAAAAATTCATTGACGTATCTGATCCCCAGAGGCGGACGTCAGCCCGGTGCGTTCAAAAAAGAAGCGTGGGATGTTTCCATGGAACTGACCTGGCAGCCGCGAGGCGGAATACTGGCCGGATTCTGCAATCCGTTCCGAACCTTCTTCGACGTTGCCGGCAATGGAACGCTCTTGCAAGGAACAACAAAAGAGTAACCCGTAGCCGCCGGGCTTTCTCGGCGTAAACACATTAGCGATCGATCGCAGATCGACGTTCAAACGTTTTGGCGAAAGTTGTCAACGGACGCCGCCGTGTCCGGTAAACATCCAATACAAAAGAAACGCCAATGCCGCAAGAACCGCGATCATGACGGCAATGATCAGGAATTTCGTTTTTTTGCCGCCGGTCATCCGGATTCCATTTTGCTCGATGTCCGAATCATCGCCCCCTTCATCTGATTCCAATGCCGCCGGTTTTGGAGCCGGAACGGTTTTCGGCATGTTGTGCGACATCGCTTCGGACGGCTCAAACATCGGAGGCAGTTCGGGAAAAACGTTTGCGGCGGGGAGCCATTCCGGCATCCCTTCGCACCAGACGGGCATCGTTGGACTGATCCGTTTTTGTTCAATCCACTCTTTGATCATGTGTGTCGGGGCCGGACCAAATCGCTGTCCGTCGGCAACCTGCACGTACCAGACGGCGTTCGGATTCTCGAGCGCGGCGCGAATGATCACCTGTGCGTTTTCCAGCGGGGTGGCGTCTTTCAACTGAAAAATCGCACTGTTTTGCGAATCAGGAACCTTGCCGGCCTGTCCGTTCGGAATCGTTTGCCGCATCCGTTCGTTGGTCTCCCGACGGCTTGGTCGCGTGCTTTGAAACGGAATGGTCACACTTGTGCCGCAATCGGGACAGAATCCCCGTTTGCCCGCCAAATGAGACTTGACATTCAATTTATGACCGTTTGGACAATAAAATCGTATTCCCATGTTATCGAAAAGGGGACAGGGTGCAGTGATCAGGGGGCAGGAGTTTGTTTGAGCGGTTGATTGCAGATCAACGCTTTCAACTTTTCACTTTTCACTTTCGAACCGGTCCTGGACCGCTTCGACGGTAAAGCCCCCTTCGTGCATCGCTTTCATGGCGATCACAGCGGCATCCGCCGCCGAAATCGTCGTCAGATACGGCACTTTGTGCGTTACAGCGGCGGCGCGAATTCGCCCTTCGTCGGTTCGTGCCCCTTTGCCGTTGGGAGTATTGATGATCAAAGCGACTTCATCATTGAGCATGTAATCAAGAATATTCGGGTGTCCCTCCTGTAATTTGCGGAGTTTTGTCACCGGAATATTCGCTTCCTCAAATGTCCGGGCCGTTCCGCCGGTCGCGAACAGATTGTAACCAAGTTCGAAAAGCTGTTTAACAATGTCGAGAACCGCCGTTTTGTCCCGTGAGTTGACACTGATGAAAACGTTCCCTTTCATGGGAAGCACGTTTCCGGCGGCGAACTGACTTTTGGCAAAAGCGATGGAAAATCGTTCACTGACCCCCATCACTTCGCCGGTCGACTTCATTTCCGGCCCCAAAATCGTGTCGACACCGGCAAATTTTGCGAACGGAAAGACCGCTTCCTTGACCGAAACGTGTTTCGGAATCGGGTCTTCCGTGATTCCTTGTTCGGCAAGCGAATAACCGGCCATCACCAGCGCGGCGATTTTGGCGAGCGGTTTTCCGACCGCTTTCGACACAAACGGCACCGTCCGGCTTGCGCGCGGATTGACTTCGAGCACGTAAAGGTTCCATTTTTCATCTTCAAGTTTGACGGCATATTGGATATTCATCAACCCGTTGACATTCAGTCTTTTGGCAAGCAGTCTGGTCGCTTCACGAATTTCATTGATGGTAAACGCCTGCAATTTGTACGGCGGAATCGCACACGCCGAATCGCCGGAGTGGATTCCCGCCGCTTCGATGTGTTCCATCACACCGGCGACGATGACATTTTCGCCGTCACAAATCGCATCGACGTCGATTTCGGTCGCATCCTCCAAAAAACGGTCGATCAGTACCGGGCGACCGCTCGACACGAGAAACGCTTCGGCGGCAAACCGTTCGAGTTGCGGCTGATCATAACAGAGTTCCATAGCGCGACCACCGAGAACGAAACTCGGTCGCACCAGCACCGGAAAACCGACTTTTTCGGCCATTTCCTTCGCCTGGGCCATGGTTCGGGCGATCGCATTCGCCGGTTGGCGCAAGCCCGCTTCGACAAGCGATCTGGCGAACAATTCGCGGTCTTCGGCACGGTCGATCGTTTCGACGCTTGTTCCGATGATCGGCACGCCGGCATTTTCGAGACCGCGTGCCAGATTGAGCGGCGTTTGACCGCCGAACTGCACGATCACGCCGTCCGGCGCAACCCGGTCGCAAATATTGAGAACGTCTTCGTGCGTCAACGGCTCGAAAAACAGGATGTCGCTCGTGTCATAGTCGGTGCTGACCGTTTCCGGGTTCGAATTGACCATGATCGTTTCGATCCCTTTGTCGCGCAGCGCAAAACTCGCATGACAACAACAATAATCGAATTCGATCCCCTGTCCGATGCGATTCGGACCGCCGCCGAGAATCATAATCCGGCGTTTATCGTTTTTCGGCGGCGTTTCGTCTTCGTCTTCATACGTCGAATAATAATACGGCGTGTACGCTTCAAATTCGCCCGCACAGGTGTCAACCGCCTTGAACGTTGCGACGAGCCCGCGTTTTTTGCGTTCGGCACGAACCGCCATTTCACTGGAACCGAGCAGCACGGCCAATTGTTTGTCGGAATAACCGTTTTGCTTCGCTTTTTTCAGCAGACCGGTTTCGATTTTTTCGAGGGAACCGATTGCCGCGAGTTCGTTTTCCATTTCGACCAGATCGACCAGATTTTGCACGAACCACGGGTCAATGCCGGTGATGTCGTAAATTTCCCCGATCGACATGCCGTATTTGATCGCATAACGCAGATACCACGCCCGCCATGCGTTCGGCTTGGCCAGTTTTGCGACGACATCGTCCCTGCTCGGCTGTTGATCGGTTCCCCAAAGGTCTTTGCCGTCGCAACCGAAGCCGAAACTTCCGACTTCGAGTCCCCGCAACGCTTTCTGGAACGATTCGCGGAACGTCCGGCCGATCGCCATTGTTTCGCCGACGCTTTTCATTTGCGTCGTCAATTCGTCGTTCGCTTCGGGGAATTTTTCAAACGCGAATCGCGGCACTTTGGTCACAACATAGTCGATGGTCGGTTCACAGCACGCCTTGGTGCGGCGCGTGATGTCGTTCAAAAGTTCCGGCAGCCGGTAGCCGACCGCCAGTTTTGCCGCGATTTTCGCAATCGGAAAACCGGTCGCTTTCGACGCCAACGCACTTGAGCGGCTGACGCGCGGGTTCATTTCGATCACGATCAGACGTCCGGTTTTCGGGTCGAGTGCGAATTGAATATTCGAACCTCCCATTTTGATGCCGACTTCGCGAATGATCGCCATGGAAGCATCGCGAATCCGCTGATATTCCTTGTCGGTAAGTGTCTGTGCCGGGGCAACCGTGATCGAGTCGCCGGTGTGAACCCCCATCGGGTCGAAATTTTCAATGGAGCAGATCACAATAATATTGTCGTCGAGATCGCGCATCAGCTCCATTTCGATCTCTTTCCAGCCGAGCACCGACTCTTCGAGCAACACTTCATGAATCGGCGAGGCGTCGAGACCGTTTTGCACCAGATCGTCGAACGCATCCCTGTTGAAAGCAACCGCCGACCCGGTTCCGCCGAGCGTGAAACTCGGTCGCACCACGCACGGAAGCCCGATTTCCTTCACCGCTTCGCGGGCTTCTTGTAACGTGTTGACAATAATACCCTTACAACTTTCAAGGCCAATTTTGTCCATCGCGTTTTTGAATAACGCGCGGTCTTCCGCCTTGTCAATGACTTCCGCTTCGGCACCAATCATTTCAACATTGTATTTCTGCAAAACGCCGTTACGGAACAGGTCCATCGCAAGATTCAAGCCGGTTTGACCGCCCAGCGTCGGCAAAATCGCGTCCGGGCGTTCTTTTTCGATGACCATCGCCACCGTTTCCCACGTCAACGGCTCAATGTAGGTTCGGTCCGCCATTTCCGGGTCGGTCATGATCGTTGCAGGGTTCGAGTTGACCAGCACGACCTCGTAACCTTCTTCCCTAAGTGCTTTGCACGCTTGAGTTCCCGAATAATCGAACTCGCACGCCTGACCAATGATAATCGGACCGGAACCAATCAGCAGAATTTTTTTCAGATCGTCTCGACGAGGCATTTTAGTATCAATAATAAGGTTGGTCTGGAGCTTTTCCGCTCCGTTGGTCGCTATGATGCGACATGGTAGTGTCTCTACATAACATATTTTGAAAACATTTTAGAGCAAATAAAAAGTTGGTCTGGAACTTTTCCGCTCCCGTTGGTCGCTACTTGATTGAAATGATTCTCCACACTCTCTTTTAATACGTTTTAGTATGTTTTCATTGAAGTGAACGGTCTCATTTCATATAACCGCCAATATTAGAATGAGATACGATAAAAAACCCGCATCTCTTTTGATTACCGATCAAAAACAACCTTGCGGGCATCCCTCGCATTTGGCTTTTTTCGGACACGACAGACGCCCGGCAGACCATTCGATCCCGGCAAATTAACGTAATCATAGCAAAATGCGTCATCCGATAAAGGGGCGGTGCCAAAACAACGGCGACATCCATTGATTAGTGAGCAAGTAATTGATGGATGTGTCAAATGACCATTGTTCGTATTATGCCGACAGTGCCGCTACAAAAACTCAAAGTTTTTTGTGTTAATTCACGAGTTCCCGGTATTCTTGTTGACATGGCAAAAGTAAGTTAATTATACTATCTGAAGTTGGATTTTCGGTTCATGGCAAGAGGGGGATATTTTGTCCCTGGTGCAGTCAAACAAAACTTTTCGTTCAAAACAAGATATACAGGATTAGATCAAAGACTCCCGCTTCATATCGCAGAGGGTGAAAAACCATCGGGGGGTCACAGGAGAATTCGTCGCATGAATCAACTCGGTAAAATTCTCGTCGGAGTGTTGTGCGTCATGAGTATTATTCTCATGGCGTTTGCCATTGTTGCCTTTTCCACGCAACACAACTGGAAAACGGCATACCAGAACCTGGACAAGGAACGGGAAAAGATAAAAGGGCTGAACGATCAGCGCGAGCGTGAAAAAACGGACCTGGAGCGACAGAAAAAAGAACTGGAAGACACGCTTCGGGAGGAAACCGGCAAATTGAGTGCGAAAAATGCCGACCTGGAAAAGGAAAACACCCAATTGAAAGGGGACATGGACAGTTTCAAAGCGACTTCCGACAATAATGTCAAACTGGCTGCAGCCACACAGCAAAACCTGAAAGATTTGTACACGGAAGTGACCAAGTTGCGAGGTGAACTTTCTTCCGCACAAATGGAACGCCAGGCGATCTTTACCGATCTGGTCACCGCCAACGACCGTGCCCAATCATTGGCATTGGAACTGGCAACGCTGGCAAAGACCAATCAAACGCTGGCCAAGGATTATGCAAACGCGCGTCAGTTACTTGACAAGCTGAATTACACGCTTGATCCGACCGCTTACACGGACATTCCCCCGCGGGTTCAGGGCACCATCACCGAGATTCGCCCGACAGGTCTGGTTGAATTGAGCATCGGAAGCGACGACGGTATCCTGCAAGGGCACAGGCTGCATGTCTATCGTGAGAATGACGGAGTCGCTTCCTATCTTGGAGCGATTGATATTGTCTCGACCGAACCGAGCAAGGCGGTCGGAAGAATCATCCCGGAATTGCGAAACGGAACCATTTTGCGAGGTGATCATGTTGCTTCGAAAATCCAATAAGGGGACGCAGGAAAAAGCCCCCCAAGAGAAGCCGGTCAAAGCGGCACCGGTCAAGAAGGCGGCCAAAGAAAAGCCGGTCAAGGCACCGAAACAGCCGAAATCCGTTGGACCGAGACCGCCGAAGATCGCCTACAAATCCGACATTTTTACCATGATGTTGATGATTTCATTTCTGGCACTTTTGACGGCATGCCTCTTCCTGTATCTGAACGTCTCTTTTGACGCGCAAAACATGTAATATTGTCCGTTTCATGACATCAGCCAGAGCCGCGACAGTCATGGAGCGATTGCCCCGGTTTGACCTGATTTCTCATAAAAAATATTATCTGTCGGCTTGCGGAATGTAGGCCGGCAATTTTTTTTCTGCGAAAATCGGGGCGAACCGCGTCATCCGCTGGCGACCGCCGATCATCGGGAGCGTCAACATCTCCTCGCCGACAAGCGGCATCGCGTATTTCACGAAATCGTCCGTCACGTCATAACCGTCGGGCGTAATCCAGTTTTTCGGGAACGTCCGCTCGCTGTTCGCTACGACCGGTAGTGGGACGCGGTCGTATCGCACGTTGTAAGTCATGCCCGGCGTGCGCAAAATCGTCGACATGTAACCCCCTTGCCCCGTCGCGGCCAGTTCGACCGCTTTTTGGCCGACACGATACGCTTCATCGAGATCGACAATTGAGGCGTAGGCCATCGAATGCCGCTGGTCGGTGCCGGAGACGTTTCCGCGTGCGGCCCCTTTTGCGGCGATGCCGACCTTGTTGAGATGATTGACCACCGCCTGGGCAACCGTAATTTGGCTCGAACTGAAGCTCGTATGGCCGAACGAATCCCTGACTTCACCGATGTTGCCAATATTAAAACCTTCGCTGATGACAACGATGCAACGCCCGTTCTGCTTCAGCGACGCATTGACGTTGTCGGTCAGTTGTTCGAGCGAACAGGGACTTTCGGCCAGATAAATCTGGAGCGGCATCTTGCGTTTCGGGTCGGCAAGTCGTGCGGCGGCGGGAATAAACCCGATTTTCCGCCCCATCGCCTGCAAAACAAGCACCGGATCGGCAGGGCTTGACCCTTTGTTTTCCTCGTTGGCGTATTGCACCGTATGCATCCAGTACTTGGCCGTCGACCCGTAGCCGGGCGTGTGGTCGATCAATTGGAATTCGCCGTCCCCCACATCATTGTCGATTGTCTTCGGCACGCCGACGCCGATCAGGTCCAGCCCCCGTTTTTGGGCAAGTTGGGCGATTTTGTTCGCCGTGTCCATCGAATCATTCCCGCCGTTGTACAAAAAGTACCCGACATTGTGCGCTTTCAGCACTTCGATGACCCGCTCGAAATCTTCGGCCTGCTTTTCCTTGAGCTTGTAACGGCACGTGCCGATCGACCCGGCCACCGGCGTGTAACGGAGCAGGGCGATTTCCTCCTCGTTTTGTGCCGAAAGGTCGATCAGCTCCTCTTTCAGCACCCCTTCGATGCCGTGCGACGCCCCATAAACCGTTCCGATATTCGAAAACTTCCGCGCCGCCTCAATCACCCCCCGCAGCGAGCTATTAATGACGCAAGTCGGCCCCCCACTCTGGGCAACCACCAGATTTTTCGGTTTTCCCATGTTTTTTCTCCCTCACCCTATCCTTTGTGCCTGTTTCGGGGCAAACAACCCACGAAAATTCGTCCAAAATCGACAAATAACGACACTGCAACACTTTACATTATCCTAATTTTTGCGATATTTGTCAAGTTACGGACGTTTTTTGTGTCAACCGGGAGCGTCGGTAGCCGCATGGCCTGCCGCTATACGGTCACGTTAGCCGCGTCGCTCTGCGACGCGATTGATTCGCCACATTTAGAAAGGTGATCAGATGATTCTTTCAACAACAGAAACCGTGCCCGGCAAGGTGATTGAAATCAAAGGAACCGTTCATGCGGGTTTCTTTTGTGCGTTTATCGATGTTACAATGTCGAAAAAAATTCCCTGGAAATCATTCTCTTTTTTACCATTTTTCAAATATATGGATCGTGGTGCCATTGCCGAGTATTTTTATCATGAAGTTGACGAACGATTGAAACAGAAAGCGGAAGCATTGGGCGCAAATGCCGTCATTGCCATTCGATATCACCGCAGTTGGAGCGGTGTCTTCGTCGTGGCAAACGGCACCGCTGTCGTGGTCGAACCCAACGAATAAAATCCCCGATAACGAAAAATAACTCCACACTTCACACTTCAAACAAAATGACCGAACTAGCAAAGCAGTACGAACACAAAGAGGCCCAGTCGCGATGGTCGAAATTCTGGGAGCAAAAAGGCTTTTTTCACAGCGAGCCGGACAAGGCGAAAAAGCCGTACACGATCGTCATTCCGCCGCCGAACGTCACCGGGGCGTTGCATCTCGGGCACGCACTGAACAACACGCTCCAGGACATCATGATCCGGCATCACAGGATGTGCGGGTTTGAAACGCTTTGGGTGCCGGGGGTCGATCACGCCGGCATCGCCACGCAGGCGGTCGTCGAGCGGCGGCTCTTCGAGGAGGAGAAAAAAACGCGGCACGACATCGGGCGCGACGCCCTCGTGAAGCGCATCTGGGCATGGAAAGAGCAGTACCAGGCACGCATCATTTCTCAACTCAAGGAAATGGGGTGCAGTTGCGACTGGCAGCGCACACGCTTCACGCTCGACGAAATGTGCGCGAAAGCGGTCCGGCATTTCTTTTTCGGGCTGTTCCGCGAAAAACTGATTTATCGCGGCAAACGGCTCGTCAATTGGGACGCGCACCTGCAAACCGCCGTCAGTGACGACGAAGTGTATCACGAAGAGGTCGCCGGAAACTTTTGGTATATCAACTATCCGGTCATTGATCCGAAAGCGGGCGAACCGAGGTTCGTAACCGTCGCGACGACGCGTCCCGAAACCATGCTCGGCGACACGGCGGTGGCCGTGCATCCCGACCCGAAAAAGGCGTTTGACGAAGTCGAAAGCAAACTGCGGTCCGAAATCGACGACGCTTCTGAAAAGGAAAAGCCGGAACTTGTCGCACAGCTTGACGCACTGCTCGAACGTCGCAAGGAAATGTTGCCGCAACTCGAATTGCTCACGATTATGGCCCGCAACGGGCGGCAGATCATGTTGCCGCTTTTGAACCGTCCGATTCCGCTGGTCTGCGACGAATGGGCCAAGCCGGAACTCGGTACCGGTTGCGTCAAGATCACGCCGGCGCACGACCCGAACGACTATGAAGTCGGGATGCGTCAAAAGCTGCCGATGATCAACATTCTCAACCGCGACGGGACGCTCAATGAACATGCCGGGCCGTACCAGGGACAGAAAAACATGATCGCCCGTGCCAATGTCGTTGCCGACCTCGAACAACTCGGACTGATCCTCAAAACGGAAGACCGTTTGATCGACCTGGCCCACTCCGACCGCTCGAAAACGGCCATTGAACCGTATTTGAACGACCAGTGGTTCGTCAAAATGGAAACGCTTTCACAATCGGCCATCGACGCGGTTCAAGCGCAGGGGGCCTCTTTTAGCGGCGGTTCGCAGAACCGCGCTCAAAAAGTTCAAATTATCCCGCAACGATACACGAAAAGTTATGTCGACTGGCTTTCGGAAAAACGGGATTGGCCGATCGGTCGCCAGCTTTGGTGGGGGCACCAGATACCCATTTGGTACAGTCATGGTGCAAGTGAAAATGAATTGAAAAAGGCGTTCGCCGGTCGCGACGACGTGATCTGGCAATGGGACGCCGAAAACGATCAATGGTGGATTTGCTCGCAAACCGAAGACCTCGCGGCGGACGCCGTGCCGGGTCACACGCTGGTGCGCGAAGAAGACGTGCTCGACACATGGTTCAGTTCCGCACTTTGGCCGCATTCAACACTCGGCTGGCCGGACAAAACCGCTGAAATGGCCTATTACTATCCGACCAGCGTGCTGATCACCAGTCGCGATATTATCACGCTTTGGGTCGCCCGCATGGTACTTGCCGGACTGTTCAACACCGGGCGAATTCCGTTTCCGGAAGTGTACATTCACCCGAAAATTCTCGACAAGTACGGCGAAGGAATGTCGAAATCAAAAGGGAACGGCGTTGATCCGGTCTCGGTCATCGACAAATTCGGCGCGGACGCGTTGCGGTTCGCGCTCGCTTACCTGACGACGGAGAACCAGGACGTGAAGCTTGCGCTTGATTTTGAATGTCCGCATTGCGGCGCGGTGGTCGAGCAGACAAAGAAAAACCGCGTCATGCCCCGGGTCGCCTGTCCGAAATGCAAAAAGGACTTTGCGACCCAATGGGCCGAAAAACCGGAAGACAAAGCGTTGCCGCAAGCCCCGATCGTCGGCGAACGATTCGAGGTCGCACGGAATTTCTGCAACAAACTCTGGAACGCCGCACGGTTCGTGATGATGGGCATTTCTGAAAGGCATGAGGCCGGAGGCATGAGGCCGGAGACTCAAGCCTCAAATCTTAAACCTCCAGCCTCCAGTCTCCAGTCTCCCGCCTTACTCCTCGAAGACAAATGGATTTTGAGCCGCTTGGCGACGGTGACCAAACAGGTGACCGAAGGAATCCGCACATACCGTTTTTCCGACACGGCACGAACGCTGTACGACTTCGCTTGGGACGAATTTTGCAGTTTTTACGTCGAAATCGTCAAATATCGTTTGAATGACGAGACATTGCGCCCGGTCGCCCAGCAGGTATTGCTGCATGTCCTCGACACGCTGATGCGGCTGTTGCATCCGATGGTGCCGTTTGTGACGGAAGAGGTCTGGCAGCGGCTCGGCGAAATCGCTCCGAAACGCGGTCTGACGAATCGTGATAGTGTTTCCGAAACCGCCGCCGAAAGCATCACGATCGCCCCCTGGCCGGCGGTCGACGAATCGGCGATCAATCCGGACATTGAGGAACAGTTCGGCAGGTTTCAGGAACTGTTGCGCGGTGTTCGCGAAGTCCGTTCCCGGCAGAATGTGCCGCCGAAAACCGAAATCCGTTTCGTCGTCAAATGCGGGGAGCAAACGGCGACGCTCCTGCGAACGATGGAACCGTACTTTTTGTCGATGGCCGGTGCCCGGGCGGCCGGTTTCGGCCAAAATGTGACGATTCCCGAACTGTCGTCGAACGTGACATTGACCGGCGGCATGGACGTTTACGTCGACCTGGCCGGATTGATCGATGTGGAAGCGGAACTTGCGAAAAAGCGGAAAGACATTGAAAAACTCGAAAGCCTGATCCGGTCGAAAGCGGCGAAACTCGAAAACGAGGCGTTCACCGGAAAAGCACCGGAAGCGGTTCTTGCCAAAGAACGCGAATCGCTCGCCGACCTGAGAAACCAGCTCACCGCCGCCTGCGAAGCATGTCAGCAACTGGAAAAATTCAAAAAGTAAGGCCGCTCCTCAATCCCCATTCTCATATTTCAACTGCCGCAACTGGCGGTTCAATCTGTTTAGTCCCATAATTGCCTGAATCAAAATGATCAAACATATTACGATGGCAATCGGGTTGAACGAGATTAATCCGAAAGCATAATACACAATGACAAGCACGAGCGCCCACGTCTGGCGATAAGCAAGCAAAACCGCCGAAAGAATATTAATGCCAATAACAAACGCCATAAAAAATATGCCAATGACAATGGCGCCAATCACAAATGCAGGACTTCTATCCATATCCGCCATCTCCGCCTGCAAGTTGGCCGGATTGAGTAACAATGGCACCAGAAATAATAGCATAATAACAAAACCAAGACATTGCAACACCGAAATAAACACCACATTCGACCAGGTGACCCAACTGCAATGCTTTTTCAGTTCCTGTTCGACGTGATGATAGTTTGCCTGCGGGTCGCTGCCAAGACTTCGCGGGTCGGCCCATGTTTCCAGCCGGGCGAATTTCAATTCCTTTTCCAGGTCTTTGATATAGGCAAACTTGTATTTTCCCTGTCCCGGCGCGTTCAGGATGAGCCGGGTCATCTTGAATTTGATGACGGCATGATTCCTTTCAACGACCACCGGTTCCTCAAGATGCGCCCCTTCGACGATCAGGCGGTCATGCAAAACGGTCATCTCGCATCTTTTGGATGAAAAGACACCGGTTTTGTGTTTCAGCGACAAATGAACCGGTGTTCGCGGCTCCGACGCTGAAACCGCCTCGCCAAGCTCATTGACAACCGGCCCGATGCCGGAGTAATCTTTACCTTGCGATTCATAATAAGCATAAGGGTTTTCCTGGTTCATGGCGATTCTCCTGTCTGTTGATATTTATGAGGATAAAACAAGTTGTTCAAGAAAATCAGAGCACGAAGCGTAAGCGAGTGCCCGGCTGTGTTTGCACGTTGATTTGGGCACTCGCTTACGCTTCGTGCTCTGGTTTCTTGCGGGCAATATCCCTTCAACTTTTCACTTTTCGTTTTTCACTTTTCACTTAATTGGTCTCGTTGTCGCCGGGCTTCGTAAAAAAGAATAGCCGCGGCATTTGAAATGTTGAGGCTGTCGGCAAGTCCAAGCATCGGAATTTTCACGCCGAGAATGTCGGGTGCCGACCATTGTTCGCTGAGTCCGGCGGATTCGCAACCCATGACGATCACGGTCGGCTTTGTGAAATCAATGAGATAATGCGGCACCGCACCGTCGCACCTGGCTGCAACGATTTGTAATGATCGCGTCCGGAGCCAGGCAAGCACCTCCTTGTTCGATGTCACCGCCGATTGCATCGGGAAAACCGTGCCGAGGCTCGCACGCACCGTGCCGGGATTGAAAAGATCGGTTTCCGGCTGGGCGACAATCACGGCGTCAAGCCCGGCCCCGTCTGCACTGCGAAACACCGCTCCGATGTTCCCCGGCTTTTCGATCCCTTCGAGCACGCAGAGGAGCGGATTTTCCGGCAACGTCACATCGCACAAATCGCGAATCGGCGACTCGGCCACGGCGATGACCCCTTCGTTCCGCTCGCCGAACGTCATTTTCGGAAAGACTTCCGGCGTCACTTCCCAAACGCAATTCTGTTTTTGATCGAGCGATTGGAGCAGTTCGCGCAAATTGTTTTTTTCGGCGTTCGTGTTGTTCGTTTTTTTTGAAAAATATCCCTGTTCGAGATAAACGCGCACGATCACGATGTTCGACACGATCGCCCGCGAAATTTCGCGAACGCCGTCAATCAAAAAATGCTCGCGCCGCCGCCGGTGCTTGCCGGTACGCAACCGCACCACCTCTTTGACTTGCGGATTCGAAAAACTGCGGATCATCGGACGTTCGGACATCTCTGTTTCAGTGTTGGGGGTGGGA
>JGI20166J26741_12037806_pt1 | contig 19023 bp, 18 predicted proteins | sample TergutCu122P5_FD_26741 | JGI IMG/M metagenome (IMG submission 26741)
GCTCGAAACATGTTGAGGATCGTAATGTAACATACATATTGTTGAAGAATAAAGGAATTGTGCATTAAGTTGGTAATTTGAAAAAGTCTATACAATGATGCACGGTCAGAAATACATCAAATTACACATCCTTGTTTTTACTTATAACACGGCACCACCTCAATTTGCAATACTTGTACAACAGTGGTTGGACAGTATATTCCTGAGCAAATGGCTAGGAAGAATCTCATATAGACACTGTGATTTATAATGGAGAATGGAAAGGAGAAGGTTTACAAGAGAAATCTTAAAAATTCAGAAGATTTGGGACAAAAAATTGAGTTTATGAAGTTGGTCCACTTGTCTTCCTTCACACAGTAGTGGATAGTACTTGGGTTGAGCTATGTGGATATGTTGGAAATGCAAGTGGACACGTGAAGGTGAGAGATGCATCACATTAAATGGTATTAAACAAAATTCTGTTTTCAGAAATCAGTGATTTTGTCTGTTGGCGTTTAACCATGATATATGTTACAATCCTCCAGCATTTCATTGAACACTGCAGTCACCATCTTCAGGGTAAATGAGCCAGGGCAAAGTTATATTGCAACAGATTTAATTTAATTTATTTCAATCCAACCAGCCATACGTGTGATTTAGGATATGTCAAAAATATAACATAGTCCAACATATAGTGATTAGTCATTTAAAAATGTCTACACCATACAGTGATTCTCAAAAACAATAATAGGGATGTTATGTACAATACAAAATAATTTATATATAAATATAGATAACTACCACTGGTGTATCTACACTAGTTTAGCCTGCAAGAACTCTTCAAGTGTATAAAACGAGTTATTCAACATTGTTGATTTCAGTTCTTTTCTAAATTGGTTGAAATTATCAAGTTTTTTGATCTTGAAGAGCAGGCATTTGTACAATCTCACACCCATATGTAGCACACTGTTTTGGGGTAAAGATGTATTGCGAGGTTGTGTGTGAAAGTCATATTTACTTCTTGTGTTATCTTCATAGATCTCGTAATTATGTTTTAGGTCACCCTTATACTTTTTTATATAGCATAAAACTTCTAAAACATACATTGAAGTCACTGTAAGAATTCTATTTTACTTGAATTTTTGTTTATAGGATTCATATTTATTTATTCCTGTGATTAATCTAATCACCTTTTTTTGAATACACAATACCTTTATGCTTTCTTTAGGCCCCCCCCCCCCAAAGTACAATGCCATACCTAAGTCGCGAATGAAAGTAGGCGAAGTAAATGTTCCAAAGCAAACAGCTATTTTTTACAGATTTAATAATAAAAAAGGTTTTACTCAAACTGTGACTCAGAGAGCAGATATGAGCATGTCAGCTTAGATTGTCTGTAATGCACATTCCTAAAAATTTTACTTCGGGCATATATTCAGCTTCAGTGTTTCATAACAAAATGAGGGGTTTAAAGGGAGGCTTTGAGCGGCAAAGATGGAATGACATAGCAGCTGTTTTAGTAATATTTATAAAAAGATCATTTTTAAGAAACCAATTTTCCAACTGTTTTATGACTAACGATAATTTAGTTTGCAGGGCTTCTTCATTTCTGTTGACGACCAATACATTCGTATCATCTGCATATAGAATCAATTTTGCTCCTTGAATATTTAATGGTATGTCATTGATATATATTAAAAACAAAAGGGGACCCAAGATTGAGCCCTATGGTACACCATATGAAATCGCCCTTGATGTAGATTGAAATCTGTGTTGGGTATATTTACTGCTATCCATTTGAGATATTTCAACAAATTGTGTTCTGTTTGTCAAGTAAGATTGAAACCACTTATTCACTGAACCTCTAATTCCATATGAACCTAGTTTATCAAGTAATCTATTGTGGTTAATTACATCATATGCTTTGGAAAGGTCAAGGAAGATGCCTACTGCATGTAGATGTCTGTCCAGGGCTTCCTGGACACTCTGTCACAAACGAGTGACTAGCAATCTCTGTGGATTTTGACTTCATGAATCTGTGTTGTTCACAAGTTAGTATATTATACCTTTTTTAAGAATAACAGTAATCTATTATGCATTAATTTTTCTAAAGGTTTAGAAAATACTGATAATATGGATATCGGTCTATAATTTTTTATGTCCTGTCTATTCCCTTTTTTAAATACAGGTTTTTTTTTTGCCTTTTTCATCATGTCTGGGAAAATGCCAGTTTGAAGAGAAACATTATAAATGTGGACCAGTGACTTTATGCATTATAAATGTGGACCAAATGTTTTATGAAGTGAGATAGGCATTGTTTCACTAAAGATGTTGGGATTTCATCAAAACCTGGAGTTGAATTGTTCTTTGAACAATTGATTACTTGTTCCACCTCAGTTTCTGTAACAGGAGCTACAAACATTGATTCAGAACAGTTTTTTATTTGGAAATGCAAATATTGGTGAGTGCAATGATAGTTAACTTGAGATAAAAGATCCTCAATTATCTCAGTAAAATAGATGTTGAATCTCTCTGTAATTATTTGTGGATTTGTAATTATTTTGACCCTGGTGTTTATTATAATATTAGATGCATGATGGGAATTACCAATTTCCTTATTTATTATTTTTCATAAAGCTTTGTTTTTATTTTTAGCAGACAAAATGAGTCCATCTGTTGTTGTCTTGGCAGGGAATCTTGTAAGGAGACTCACTTTATTTTGAATCTGTGGTTACCATATATGATAAGAGGGCAGGTTTGTCATCATAAATCTTGGTTGGTGTCGTCTGTTCACATTTTGATGTCAACAGTTTAGTGAGTCTAGAGCAGAGTAATAATTTGCAACTGGTTAAGAGACCAGCAGAGGTGTGTTTGGTTTCGAGCCACACTGAAGCTCATGACCAAGTTGTAATTTGTTGTGGCAGACATTTGCAGTTTTTGGGTTATTGGGTCTCCTCTTTAACAGGGGTGGGAGTTTGACTTTAGAATAGAGTGATTTTAGTTTTCCAGTGAGCAAAATGGTGACCCATCTCAGATTGATCAAGGAAAGCATCCCCAGACACAAAAGCCCTGTATTTGTTATAAGATCCCCTCCTCCTGTGGCAAAGTGTACATTGATTACACTAGCCACCACATTTCCACCAGGGCTTCAGAACCCATCAGAAACAGTCAATTGGAAAATTAACTTTCTTTGGTAAGCTCAAAATGCCACAGAACTTGACAAACTAGAAGCCCTAACAAACGCCCATAAAGCAAAGCAGCAGTCCCGTTAGAGGCCTAGAGGGTTCCAGGAAGTTAAGGTTCCCAGATTTCATGACAACAGCACAGGATGGTGATGAGGTTGTCAGCCTTATGCACTGGCCGCCTTTCACCCCAGGAAATACAACTGGTACTCATTTCTGTTAGAGGATGAGTCAACCCCAGGGCCATAGTGCGACTGGAAGGATTATGTCACTGAAAAATTCCAATGACACCATGGGAATCGAACCCGCGACCTGCCGGTTTGTAGCCTTAACACTACACCACTGCAAAACAAACACCTATATTTGTCACCATATCATTAGGGAAACTGCTGAAATAGAGAAACACCCGTCAACTTAACTACAAAGATAGATAAAAATTAAGGAAGGCAAGGCAAAGTTGGATTTTGATTGGGCCGTGATGTGGTTGATAATCTGTGAATGCAGCAACAAATTTATGCATCATAAAAGCATCACTTTACAGTAAGTAAAGTCTGATCTTGCCTCTTTTCCACCTAGCTTTCTTCTTAGTCTGTTTGCATTGGACAGCACCATGCACACTACCATCCTTACTAACAATGCCAGACCTGTACGTGAGGAGGCATCCTGATCCCAACTCATTCATTATGAAGACGATTACCGCAGTGCACAGTGAAAGTCAGAACTTCGCATGATGTAGTTCAACTCTTCAAGCCAAAATCTGACATAAATTCAGGCCACCAAATCGAGAGATAAGATTTCATGTCTGCATTTTATTTTTTTATTGTGGGCAAATCACATTAGGATCTTTTTTTCGCAAACATGTTGTAGCCATAGATGTTTATGAGCTGTGCAGGACAAAGAAATGCTGACAAGAGTAAAATTAATTTCTGCTACGTTACAGTGCTGGCAGTTGGTTTGCCTGTTTGTAACATTTGAAGGGTTCAACTGAGCTATTGAGATCAGCTCATAGTGTTGTAAATAATGAATGGGCAGTTGCAACTGGACTGGGTGATGAGCATGACTGAGTCTAGATACAGCTATGTCTTTCCTTCTTTTCCTGTTCTGTATTGGTATCTTTGGGTGAGACCTGCAGTAGAGTGTAATTATTGTTGGTTTGTTTAGAATTAATACGGTGCTGTTTATTTGGTCTTACTTACTATTTGCAACCCATCAGGGGCAAGAGATTTTTCTTGTCCAATTTGTCCAATCAGCTCTGGGGTCCACTGACCTTAATTTGGTACTGAGGTTAAGATTGAGTAGCGCTGTATGTCTAATCCCCCATCCCTTCCTAGCCTGGACAGGGACAGCTTTACCTTTACCTTTTGTTATTAGTGGACAAGCCAAGTTCATGGATAAGGAGAGAACCCACAGAATTAAAACAGTTGGCATAACAGTTTTTTTCCCCCTTTGGTTATGCAAGAATCGTTGTACAGTTTTCTTTTGATTTACTTATTGTGTTTTTCAATACTCTTTACTGTTTGTTCACTGTTTCTTTATAGTGAATGGCAGTGTCAGTTGATTTAATATTGCTGTAGAACTGGAACCTGTACCATCAAACTTCTGTGATGGATTACCAGTCCTTTCATGTTGTAGGTTTGCGAGGTGCTATTGCGTATGCTCTCTCTCTTCATCTGCAATTCAGTGATGAAACACGACATGTAATTGTGACCACGACACTCATCATAGTACTCTTCACAACTCTGGTGTTTGGTGGAGCCACTATGCCTATGATGAAGGTATTATGTTGTATAAGACAGATTTTTTTTGTTTGCACATTTATTCCAAATGTTATGAGATAAGGTGTTACTGTAAAGGAAAAGATGCCAGTGGTCTCTATTTGAGACTTGCTGAACCCATTCTGATTTTCTCGGCATCCTTTACCCAGTCCATCTTTAAACAACGCAAGTTTCTCATAATGAAATCTTCTGTTTGGGCTATAGGCATTGACTTACTCTATCAAGAGTTCTGGTTTGAGACTAGCCTGATCACAGTATTTATATGCAGGCTTGTCCCATTGACCTTTGAAGTGTGAGGAATATCAATCACTGATTACCAACCTATGGGCTGTGGAGTCATTGCGAGCAGTTCCTGCATCCGTATGTGTGCCAAGCACAAGCTGGATGTAGATCTGTATCAAAGGTTGATACTTCTTTTGCTTCAACCTGACTTCCAATCTCTGAAACGCGATAAACAGCACAAACCTTCCCATCAAATTACTTGGTACAATAAGTAAGCAAACATACTGTCCGTAGACTGAATGCTTTGCACATATACATGCCGTTGTTTTGCAGATTAATGTATATGCATTTACAAGCATTACTGAATATGCAGTAGCTTGCTATCATGACATGCATGTCCTCAATTTTCTGGACATTAAAAAGAGGTCCTCACACCCAAAATAAGGTTCACCATTGCTTCACATTAGGCTGTAGGGCTCCTATGCTTACTATCATCACCTTCTCATGAGTAAACAGAACCTAACCCTGTTACAGGTGGTTCCATTTTAGAAGTGAATTCTTTCACCCTTGCCAAGCAGGCAAATAATTCATATCTAATGAGAAATACTTCTAGTAACTTACATGGCTGTTTTCTATGAAACACATGCAGAAATAATGTGGTACTGATTGTACAAATTTTAAAAATATGTTATGTATAGTTAGAACTAGCACACACTTCACAGCCTGATTCTTGCCAGAAAGAATAACATTTCACAATTTTGTCATATTTGTAATTTTTAAGAAACAAATAGTGCCTCATAGAGAAAAGCAGATGTATTTGTAACATAGTTCTGTAAAAAATTTCCCATGCTTAAATTTTTTGTGCAGATTGGAATCTATACTGTTGATTACAATAATAATAAATGAAAATGAGGACCACTGATGGGGAGGGGGGGGAAAAAAAAAGTATTTGGACAGTGTATCTACTCAAAACTGGTTGTTATATATATTTATACTCTTTTGACAATTGCAGGAGCTTGCTGGTAAGAAATGGAGTGATCAAAGATAGCAGCAGTTTAGATGATATATTATTTTTTCACAGCTGCTGCTGGCAGACAAGAAGGGAAGCAGTCATCGGAGACGGGAAAAGGAGATAACCCTCAGCAAGACCAAAGAATGGGTAAGGTACAGTAACTACACTGAGGTCACGGAAAGAAGTCACATATATTGCCCCTCTGTATTTTTACCTTGGGTTGTTGATTTCCATCTCTAGCATACATTTGTAATCCCTTCCAAGCATGTTACACATGTTGTTACAGGGAATGTTGGTAGTGACAAGGCTGGTTAACAGACAAGAGGGGAGGGCAGTAAAACAGTAGGCAGAATTGAGGATGCCAAAGGGTCATCACCACCTCTATCCATGGGGATTTTTTTGGTGGGTGCAATATAAATAGCTCCAGGATGCAGGATCTTTCTTGAATACTGATGGCTAGTGAAGAAACTCCCCAATTTCGTGGAACTCACAGTTTCTAAATGTTTACAAAATACCATCATTGGGCCCTGTGTTGAGTCATTCAAGTCCATTCCAAACACTCACATTCAATTTCTGTAATATCAGTTCTAGTAGTATCTTTCCATCTGCTGTTTGTGGCATAAGTATGACCACCAACAGTAGTGTACCTGTGATTTAATTATGGGTTTTAAAACTGAGTAAGCAAGATTCATATTGTATTTCATACCTTTTCAAAGCCATTTTATTGGCAAAATATGTTTTTGCCTTCATTAATAGAACTTTTTCTTGTGTAACTAAACTATAATAAACTTTTTTTTTGTGCTATCCCATGTTTTGAATCCCTGAACCTCCCTCCATAAATTTTGTCCATTTAGAAGTACAGGTGAAAGTTCTGTTGTGCATAAATCCACACTAGGATGGGGACATGGGGGTAACTATCCACATATTCTATATCTTGACATACTGTGGAGATTAGCTACTATCTTCATATTATGACCTGACAGTAAGATATACAGAATGCACAGCAGTGCATTCTGTTGGTATGTTTGTGAAGTACATTAATTAATGCACGTAATTAATGTGTATCTGACAGTCTGAAAAGCAGAATCTCTCCTGAGGTTTTGTGGATCCTGTGAATATAAATCAGTTTGATTCTGTAATACAGATTTATGTTGCAGGGTCAGGCAATAGATTCAGAACATTTGTCAGAGTATACAGAGGAGGAGCTGGAGGTGAATTTTATCCAGTCTCGTATCAAGGGTTTTGCAAAGTATGACCTCAAGTACTTCATCCCTTTCTTCACAAGAAGGTTCACACAGCAGGTAAGAGACCTTCATTACATACTGTCACTGCTTACTTTGAATATGCTCTTTTTGTAGGTTTTCTGCTTAGGATACTTTCTCTGTGGAAGAATTCAGTAGCTGTCTTCCTTCACTATATGAATACTATGATCTAATGGTTAACACTTCTGTTTTGCTTGCTGGAGATTTGGGGTTTGAATCTTAAACCAGGGATGACTATCTTGACTGTATTTTTCATGGCTGTTACTTACTTGCTGTAGATGAATGCTGGGATAATACCTGTATCTTAAATTAGGCCATCACTGCCCTAATCCACATAGTTCCTTGTTATTCAGCTGCAGATTATCCAGTTCATATATTATCCATGCACAGTTGTTGGTTTCATATACTCGCACATTTTTACAAATGTGGACGTGTGAAATAGGCTTTCATCGTCTTCTCATCACCAGCAACTTTTATGAAGGTTGGTGAAGGAATAGAACAGATGATCTAACAGTAAAAGAAGTTTTGAGGACAGGGTGTCACAGGTGGAACTGTTACCAGGTCAATTTTAATTTCCATGTCACTGTGGTAGTGTATTAAATGGCTCACATCAGGTGTGATTTCAGCCAAGTAGGCTCTGTTTTCTAAAGGGACTCTGGGGCATATGGATAGAGGGTGATCTCAGTGAATTTTTCTAACTTATTTTCCCAAGATACAGATATTCAGATTTGGATACTTTCGCATGTGGTTACTCTTCTGTCTGCAGTACTGTCATGTATGCATCTGCTGACTTATAAAATGACAGTTGACATATAATATGTAGGAATGCTTATAGTCTATATGCACACAAAATGTTATATTCCTGGCTCCAGTGGTGCAGTAGTTATTGCAGAATGAAAGCAAAATGATGATTTCTGCTCACCTCCCATGTTTTATATTCCATATAAACAAAAAATTAACTTGATGTTACATTGTTTCCAAAGACCATTTAGCAAACATTTTCAAACCATATTTTAAATAGCATTATGGGGTGTTTCTTCTAATCTAAGAGTGTGAGGTTGAGGTGGCCTTTAAGCCATACCAAATTTCATAAAAACTGATCACTTAGGAAGTAGATGTATTACCCTCTACATCCAGTTCTTGTTCTGGCAGTATGTCAATAGGAATTCTGTATATAAGTGTGTATTTGGTTTCCTGTCTCAGTCATTTACTGAATTTCACAAAGTCCATTGCTAATTGTAATGCTGCAGTGTTGCCACTTTTCTTGATTGCAGGAACTGAAGGACTGTAAAAGTCAAATGACAGACCTGACAAACCAGTGGTACCAAGCTATCCGTGTTTCTCCAACAGAAACAGATGAGGAAGCTACCAATTCACAGCCTTGACATTGTTTCTGCCTGGTGACCTACTGCAGTATTTGTCCTGTAACAAAATGTGATACTTAAAATATGCTGTGCTACTGTTCATTGTGTATGTATGTATGTATGTGTGTGTGTCTCAAAAATTGGAGTGTATTTGGCTGGTCTAAATATAAATCCTTTGGTTCCTGCTCTTTGTTTAATGTGTTTGGTACTGTCAGGTGGTGGAGTTACAAGGGAAGAAGATGGGACAGTCGCTTTTACTTAGTATAGTGACATCAGGCCCAATTACCTCACCATGGCCTGCAGGGGGCACAGAAAGAATGTACCACACACTGTAGATGTTATTACAGCATGGAAGTGGGTGGTAGCTCTGATGAAGAGGATTCTATGCATGTTAGAAAGGAGGCTTGATGGGTCTCAAAACCTGAGTTTTAAATAGGGGCGAAGAGAAATATCTGTGCCTCTGGCAGGACTTTAAGCCCACTGCAAGTAAACAGAAAGGAAATGATAAAAAATACTAAGTAGCTTTGCAGAAACTACCAAAATGGTAAAGGGTTGTCTTTGACCTGGCAATCAAAACACTGTATCGTTGGACTATCGCTTGTGACAGATCAGACAACTTCACTTCATACCGTACTTCTATTAGATGCATTTTAATATGAGACATCTACACTTTCTTCTACCAAATATCACTTCCCACGATTTCCCCCACATATACTACACATTCCACTCACTTTTCTTTCTTGATTATGAAGTTCATCATGCAAGTAAACAGGTATCATAGCAATAGCGGAGCATAGTCTGTTACCAGCAAATAAAAAAATTAAGCTTATCACATGTTCCCTGATGTAGCAATTAGAGGTCAGAATGCCTGCTTTGTATTAGGGATGCTCCAATTTTAATTTCCACATGGAGAACAGTTATCCAGCAAAGTTTGCACATGATGATGATGATGATGATAAAAAGGACAATAATGTCAAACTACAGAAGCTGTTTGTTTCTGTGCAGTATGTACCATTAACAATGGTACAAGATTGTATGAAATGATCAAGTTACAGCCCTTTTCAAGCAACCTGACTGTATCATACAAATTTCTACCATGGATAATCGTGGGACTGCCATTCAGCATCCTGCTGCATTAAGTTCCAGGTCAAATTAATGCACCCATGCTTCATCCACCGTCAAAGTGTGAATAACGAACGGATCCCTCTTCCGTTTTCAATTTTGAGGCTGTGCCATCATGTCACATTGTAGCTGTCATATTCTGCCCTGGATGTGATGGTAAACGATTAAAGGATACCCAGGGTTGCAAAACGTTGAGTCCCCTATTGCCTTTTAAAGTAGAGGAATCGGAACTGTTAACACATTGCTAAATTGTACCTAGAATACTGCCACAATGAGACTCCAATCATGTACCATACAGTAGCCACAGATGAAATATGGTCATGACTGTATTAAGTACACACTGAATTGGCAATTACTGACACTTCACATCTGAGGAAATTTTACCAAGAACCAAGTAAAATGGCAGTTATCATAATTTTCTTTTGTCATACACTGCCATGCAGTGCCTCAGGACCAAACTGTAACTGTAAAGGACTACAGTTAAGTTCTTGTGTTATGATTTGTGTCCACAGTTTTCTCAAAAGCAGCTGTATTTCTTTAGACTTCTGTTGATCATATTCCATGATGATGCATCTGTCCCAAATGGGTGCCAATGCAGCCACTATCAAAGCATCTCTTGAACACACACATATTATCTCTGCCCATCTGATATTTAAATTTCTTCTGAAAGATGTAAGGATCTTTATGGGGCAAGCAGTTTCACTAGCAATAAGGTATCCAATAATAAGTAGTGAAATCTTCCTGTATACTTGAAGAAAGACCCGACTGTTGATGGCATCCACTGCCTGGCACAAGTGTGGGAACACATAAAATAAATGGGTGATGAATGTCAAAAAGAACTGCCCTACTTCTTGGATGCCAATAAAAATACACATGACAGTTTAAGTGCTGCTCTTTTCTTTCCAAATTTCCTACATAAACCTCTGGAATGTTATGTTTAAGTGGGACAGAATGATGCCATTTCGTATGTATGATAGAGTGGCAGCCAACGTATCAATCGTCTTGTCACTGATAAAAATAACATCATGCAGAATATAAATATTTTGCTTAAAAACCACAATATTCGTATTTGCTGAATACAAAAAAACCATGAAAACAATTAGCTGCATGTGATGCAAAGCATACTGTAGTGGGAGAAACTGTTTCTAAAAACTGCACTTCAGACACAATGAACAAAGAAAATTATAATTATATGACAGTATGCAGTATATGAAAAACCAGCACAATTAACATGAACACAATGAATGCCAACCTCATTAACTGAGTGTCTTTATCGATGACCTATAGAGTGCAATCGACAGTTTCCAACAGGTGAGAGATATTACCTTGTAAAACATTTATATGATTTTCAATCTCCTTCAGCGTGATGTGGTTGTAAAGTCCATCACTCACTGGGTTACAAGTAGAGTTGGGGAGGTCATCACAGAACACATTCAATGATATAACATCTCCAGTACCGACGGTTTGACTTCCGATATCTCGAACCTTCTCTAAGCTTCCTAACCCTTCTAGAAATTCTCCAGTCAAAACTGTCTGACATTCAGCATCTTGCATGTTTGAACACCTGCCTTGCAATTGATCTGACATTACAATACATGACTTGGCTGGTGTTGGACTAGTAACTCCTGTGGCCTGAAGATCCTTATTCTCATTGCTAATTTGATCAGAAACATTTAATGGTAACTTCTGAGTATGATTGGGTTTGTCCAACACAGATATCTCCACACTTGGACTTTGTACTTTAGATATGTCAATTTTTTCACTCAACACAACTTTGTTGTAATTGGAGGCTATGTTCTTTGCTTCATTTGGTTCCAGATTTTGTGCACGGTGTCCATCTGCAAGAGAAATATGGTCACCGGTAACTCAGAACCATAAACAGACTGATCATATATGAAAAATGCAAGCACCACGTTTCATAAGACAGATTGCAAATTATGCCAGTGTTTCGCTGTATTCTTATATGTAAGTGCAGAAACGGCGATAACATTGATGAGAACCATGTTCCACCAGAGAACAGACCACACCATGTTTCATAAAATTATCCTATGACTGTGAAATATGGCCCATACGATGAGCTACTAAGAGACTATATCAGCTAAAATTTGTGGTGCAAGCCATACCGTACATTACACCAGTGTTCATCAACGTTATCACATAAATATGAGCATGCATCACATGGACTGACGATAAAAGATATCAGTTGAGATGCATTTCATGATACAGCGGAATTACACGCGTAATGGCCATTAAGTAAAGGTAAAATAACCAGTATTCTTCAACATCACTGTTCATTATATAAATTGGACAGAAGCTGCACTTTCTTAGCGACAGTTACCTCGAATTTGTGTGTCAATTACTGGTACCGCTGATTGACGTTTCCACGACGGAGGTTTCAGATAATCCAAATCATCCTCACTTGACGAACTACTCCTATCATCAACCGCCGCCATGCTTGAATCGCTCCCGAAGATAAACTATAACTAACATGTCATATAAAGATGACATCTCCACCACGTGAATACTACGCCCACACCCACCACGGATTACGGCACAGATTACAACCTACTGCGCCACCACGACCAACCCACCAAATCAAGAACGACATTGTATTAAAGAAGCTTTTTTTTTTTTGGCGGTAAATACCTAGTACCAATCCATATCACCCAGCAAATGACCGACTCAAAAGCTTTGGTCATAGGCAACCGAAACAGACAAGTTTACTCAAGCATTTGAGGCTACGAGTGTCAACATACTCGCTCGACAACGATGACATCAGGGACAAGGTATAAGTTTTGCAACCGGAAGATTAAGGGGTATTTTAAACACACACCTCTAAAAGAGGGATATGCAACGTGACTTCTAAACCTCCAAGCGTACAGTGAGAGAAAACCCCCTTAAGCGAAACGGAGCGTTTCGTCAGTCTAACCTCAGTCATTCTTGTAGGGACGGTGCGGAAACTTGCATGAGGCAGACATAACCAGCGTCTAGCCTGCCGTCACAACAAGACTCCGCCAACGTGGAGTTAAAAACAGAGTTGAATGGAGCTTCCACCTTGGCACCCCTGTGAACCCACGTGCTATACTATACTGTGCCCATGTATGTGGGTGGTGGTAGGGTCTTAGGAAAGAAGCATAGTTTTCCTCCGTGTAATTGCGTGAAGTAGTGTACATGTTCAAAAGTTACAAGAAATCACAATAATACGTGTGTTCGCAAGAAAAGCTGGCAATATATACCACCGAGAAAACCCTCTGTACATTCTACATGTGTTAACGTTGTTTATGGTCACTATGGGCTACCCAGCACAAAACAGATGAAGCACGGATTACACTACGAACCAGCCGACTAAACTTGAGACTATCACGATCCACACTATGCATGGGTTCCATGGTATCACAGATCATCTTGCGATCTCTGTGCATGAGAATATATTCAAAATAATTTTGAATATAGTCTAATGGAAACGTGTTTTTATTTAAAAACCTTTAAATAAGTACAGTTGTGCTACACTATTTAATATTGTTATAGATACATTTCTGAAGACACGACATGGTGAATTAAATCCTGCATCTGTAATGTTATAGAGAACAATATTCCGGTCAACACTATTAGGTTTCAATGATGGCGTATAGCATAGAGATAGTTTTCTTTTTTGGACTTTGTCAATCATGTAACAGATATAATAAAACACTACGTTTCATAAGCCGGCTCTGCTTCCATCTTCAAGCAACAAGCACCTAAACTTCTGTACCCTGTTCATCCGATATGTTTCAAAATTTTGTGGAAAGTTAGGGAAAGGGGCCAGTCCAGAATAAGTTCCCCACTTGACCCATTCTGTACGGAATGTATTGTAAGTGCATATGCACTTATACACAATATATGACTTGGATTTCTTTACCCACACGCATATGTCAGAGTTGAAAGATCATATTTCATTCTCGTACTTAACTGTCTATAATTATTCAGTAACTATTCCTTTGATACACTTATTCCTCTAACCGCAACAAGCACAAACATTACATGCCTTCCTCTCAGCATTCCATTTATCATGCATCTTTAATTTTGGCCATATGGGTTATAGCACTGCCAGAGAAACCAAAGTTGCCAACAAACAGTAAAAACACCATGTACCTGGTTTTTCTTTCAGCTCGTGTGATCCATGATTGATCCCACATTGCAACATATCTCCAATCTGTGAATTTTGAAGCCACAGTCAGTGTGGCCAACAGAAGTTGCAGATTACTCAATGTGTGCAAGTTTATAAGCCAACCTGCAGCAATTTTCATTCCATTCATTTTACAGACATTACTGACTAAAATGCATGCACATGTGCAGCTCATGGTGTGCAGAGTACTGAAAGTCAGGTTATGTTTACTATTCAAAACACAATTGCTACAGCAGTTTGTATTAGTCATATCCACTCTGATATTAAAGCAATGATGATAATGTGTTGCAAAAACTTGTAAAAAGAATGCAAGTCATAGTGAAAATTAACAATTGCTGAGACATTCAGTATGTGTGTGTGTATTCTATCGCATAAAAGGTTTTACCTTCTTTTACTCATGCATTTCCTCAGTGAAACTCAAAGTTTATTACTACCATCACTTTAGTCTGCACTGCAAATCAGCACAGACAGCAGAAACTTACATCAGATATTCATAATATGTAGTTTATTAACATGAACAAGTTAAAGTACTTTCAGCTGATAATTCTATGCAGCAAAAGGCGTCATTATAGAACTGGATCACAAATGGAGTGATCACGTAGCTTTGTTGTGAAAAGCTGCCTTAAAGTGTTATTACAGCACTGTTTCCTTCACATGAAGAGCAATGTGTGTGTGCATGTGTGTGTCAACATTTTGTGTAACAACAGACATTCCTCCACATGTGTAAGATTGGAGTTTTATGAAATTAAATTTGAACCACACTGTCAGCCTGAAATATTCTAATAACATCTTTATTATGACTCAGGAACAAATAGTTTATGCAATGGGGCAAAGCAGATATGTGTAAAAGCTTGTATAAAATATTTTTCATAGATCTTACATTATTTTCATTACCTAAATATTTTGTGTGTTATGATGAATCAAATGACATTTAAAATATCTCACTTTCTGAGGATATGTGATCATTCACATGTCTACTGCCAGAAAGTATCGTAGTACTGCCAACAAAGTTCTAGTAATAATAATCTCACGTATAACTATTACTTATTTTTAACAAACATTTTCCTGACTGTTGTGTTACAAACACCATCCCCTTCTATAATGAAGTGTACAGTACCCCTAAACTGTGCAACCTGAAAATTTTTTACATTTTCCTGACTTCAGTGTTAAAAACACCATCCTCTTCTATAATGAAGTGTACAGTATGCCTGAACTCTACCATCTGAAACTTTGCCTCCTCAGGCTATTCACACCTTTAAGTGTATCAGTTCAATTTAAATATAAAACTAACAGAATATGAAATATTCAGTGATCTGTAGCTACACTTGTTTTCTGACACTAACTGCCCCTTGCAGGTTGAGTTATAAAGCTTTTTTTCAGATTCTGGAAAATGAAAATATAAACATTTCAGTGCAGGCACACTTCTTGCCAGCAACAGTGGAGGTGCAGTTCCTTACACTTATCATAATACTTCAATCAGAAAGGGAGGGTAAGATAACAATGAAAACAAACTACAGCAAGCAAATAGGAATTGTAAAAATCACAGTCACTTCTCACTCATGCTCATTGCAGCACAGTACAACATGGTGTCTATACAGTAACCAACTGATGCTTCAAAATCTGACACGCAACCACTGTAATGAGGACCTGGTTAACAGGAAATCAGAATTGAGACTTCAGATAAACTCAAAGAACACAAGTGCCGTATCATTCTTCATACAAATTTGTTGTTTAGTTTCCAACGCATTTCTGCCAAGCCAGGCCTCCACATACCATGGAAACCAGGAAGTAGATAATCAACTGTAACAAAGAGATGGTAAATTTGATGTATTCATAATCCACTGCACGTGCGTAAACACCACATATTATGACTATATGATGATGATGCAACAACTGACAAATGAATCTGTTCTCATGAAACTATTCCACACTCTTTGCCCTAGGAACAGATTCCAGGATTAGAACCCTATACCATCTCTTCACTCTGTCACAATTCTCAGCATTCTAACCACATCAGCTAATGAATAAATGATTATGTGTGCTATGTACATATGCAAAAATTAAGTCACAGACATTCATTTATTCTCATGTAGTACAGTACGTTCACCCTAGAACAGGCCAGGAAGGCCCAGGGAGAGAGGAAATGTATAGCTCTACTCTCTTTAACCCTGGCACTAGATGGGGGTGGGTGGGCAACACCGTGCCCCGGGCTGCTTTACCCCTGGGAAAGACCCAGTACCCATTGTATATGAGGCTGGGAGGGAACCAGGGCCAGTCTGGAAGAGTGCGGAAATTCTTGCCCCCCAGCAGGATTCAATCCCCGGGCTGCCAGACCGTAGTGAGTCATTATACCAACTACGCTATTCCAGCCCATTCGTATGTAGTACTAAACACAAAAAGACAACGAACAGCAACAACATAAATAACATGAAAATACCGGTTATAAAAATATTCATGCTATTTATGCCTAGTAATTCTATTAAATACTTCTACACCCCAGACAGGAGTCTGAGTTTTTTAAACAGGCTGTCATTAGGAGGAGGAAGAGGAGAAGGAGATGAAGAAGGAGGAGGAGGATGAGGAGGAGGGGAAGGAGGAGGAGAAGAATGAGAAAGAGGAGGAGAAAGAGGAGGAGAAGAGGAAGGAGGAGGAGGAAGAGGAGAAGAATAAGAAAATACTCACAACTATTATAAAATAGCAGATGTACTTACTGTGATGATTACTCCAAGAATGATATACAACTTCACATTCTTCCAGAACATGGAACGTGCCAGGTTGCGACTTGTTTTACGAAAAGTTACAGACTGCAACACAAATCATTCAATCACAAGGACACTGCTAATTACCTGCACATTTATTATAATCAACAACTGTGAATACTTGCAGTCATCCTGCGAATTAATATTACAGATGCTGTTCCTATTACAAATCTTTATAATTATATTAAAATGATAAAAAGGCAGTCACATCACATACATGTATATAAGGAGTGTGAAGCTAAAGCACTACATACTCTTTTAACTTCAGCACTAAGTGCATGACAAACATGTGCCCCATTCACAGGAATGAATGCTGAACTTGTGCTCCAGTCACTATACTCCCAGTAATAAAGCCCTTTGGTAAATATTTACAGGATGGCTGGTTGGGCCCCTCAGCCAGTCTGAATATGGTGCCAAACAGAAAAATCCATCCCCCCCAATAGGAAACACTCAGGTCAACCAGCCTGGAACCGTTTCTGTTAATGAGTCAATCTGGCTCATGTTAAAATACAGTAATCATAAATTTTTGACAAGACATAATTTGTACTGATTGCATCTGATTCTTTGTAACTAAATATTCAAAGCAAAGCAATGGACATCAAATTCATAACACATGACGAAACCAAGTCATTCTTTCTATGTCATGCAAAGTAAAATACTTACATTGGCACTAAGATTCTCAGTTTTGTTCACCAGTAGCTCTAACCTCTCCCCTCGCATAGCCACATTATCTGCAAATCATAAAATATACACATCTTGAGACCCCAGCACATTCTCATATTCAGACACAACTGTTTGCGTTTGATCTAAGAGCTACAGAAATGTTATACCCACTGACTACTGAATGCATATATACAAGTTTTACCTACACAACTGGACTCTAGGTTACATGAATATTTCTTCAACCACACAGTATCAAATAGTGCTCCAGACAGCAGGATTTCAGGATGATATTTTACCTTTGGATTTGATGAATATGAATTAAGAATCCTACTAATAAAAGAAGAATGTTGCTTCATCACATATGAATTTTATAATTACAATCCCTAAATGGATGCATTGTAATCAAATGTTGACCACTCATTTTTACATGAGCTGTGGTATGAGCATTTAATGTTGACACAGAGAAACCAATATAAGAAACAACAACTTTTAAACACATTACAACAGCAGCAGTTTCTAAACTTCTTTCAGCATGTCCTTCATAAAATCAGGCAATATAACCTCCAAAGGAAATTTTATATATGCAAGGCATTTCAAAGAGAAGAGAACACTACATATGTTCATGAAACAGTAAAAATGAGTGACATTAAATCCTAGGAGAAAGTGTACCTACGTATCTCAACTATGCATATTGAATGTACTTAAAATAATATTCTTTCAACAAATGTAGCAACACCACCACCAGCATCACCCTTTGTGGTTTCTCCCTAACTAATATATTCACTACATTCATGTAATAATATGCCACTATTTCCGTTTTTCTGAAACATTTCAATATCCCAAGAAGTGTGAGCACTTGCAACCGCTTTAAATGAAAAGCTTGGATGCTTTCAGGGTTATGCCAAATGAAACAAGAACAGCCACATGCACAGGTAGTGACTTTCACTAAATCATCAGGTGTATACCATCAGCAATTTCCAGACACAAACTTCACACAGTTTTTAATAGTATGTTCACCAGAAGATATTTTTGTCACAGGATTCTTATAACAGAATTCAGGCCACAACACAAGACACAGTGTGTGTGTGTGTAGGGGGGCCAAAGGGAAATGTTACACAGACAAAGCTCTAAAGAAACGTTTTTACCATGTACTGCTGCTAAGTGATATATGGCTTTTTGTTTTGGTGTTATTTTGAGATTTTCTGCACGAAGACAAAGTTGGAGTAATGCTGCAAAACAATGATGCATCCATGGCTGAAATGATAAAAAAAATGTGATTTATGTGTGTCACCTTACAGGTGTGTATTAGAGAGGTACAACTGAGACAGAAGTGTCGAGACGTAACAACGAATGCTGTTACAACCATCACCACCACCACCGCAACCACCATTTTCTAAATAGTGCTGTAATATTCATATACAGGTGTCCCAGGAGGAACGTGCCAAACTTCGGGAGGGTGTTCCTTATGTTAAACTATACCGATATAACCCAAAACACCTATGTCCAAAGTTGAATGGTTAC
>JGI20166J26741_12038917_pt1 | contig 19022 bp, 12 predicted proteins | sample TergutCu122P5_FD_26741 | JGI IMG/M metagenome (IMG submission 26741)
TTTTACTATTTTATAAAACTTATCTTTAAATAGTGGGCAGCATCCAGAACGAATTAAACGATTTTCTATAGAAACCTATGGGAAATCACGTTTCAGCTAACGAAGATTTCGGCTAACGAATGTGATTCTGGAACGAATTATCTTCGTTAGCTGAGGTATCACTGTATTTAGAATCAGAATGTGTAGGGTTCTTATTATAATTTAATAAATAAAGATATTGTATGCCATCAATGATGTCTGAGTTATATCCTGAACGGACACTTGGTAAGATGAAGGCAATTAGAACAAACTTCACGAATTCACAAAAGATGGTAATTAGGTGTTATTATAATGGACTGCAGATAGAATTCTTCAGCGGTGTACACCAGTGTCACTAAAAGGGTACAACTTAGGACCTGTATTCACTATGTGACTGGAAACTAGACTTTGTTAGTATCAGAGCCAGACCCTCATATGCAAAGAGTTGCATTTGTTCCTTTCAAAAAATTACAATCAGTCACTCTGATTTCACATACTTTTACATTTACAATATGTATTTCCTCTTTCCACCACACCTAATTGGATAAAAATGTTCTGATGCAGTGTCTTGTAATTATGGGGAAGGGCACGATGAACAATAAATACTTGAATACTTCAACTTCAGACAGTCTTTCTTTACCATACACAGGAAAACCACAATGCTGCCAACAAAAAACGGAAACAAAGTAACTCGACAAATCAAACAAATGAAACAGCTCCACCACCTTCTAGGAAATCTTCAGCTCCAAGAAAACCTTCCACAGGTAATTGGCAGTGTGTGTTTAGTAGGTTTCTAACAGCCTTCAGATGTAAGCGGATAGAACTAGTATGCTGCCTAAATACCAAACTCAGTCCATTACATAAAACAATATAAAAATATGTCATTGGACATAATGACAATAAGAGCAATAATACATTCACTAATGTATGTAATATGGCTTGTTTAATAATTACTATTGGTGCACTAATATAGAAGATTTAAAGTAACAGTTTTCTGGGATATGACAACATACAATTTAGTACTTGACTTTTAGCATAAAAACTTGTGACAAAAACCTCTAGATATTGGTTGTAATTATTATTGTAAGGAGTGCATAAACATAATAATGCAGTGGCTAATGATATACACCACATTCAAAAACTCAGCAATTTGCCTGTAGAGTGCATTAATGTACATTAAACAACAGGTTCCATATTAAGTTGGACATCCTACCAGACTGTTCTGTTGCTTGTACTATTTTTGAAAGCATCAAAATTTTTGGATTGGAAGATCCAAAAATTCTAGCAATTTCCAATTAATGGCAAGCATCAACATCATTCGTCCTTTCACTGCTTTGAAACCAGGAGATGATTTTGTTGTGTGGGAAGCCAGAGTTTTTGATGCAATTATTTTAAAATTGAAGCCTGTTTTGTCCCATTTGTAGAGCTGTTCATGTGAACGACCTTTGTGTATCAGAAACTGAAGTTTATATCAAAATATCAAAAATGATTCCAAATCAGCTTAGAATTTTTCTACACTGAGCTGCCTCACTCCATAGTGGTTTATCCAGCATGTGTCCCAACTGTAATAGCTGTGAAATCCGAATCTTTTTCACTAAACTCTTTGTAAAAAAAAATAGCAATTTTCTTAGATACAAAACCCAGTTATTGGTGCACCTTTCCCTCTTTGTTATGTCAATCAAAAAACATTCACACTTTTCATCATCTATTTTCATTCAGGCCTACATTTGAAGTACTGGCAGGATACCATTTTTCAATTTCGCTTCTTTGCCTCTGTCAGTCACCAGGAGTAACATGGTCAACACCATATTATTCTGACACTTTTTGCATAGTTTCTCCTTTACCCAGCCTGTATTAGGCATTGATCTTATTCCATGAGAAAGACCACAATCTCTGTTTTATCATCTAACATGTTAATGAAGAGAATGATTACTTTCCAAAAAATTGGCAACTTCCATTAACAGATTAAAGCACACCTGCATCATGTAATTAAAGCCAGTAATGAACACAAACTAAAGCTTCTGGCAATGGGCATACACATAAAGTGTAAGACAATAAACAATGTAAACACATAAGTGTAGACAAATTGCAGACACATGAAAATGGTGGAGAGTGTAATCCATTCCACAACTTGCTGCAATTATTTTTTACAAAATATGATTGTTGGTAAAATTAATGCTGATAAATGAAATGAAGCATTCTGGCAATAGGAATGTCAGACAGTTGACAGTCCAATAATTGGGACTCTGTTATGTTCATGTCACAAACAAACAATACAGCTTTAATTATTTAACTTCTTAGCATAAAATTAACAAATCCATGGGATATCTGGCAGCTGCCTTTATGTTGCCATAAATAAAAAAACACATTAACACACAGGATGCCTAATTATGTTGCTTGGATTGGCTAGGTGCTCTTGTGTCAGCTGGATTTGAGGTATCTGCCACTGTTGGTCACAAGGAACCAGGATCTGACACAGACGTTACAACTGCAGTGATGGCACATTGTAGTGGTGGTAAAAGCGGACACAGCCATAACACTCTTGCAAGCAATGGGTCCCACTTCACCACAATGCGCACTAATGACAGGTATTCTGTACACACTAATAATATTGTATTCCTAACTACTGATATATGAAACAATTCAAACATTTTTCTAACACCTTTCCACATTTATTGTTCCTTGTTATGCTTGTTTCTTTTTCACCAATGCCTTGCAATCTCTTTCCACCGAACTACAATCATAACTTCACATGTCATATAATCTTCAAAAATGTAGGATACATTACAATAAGCTTTGCTAAAATAATTATGCAGATGTATTTTATAAATCAAAATTTAAATATCTAATTTTAAGGTAGATTTTAAGTGCCAGGCTTAGTGAAATATGCAGGGGTGACAAAAAAGACCACTTTTCTTTACTTCAAGAACTGGGAATAAAACATGGTCCCTTTTTAAGAAATAAGACACACATGTGACATAAAAGAATTGTTCCAGTAAGGGTGTAATACAGCTATTTAATTCAATACTTCATGTTCCCACACACCGCTTACTATTAGTACTGAATTAAACAAACTTTAAATCAATACAAGTGATTACAACACAGAAATCAAACAACTGTCAACACCAGAGTAACACATTACAGGTGAAGACATTTGGAAACCCAGCTCAAACTGTTTCTATGAAACTGGCCTCCATGTAATTTTTCTTCCTGTTAACTAATCTTCAAGCATCTAACTTCTATTCACAACTTGTGATTTTTACAGTGAGGCAAACAAGCCAGACCTGGAAGCTGAATCAACGACAGATTCACAACAGGACACCCACTCTAGGGTGCAGGAACTGTAAGCACTTCTACTTGGTCTGTCCAGTTCAAATCTTTCTTATAGATAAGTGTCATTCTCTTACTGCAAACTCCCAAGTCTATTATACTCTCATGCCCTCTCTTCCTGTGAACTTTCTTTGCTTTAGTCTTATGTAATAATATTCATTTTTGCTTTCTGTTTTCATCAATTTGATTTTCAGTTTATCCAGTTTTCATACATGTAACAGCACTCTGGTTCTTAACCTTTTAAAAACATATTAGTGTGCATGTATGTGTGTGTGCGTGTGTGTGTGTGTGTGTGTGTGTGTGTGTGCATGTATGCATGCATGTAATATTCTTAACAAAAAGTTAATACCTGTAAAAGTTATCTTATTTTGGCATAAATGGACTAATTATGTACATAAATTAGTACCTTCAGGAAAATCTCAGAACACAAACACAAGAGTGGCTCAGATTTTCAGATTCTTATTATGGAAGATGTATCTTTGCATTTTTACTTTCTATTTTGATGACTCTGAAGTTCAAAATCTGATATTTCCAGCAGACTAGTGAGTTCCACAGTGGTACACATTTCTTCTGAGAAAATTACATAAATCACTCCAGTTTATTAACATACCACTTTAGGTGCATTCATCAGACTTATGACTAACAAATGTTGTAACAGTAGAATGTTTTCTATCACTTTTGCCACTTGCAGGACCGTCTCTGAAGCACGCTCATTTGATGAGACAACAGTTCAGCCTCCGACAAAGAGCTTCCATAGCAATTATGGCTCTAATCCCTCTTCTAGGAATCCTAACGATGTAAGTTGTTACATACCCTGAAACTTCATACATAGAACACTGATCATGCAACACAGTGTGACACCAGCCATTTCAAAGTGAACACATTAGAGCTCTGTGAGCCCACAAAATTCCTTTTGCTAGTAACAGATTCATTACAGTGATCCCTCATCCATTGTGGGAATTGTGGCATGGGGAAAACTACACTGCACAAGCTTCTTATGAGAAAAATATGGTTATATGAATATGGATGCTTGTGTACCCATCCAATCACTTAAAATATATAAATTTTTGGACATAAAACATTTACAAAATGTGTGGATAGCTGATGCTGTCAGCTTCCATGGCAACTGAGTAACCAATGGTGTTTATTCTCAGATTTAAATAGTTTTCAGCAATTTTTTTGCCGACACATTATTTTAAGCTGTGCATAGTCAAAACTGTGTTCAGCAGAATCACACTAGGTGAGGGATGATTATACTTCTCAAATAACAAAAGCTGATGAATTAGGGCAGGCAGCAATCTTGTTGCAAATACAGTTATCATCACATGATGAATCATTGATGTTTCTATTGCACAAAAAAAGCATTTGGAGAATTTTGTGAAAGTTCCTTTCCTAAACAGAAGCTTACACGTTAACAACTTCAAATCCTTTTAGTGAAAAATTATACACCTGTTACTTGTGCAAAAGCCATAGTATTCTTTTACTTGCAGGAAGCGCATACAATGGCAGAGCGAGACCTTGGATCAACATTACTTATGCCACAAACACACCTTTACAAACCTGACAGGGTATGTAAATTGCATTCACAAATTTTGTCTACTTCGGATTACAGTACAATAGAAAGATCATTTATGACCTGTCTGACAAGTAAGGAAACACAGCAAACAAGACAGAACACCATGGCACCTGCTTTGTATTGAGGTCCTGGTTTCAAATCTGGTGTTTTTCATGGTTTTCCTTAGTCTCTCCAGCCTGAAGTCAGGACAGAAGCTCACACCAGACCATAACCATTTCCTTCCTCAGCTTTCCAATTCATTATTCACTACTCATTATATTCTTATTTCCATACCTCTACAATGATAAATGTATTTCTCACTCAGTATGTTTAGTTAAAATTAACTAATTCGTTTTTTTCTCATCTTTTTTTACAGGGTAGCGACATATCTAACTTCGATTCACTGTGAATATGTTACGTGGTAAATCAGGCCAGACTGCATTCTGATACCAAATTTTTGTAGCTTACACCAAAGCTAACCTGGCTTACAACTATGGTGTTCCTGTTAGGTGCTCCAGAACCAGCTCAGAATCTTCAGAATGACATCCTAGTAACTCCACTGCCTGAACAGACACGGAATGTAACATCACACACCACATTCTATGTCAAATCTAATTTAATCAAATTTAAAACCCAAGGACTTACTCTCTCAATATATCATTATGTAAAAGAAATCTTAGATTCAGAAATGGTTTTACATTCACACCTTAATTCTTGAGTAATGAAGACATAGAAGTGAGTAAAACTAAATTTTATTGTTTAAGCAGCTCATTAAAATATATTTCCCAAAATCATATGTAAGACAAAAGCAATTAACATACAAAAGCACTGGGAACCTACAGGATAAAAAAGGTAATTCAAAGCTATAGAAAGGAGTATCATATTTATCTTCAAATTAACAAATTCAATACTTACAAGAAAAGTAAGAGTACCCCTGTTGGCCCCTGTACTATAGAGGTATTACTTTAACTGCTCACTGTTGCTTCCTTGGAGATGTTAAAGGGAAGTCTGCTCATAATTATTTTGGCATCACATGCAAAATGTAATACACATAAAGGAAGAGTGTATGTTACTTACATTATAAGAAGGGTTTATGAATATAATGCCATACAAAATACATTAAGTACCATCATTTGTACAAACATTAAAATAGCATTATTTTGACTATTATGGAGAATGTAAATAAATGAACTCCTACTAGTGTGACACTGAGGGGGAAGAGAAAGTATTCACCTAAGACTAAAACAATTTGTAACATTACTTATAGTAAAATGAACTGAAACATCTTTGGAGAAAAGGACACAGTAATAATGCTATAGTGAAATCCAGTTATGAGGCTGAAAAAAAATTGAGAATGCGGTTCTGATTGCAGTGACTATGAAGAATACTGTCTTTTGTGGTGTAAAACTGTGTGGTCTCGTACATACTTATAAAAATTTTGGAGGATCCTGTTATCTCCATCACCAGAATAGAACAAACCCAGAAACTGAAGGCAGGTTCCTCCAGAACAGTGGTTAATTTTTACCAGGCTACAGAGCACAACATCCCAAAACAATAAAGGGACACCACATTGAAAATGCTTCGTACAATTGCGATAATACTATTGCCAAATTCTTCACTCAGGGTTTCACTGTAACATGACTTCACCCAGCTGAGTCTTTTTAATGTAAATAAATAGAACTTCGTAAAGGTTGACTTCTTAATAATTTATATGTATATTGTAGGTAGGGATAACTATGAGCAATAAACTGCTACATGTTTATTGTAAATATAATCCATCCAGTTTTAGCTCAAATGAGGGGAGAGTTTTTGTTGTTTACAATAATGGCTTTGTTAAAGTTCTATTTTCTGTAGTTGAGTGCCAAATGATAAAACACAAATGTATAATTCAAGACACGCAATACACATATTGAGATATCACAAAGGTATGATAAAAATTAGTATATGCAAAAGAATTCATATTCATGACATGTTGACAGGTTTTGTTCTATGAGTTGATGTCTTAATGATATGCAATGCATTTCAACACAACATAAAATCAAGTGGTGTGCTGAACCAATACATTTATTTTGTATCAGAAATAAATAAATCAACTAACAATGTTCAAAGTGTACACACCATCTACATGCAAGCAGAACCCATCCCATACTTGCTTAAAGCTGAAATAAGGAAATTAAAAAATCAATTTAATTTACAAATTTTACTAACAGCACTGTCCTTGTATTACAATTGCTGTATTCACTGGAAGGTCATAAAACTGACTGCCATACATACAGCAGTCAAATCTTTGAGTTTGGGCCACTGAAGTTTGCAAGTGGGGAAGGTGGGACAGAGTAACGGAAGCTACATTTTGTGTAAAGAAAATGGCAGCAAGAGGTAGCAGAAGTAGTGGAATCAACAATATGCCTGAAGAAAATGGTAAAAAGTGGGGCACAGCATTGTAATTATGGAATTTTATTCAATCACAGCCACTCCTTGACAATCCCACAGCTCTTTAATCTCCAATCTCTGTTAGCGGACTTGACCAAATCTACACCACATGCGACTTTGGCCAGCCATTACTTTACAGTACGTATAAACCATACTTTCACGTTGCTCATACTCTTTGCATTGTACTGTATGTGCACATCAGATGCAAGCAGAAAGGACACAATACACAGGAAGTGTGTCATGATACCAGATGCTATTATCAATGTGATTTCCCTTCTTATTCAACACATAACAGACCAGAGAAAGGTCCCCAGCAAAACTTTAATTTCCTTTCCTGTACAGGAGGTATTTTAGGCAACATACTATCTAAACTGCATAAAATCTCAGAAGAGCTAAGTTTTCTTTTACACCATGGTTGAAGCCTAAAATCACACAACCTTTCCTGTACCTTCTATTGAAAACATCTCTGTGAAACTCAGCCACTTACCGCGAACATTCACGTTTCTGCTCTCTAGTCTCCTCCACTCTGCTCAAATCAAATATTGTAATTCTCTTGCAATTGCTGGTGACCATGAAAACTTCTATTTACATCCTTACATGCCCAAAACCTGTTACACATTCTGGTTATTTTTGCAATTACAATCACTATAAGTGACAATCCTCTTGCATTCCCCAAATTTAAGTGTTGCTATCAATGCACTTTTTCCTCTCATTAGGTACTACCTCAAACTCTCTCAAAATGTCTCCACTGGTGGCAATGCAACCTGTAAAGAAGAATTCTCTTCTTCAGTGATAATTCAAACAGATAGTAGATACGATAAAGCAAAATCATACTCAGGAAATAAGTCTCCATAACTTTTCAGGAAATACTCTTTAGTGCAGCTCTTAATTAATTACTGCCCAAGTTCAAAAACCAAAGGCCTACTGAAAGAACACCGTTATGGCCTCACATGTAAAACAAAAAGAATGACTGACATGGAAAATCTGCATATCATTATACGCTACTATAACCTACACAGCAAATCTTGCTGGTTTACTTATGGTGACTAGATCACACACACACACACACACACACACACATTCTATCCCATAAGGGTAACCAAGAGTTACTATAAAACCATGTCATTTGATCAATGACAAAAAGTTTCTGTGGGTTAACTTTTATGATGATGACAGTCTTCTAGTATGTGCAGCTTTGAAAGATGCTTGGATACATTACCAATGTTATGGAGCAACCTGCTGCCTCCATTTTTTGTGTCAACAAGGCAATACACCCACAACAGTTATCTTAATATTTACTGCCATAGGAGCCTGTAACTGAGTTGCTCAGAGTGTATATGCACCCAGTAACATGCTGCATACTTTAACGAAGTTATGTGAATATCGTGCCCCTTTTATGAATGTATACAGTACACACACTTCTTGGCTGCATCACGTTACCTCTATCTAACAGAACTCTAGCAATTTCTAATGGCTAGTGTTTACACTCTACGGCACTGCACTCTATGAATGAAATTCTGAGAAAAAGAAATAAATGGTCTACACTTTACAGCTCGACTGACCCATTTTGAACAGGAATGCAGAACTTTCATGCACATCCACATTGAAAATAATGTTTTCTTCATTATGTGAAAATCAAACCACAAACACTAGCATAAAATCTATGGACACAGCCATGCAAAATGACCCTTTATTAAACAATATGCAATCATATGAACTGATGGCAACCACAAATAAATTTAAATGGGGATAAATTACTGCTGAACTTTCAAGTTTATACAAGATATTGGGGAATCTTGTGTATTTCAGCAATAAAACTTCAACTAGATTGTGAACAAAGACGAATTAAGTTTACAAATCACTTCCATCTGACTGCATTAAGATAACTGGCTCCTAAGAAACAGCCAAAAGGGCACTGCCAACATCTCGAAATCTAAGTTGGCCTACAATAATTGGTACACACTTCATTTGTAATAAACAGAACATGTGTTAAGTTTCCCAGGCATACAGTCTGGGTACTTTTGTGTGTGTGGTTGTGATCAGGTTCTGGTAAAAATTTTAATTCTATTAGGTGAAAAATGACATGTGTCAAACTGAGTATAGCATGTTCACAACTCCACAGAGCATCTATTAGTATCACTACATTTGTGTGTCTGCACCTACATAACTCAAGAATCAATACACAAATTTTTGTATATTTTGTTAAACTGGTAAACAATTCTGCATTTTTGTTGAATACCAGAGTAACAGTTTACATGAAAACTTAAATGTGTTTCAGCAAGTTTTCTGAGCAACACTGGAGTGAAAATGTTTCCAAGAGCCTTTACAAAGAAAAATGAAGTACACATTCTATGTTCAATACACCTTTCTCCAAGAAGTAATGTGTCTTTTTAGACAAACAGGCAATGGTAGGCTGTGCAGTGTTTCCTAACTTATCCAGTGTTCTCCCAATATAAACAAGAATTACAGAACAACCAACAATGGTTTTCCTGACACAATAACAGCCAGTCTCATAGTGACACACCACACTAAATACTTCAACATGAATGTCTGTATGTTATTTGTAATTCCCTCAGCTATACAATGTATACTTCACAATCTTATTTTAGTTTGAAAAATACACAAACTGTATTCTGAGAACTTTTCTACAACCTTGTTTTTGTATGGATAAATATGCAAACTGTAATGGCAGAACTTTTCAGATGCCCATATACATTGTGAAAGTAATGAACAATGTAACCTAAATGTCCACACAGAACTCACCTCAAGAACAAATATCAGCAGCTGCCAGCACAGGTCACAATAGACTGATAACAGTTGGCAGACTGTCATTTGCTGTCATCAGTAATTTACCAAGCCTGTAGGCACGTAGTTTGAGAAAAACCACATTCAAGAATTGGTGTGGTCACCTAAGTTCTGATTCCATGTAACAGGTTTGGAATGAGCTGGGACACTGGATCCAACTGAAGAAAATATATCCCACCTTCACCACTTTACAACTCATTCAAGGAATGGCACTGAAATCCTTATGCCTGTTATTATGCACTTGAAGAAAAGTTTTACTTGAAGAATCACAGTATAAAGAGGATTTCTTTATTATAATATATTTCCTGCAAACAATATTCATGCCAGAAAACATTTCAGACTATAGAGTAAGGTTGTATATGCACATAGTTATAGAATGAAAATGCATGTTGAAACTATCACTATTAACGTGTTGAGCGATAAACTTCTGACTCAAGCCAAAACAAGATCTATAATGGAAGACTGATTCAAATCTGAACTTCCCGTGCATCTGTTGTACCTAAAGAGGGTATAAAACAGCTATTTCAAGTACAAATACAAAAATGGAGTAATGCCTGTTTACCTACATACCATGTTTGTCAATTCTATAAATATACTCATACATGGTACATCTAAATGAAATTAAACCTATTCATAAAGACACATGGAAAGGTAAATTACAATAAGATTGCTCACTCACTTGCTCACACGTGTGCTTGCACACGCGCGCGCGCGCACACACACACATACACCTTCTTTTAAAATAAGATGAATGGCTTTATTTAATTGAAAGGTTTTTATTAATACCTCACATACAATGTTTTCAGAACAATATGTAGGTTAAACACTGCTCTCTGAGACAAGACTTACATGTAACGTGAAATAGAATGCGTAAATAAAAATGTACACAGATTGATTTGCACAACTAATGGTTTCCACAAAATTTACATAACTAGGAGAGGGGAGTCTTTCTGTTTTATTTCAAAGTTTAAAAATGGGACCAGCAGTACTCTCATGTATTTGAACACCTAGAAAGAAAGAATTCCCTCCCATATATTCAAAGCATGTACACCCAAGCAAGTGTTGTCAAGGGAAAGAAATGTTTTTGCTCTTGGTCAAGGCAGACTGAAGTAGATCATGTATGTACTGGTTATCTATTTACAAAACTTCCCACAGCAAAACACAGTATCGTGTGTAACTTCAAAAGTATTACCATTTTGTTTCCCTCTCATTTTAACACACACATTTTAATCTGATTTTCAGTTCTGTTCAACATTACCACGTTCCTTCCAAGTATTGTCTGTAGTGACTCACAAGCCACACTACCTTATTACATCTTGGTGAAAAAACAGTCTTAGATTATAAATTTAATTTGTGCTTGTAAATGATGATTCATCTGACGGAACTGCACGATGCCCTCAACACTCTCTTCATTGTTTTGAATTAAGCAATGAAGTAAATCAAGAGCAGCTTATTTATGTTACCTCCTACAAAGAAGTAATACTTCATACAGCTAATCTGGGTTTATGGCATTAATACAATTAGAAACAGGCATGAGCAGATGAAAAAATCACTAACACTGTTGAACATGAAATTATTTTCTTACTTTAAAAAGTGTGGATTAAAAATGGGGTCCTTCTGACAAGGCAAGGATACAGAGGTTAAATAAAAACATTTTACATTACAGTTACAACTAGTTACATAACTTCACTTCCTGAAGAACTAATGGCACAAAACCATGCACTGTAGTGTATCCATCACACACACATGACCTAATCATGCTTATGTGCCTGTAGAACAATCTTCAGCTTCCTTCATGTGCAGAGGTCATTCCAAACACAAATTTCACGGAGGAAGAGTATAATGGTGCACAAAACTGTCAAAAACAGAAGGTGACCAGTACTTCTGTTTTCCGAATACCTGTGTACCCATTCATGGAAGTCATTTGAAAATGTGGAGGAATGACGACTGTACTGCAAATCTGAATCTGACAAAGTTGTATTTTCTTAAAAAGATATTTGAAAAACAAAGGAAATAAAACATATTTTTCTCTTTCTTCAGTAGGAGTAGGAGTAAGCAAGTATTCTGATCAGAGTTCATACTAACAAATCAGTAATACAAGTTCCCAAGTGTTTATAAAACAACAACTTCATTTACACAAAAAATTACAATTTTTTAATAACTGTACGGGGTTATCCCTAGCAAGGGAAGTTCAGCCTCAGTCTGAAGATGAACTGAATGACTAACATTAACTAAAAACCAACAAACCAATGTAAGGTAATGAAGTTTGAATATAGAAAACAGACACCCAGACCTTTACAGTGTGACAAAATCTGTATTGTAACATTTGTCTCATTTCTTTATAATGTACAGTGTTCTAAAAAAATCTGTAACAGTTCTTGCATATTGGAAATTAACACAAATTTTGACCTATCTGAATCACATGTGACAGTGGTGAGAAATTAAAAAAAAAAAAAGCCTAAACAGAACAGTTACAGTATTTACAGAAAGGATGTTCAAGGGGTGGAAAATATTTGGTTTTGACCATTAAAAGAAATGCAACCTGGAAAATTACACAACAAACAACAGCATGTTGACATACCAATAAAAGCTGCAAATAATTTTCTTAGCTGTCCAGCCACAAAGAAATTACCAACTTACTGTTCTGTCACGATTGAAACTGTGGCAGGAATTCTGCTAATACAGTGTGGACGGAATGTGCTAGTAACATCTGTATAGTATAAGAGATAACCCCCTTCCAACTTCAAAAGTATATTCAGTGTATAAGTTATATGTAACTGTGTAAATGGATTTGTAAAACAAAACACAGATCAGATTACATACTTTTCACTTTTATTAGAGAGATTGTTAGGAGAAATAAATCCAATGTTGTTGGCCACAAAAGTACAGTGAGGCCTTGTTATGCTTCAAAATCAAGTTTAAAATCAACTCTCACACACACTAACACACCTACTTTGTTACTCCAATCTGCTGTGAAATTACATGAATAATATTCAGAATAATAAAAATAAGTGACCTACACATATGCAATTACATACACTCTGAAAGAACAGAAGAGCAAGTGAAATACAAGGAGCCATATTCTTTCTGTAAACATGACATGCATTTGAATTAAATGACTATAACAGAACAGGACATCTGCCAGTGACTTGAGGTACTCTGAAAACACTAACTTGTTCCTACGGTGACTGGCATCAATGACAAATGTTCCAAGCAACTTCTACGTAAATCAACTGACTGAAATCTGCACACGGCATTTCGAACAAAATAACAGTCATGCCGCACATCACTATAACCTTTTTAAGAACCACACAACACTGCCACATCATGACATACATGCACACTGGTAAACACACCCAATTTATTCACGTACAATTACTCCTAAAAATTCCCAGAAAAAGTTCATGAAGTCTACCATTTTGTGTCTACTTCACCTAACAAGATGCAAAACAAAACTTAAAACAAACAAGAACTGTCCACGAATCAACATCCCCTAATGAATAACAGAAGGTGTACCTCTTATATTCATGTTTTTAAAAGATGGTCAGAGAAACCAAAACTGAAAAGAGAACTGAATACACTCGTGACACACAGCCCAGCAAGCAGTGTACACTGCTAAATGGAAGAAACTGTAAAACCTTACTGTAACGTTCAAAACACAATGAAAATGTTATATTTTGTATTATTCTTGAAAACTGACATCTTCCTAACAAGAAACAGTTCCTCAATTTCACTTCTAACTAGCCATTAATTCAAGAGATGCCAGAAAATAAAAGAACTATTATCTATGGTCCAATGCAAATCAGAGGTTCACTTTTAGCAAGCCACAACCAGAACACAAAGGCATGGATGAATTTCAACTGTGTATGCCAAAGTAATACAGATTCCAAATAAACCATCAAGTGCCTGTCTGCCGGTGATTCAAATATTGAGGGACACTTATCACATAATTCATTCACAAGAACTATTCCCCACAAGCCAAATTAAATGAGACAAAAAATGTATTCTATATAAATTTCACAACCACTTGCCAGCTATCAACTTCTTTATATTTTAGCATAACAAGTCTCTTTGCAGATTTTGGTTAAATGTTGGGAGAAGTCTCTCAGCAGTTATACAAGAATACTTCGAGACTGAAGCAGGAATACAGAATCTAAAATCAGTCATTAATTTAAGATAATGAACTTGCAAAACACACGTACTTCTCTACTCCCTAGCAGCCAAGACACACCAATTTGTATAATGAGCAATCGTTACCATTCCTTCACAAAGAAGTCTATACAAATTGATATGAAACGGAAAAACCAACATTAGTGTTATGATTACATATATATATAATAGGTCAGGCAAGCTTTAAAAACCTGGACTAAGTTCTGCTTATCAGTGTGGGTGATGTAACATAATCAGCATTTGGTAAACACTGCAAATAATTTTACTTACACTTTCTTTATTTCTCCCATCTTTACTAGTTCTTAAAATCAATGTTAAGTCTTTGTAAAGGCAACTGTCTACCGAAAACATGTAAATAAGACATTACCCATGTAAGTTTCTACGTGCCTGATGCCCAAAACTACGCACATTGCATGTGCTCCAATATGAAAATTCAAAAGCGCATGATCAAACCAACAACACACACAACTATGCAAAGACAGCTGTCACAGTTCTCCCTGTGTTGTGTCACAAATGAGTCACTTCCTTCTTGTGGATAAGGATTTGAGTGGTGCACACAGCCTGCACTATGGGGTAGTAGTGTCCATTGGCTCAACACAATCTGTTTATTGTTTCTCTTTATCATAATTCTCTCCAAAGTGATGACTTCATTCATTCTAAAATGTTTAACATTTATTCTCATTTCTGACCTAAACTAGATAACAAAGCAAAACAAAAAGAAAAAACTTCTTATGCCTATTGTAATAGTCTCAAACTCAACTATGCCCCACGAGTGCAGTTTCTTACAAGGTGTTCTTTATTTCTGCCCAAAAAATATTGTCTTGCAGAATGTGGGTCTTCTTGAATTTTAACACAAAATGGCACAACTGGAGTATCCTGTTCTTTCACTGCTGAACATTTTCTGCAGTCTACTGCTGGTGGAATTTAGAACATTTACCTTGACAAGTAACCCAAATAGATATTTGATCCCTAATCACGTTTATTACTAGGCACAACAGGTTCAAATTTTCTGTATCTTCTCGCCCACTACAACTGGATTGTTGCGACGAATCTCCTGGGCTCCCATCTCCCGGTAGTCAAAGGTGCAGTTATGCTTGTCACTGTATCTATGGACTGCGCAGAACAGGCCTCCACATCGACATTCAAATCCTGCAAGTACAAATCAGATACAACCTGTTGGATTATACACATTACACTGCGTTCTGTCATATGTGATGCCATACAGTTTTGTACAAAGCCACCAACATTCCGTACAAGCAAGCTGCCTATACTCCCAGGGTTCCTCTACTGATGATAGTGACTGTATGTTCCTCCACAAAAATTGTAACTTCTAAGCTAAAGGGCACCAAATTCCAGAGGTCAGCGATGTTCAGTCACCACTGTGAGGAACTTGACTCACATAACTACACTGTTAATTCTGTGCTCTCAAACAGTACTGGTACATTAAATGACTATTATGGTCCACTTCACAAAGGCAAGATTTAAAGAGCTAGGACACTGTTCAGCCTGTCCCTGCAAAACACATACTACTATACAACTTTTCACATCAGCCACACTTTTAACCTACAGCCATCAACATAAAAAAGTACCATAATAAAGATGTATAACCACTTGCTGCTGAACCAATATATGGTATGCCTATGAAGAATAAAGCATACACCTCTTAACTGTAAGGGGAACCATGGACAGCAAAGTATGAGAAAAAGGAATCATATGCATATCTATTTAAAAAAGGGAGGTCAATAGCGTTGGGAACAGAGAGCAAAGAGTTTGACACGCACCAGTTAAGCCAACCTTCTTTCGGCAGACTGCGCAGCGGTTCTTCTTTTTCTTCCCTTCTTTATCCGAGTCTTTACCTTCAAAACTATCATCAACATCTCCACTGCTCACAGAACTTTCAGCACTACTACCCCCTCCTCCAACAGCGCCCTCACCATCTGCACTCTGGAAGCAACGTATAGATGTTATCTTACAATATGCATGATATTTTTTATGAAAAGAAATTTGTAACAACAATTCTGAATGAAATTAAGAGGAAGGATAGATGACATGTTTGTGTGGCACTACCCATGACACCAGGGTGTGATTCCCAGTAACAGCAGGGCTATAGCAACACCAAATTTGGCCAACTCTGCGACCCATGGGTAGGGTTCTCTTTGGTACAGGGTAAATGTCCACAGCATGAAGCCAAACAACCACTTCCAGCCGGTGCCCTGCTAAAGAATGTGCAAAGAAATACATTAACTATTAACACATGAAATGAACCCTTTAAAGTGCAGTGGTTTTTATATGTACCACCTTTACTAACAATAAATGCCTCTGTATTTTTCTCAAACATATTACAGGCACACATGAATCTCACAATTTACAGTAATTAATGGCTTGACTTTAATAAGCACACTCCATCTCTGTTATAAAAATCAATTAATTATTGTTGTATTAGGAAATAATCACAGCTGCTTCATAGATCCATACAAAACACAAATATACTCTGCAGGCAGAATGAAGTACAGTGGAGTATGCTACAACGAACGATGTTACAATGAACGAATGCTACAACGAACAGTTTTTATCAATAAAATCAGGATGCTACAATGAACGGAGAGGAATATCATCAGCCGACAGAGCACACACGTGCACGAGACGTGTCAGGCCTTCCTGCTTTGATTAGAACGTCAGTCATCATCTTTGTTATCGTTTGTAAGGTTCAGTTATCAGTTTAGTTCAGTTATCTGCTTGTTTGCACCTTTAGTAGTGAAAATATTTTTTGTTAAATTATTCTTGTATACAATTTTAGCTGTGAGCCAGCAAAACAGTGTGAGAATGCTAATTAACTTGGACATCAAGAAAGAAATACCTTCCAAGTGAGAAAGTGGAAAAAGTGTAGGAGATTTAAGTGCTGAATATGGTATGGCTAAATCAATGATCAGGTCAATTTAAAAAAACAAGGAAGAAATAAAAAGTGCACAGGTCGTGAAGGGAATCCCTAGGTTAAGCAGTTCACGTAATATCACAGAACAGATGGAAACTCTTCTATTAGTATGGATTAATGAAATACGAATGGCAGGTGATAGTGTCAGTGAGGTGATTATTTGTGAAAAAGCCAAACAGTTGTTGAGGAACTTGGTGCTAAGGCTCCTAGTACACATACTGCTCCTGTGAAGGAGTTCTTTGGCACCAAGGGGTGGTTTAATGGATTTAGGAAAAGGACTGGATTACACAGTGTTGTGAGGCATGGTGAGGCTGCTAGTGAAGATAGGGATGCTGCTGAGCAACATCCTGCGAAATTTAAGAAACTAATTGAGGAGGGAGACTTTGTTTCAAAGCAGGTGTTTAACTGCGATGAAAATTGCCTTTTCTGGAAGAAAATGCCACGCAGAACATATATCACAGAGAAGGAGACCACCTTGCCTGGCTGTAAGCCGATGAAGGACCGGCTTGCATTGCTCTTTTGTGCCAAAGCTTCGGGAGACTGCAAGGTCAAACCAATCTTCATGTACCATTCGGAGAACCCCAGAGCTTTTAAATACATCAGGAAAAACCGCCTTGGAGTTTTGTGGTGTTCCAACCACAGGGCTTGGGTGACCAGGAGTCTTTTCTCCGACTGGGTGACTGAAGTGTTTGGCCCCACTGTCCGTAACTACCTTAGGAAGGAGAATCTTCCATTGAAGGTTCTTTTGGTCATGAACAGTGCTCCAGCCCACCCTCCTAATTTGATGGAAGAATTACCCCATCAGTTCAGTTTCATCAAGGTCCACTTCTTGCCACCGAATACGAAGCCTCTCCTCCAGCCTATGGACCAACAGGTGATCGCAAATTTTTAAAAACTCTACACTAAGGCACTGTTCAGGAAATGTCTTGAGGCCACTTCTTCCAGTGATGTGACTATGAAGAACTTCTGGAACAGTCACTTCAATACAGCAGATGCTGTTTTCTTAATTGAGGTTGCTTGGAAGGAGGTTTCTGTTAGATGCTTGCATTTGCCTTGGAGGCCATTGTGGTGTGACAATGTGGCTCCAAGGGACTTTGAAGGCTTTCAACAGTTGGAGGTAGAGCCTGTTATGCAGGAAATTGTGTGTCTGGGCAGTTCCATGGGCCTGGAGATGAATGAGGAGGACATGGAGGAGTTGGTGGTGAACCACAGGAAGAAGCTGTCATTTGAGGTGGTAACAGAGCTTCACAATGAAGAGGCAGAGGCACTGAAGCAGTGGATAGCTTACAAGGACGAGGACAAAGAAAAAAGTTGCAGCATTCCAGCTGAGGACCTTAGAGAGGTATTCTCTTGCCAGAATAAACTGTCCAAACTTACGAAAAATTATCACCAGCATACTGTCGCTGTGGAAATGGGCCTTAATTATTTTAATGACACCTTGATGATCCACTTTTGGAGGGTCCAAAAATACATGATAAAGGTCCGGCCACACAGAACGCGGTCTGCCGCAGCAGACTGCGGACAGAGTCCGCTGCGGCAGACTTTCGAACTGTATTACATACGATTGCATCATCCCTGTCAAACAGAATGCGGACTGCCGCAGCGGACCAGTCTAGACCGCAGCGGACTGCGGCCAGTTGTGTGTTGCAGACAGATTTGCCTTGCGGACAGCACAGCATGGAGGAAGAATTGTAGTATAGACCTGTGCACGGGTGGATTCAATCTCCTCTCACATGCATAATTGTTTAGTTATCAAAATGCGAGTGGTTTCTTTTTATTGCT
>JGI20166J26741_12040028_pt1 | contig 19016 bp, 13 predicted proteins | sample TergutCu122P5_FD_26741 | JGI IMG/M metagenome (IMG submission 26741)
ATGTATCCCCTAGGGACATGGTTTGTCCCGGGAATATGTGTATGGCTACCCTGCATAAAGGAGACAATGATATAATAATAATAATAATAATAATAATAATCCGTCACGAGTTAGGCCTTGATACACCTGTTTCGGCCTCGTCTAACAGTCTCTTTAAAGGTCTTCCAAGTCGTCTTCGTTCATTTGGTCTATAATTTAGCATTATTTTTGGCACCCTGTTGTTTTTTTGTTCATTCTTGTTGCATGTCTTAGCCAATTTGATTTGTAACTGCTTAGTTTCTCGTCAACTGGTACTACTTTCAATTTTTCCAAAATTTCTTAATTCCTTTTGTGGTAAAAAATGTTGTACCCAGCTGTACTGCAAAAATCTTTCAATAAATGTATGGAGTTATGAAATATGGTCCCATCTTCTTACAATACATTGGACAGTGAAAATTTATCCAAGGAAATTTAAAGAATTTAAAACAACCTTTTCAAATACAAAATAAAGAGTAACGAGTAGACATCACTAGTGTAGCAAGAACCCGTACTAATCTTTCAACCTTTTATACTGCGTAAATCACGTAAACGTAATTTAATCCTTATTATCTCCAATATAGTACCCTAAGAGCCAAGCAACTTTCATTACCAACACCCTGTGCTTAAAAACATAAAACAATACAAAACAACAGGGAAATTCAACAGCACATATTGGCTTTTACATATTGTATCAATTTTAAAATATTATTTTATATTAATTACCATTCCACTTCGGAATAAAAACTTAGATTTAAAACAACATATTCACTGTTTGTAATAGGAGAAGCCTCTTCGTAGATCACAGTTTCTGTATATGGATTTTTAGGCTATCTGATGACTAGAACGAAACGTGTTGTAGTGCAGTAAATACACGAATATCTAGTACTTGAAGGTTGTGTAATTCGATCCTCATACTTAATAGACGATTTAATCAGAAAAACGGGATGAAGATGGGTGAAGATCGTTTATGCCGAATATCGGCAACATTTACGTGACTTAAAACCGCGTTAAAACGTATGCTATAAGAAAACGTTAACATTTCTACATAGAGATTTGTAGTATATAATTTATATTTATTGAACAATAAAAACAGATCCTGTCTGTTCATTACTATTATTTTATTTCATACATTTTCCACTGAATTTTGTTACATTTGCAGGCTTCATAATTTTTATGTATTAAAACCAGGGCAGGCAGACACACATATGTATGTGGGTTTATAATCTGTGATTTTCTTGTCATGTTTTTGTTTGCTCATTTATTTATTTATTATTTCTTAAGTGTTTATTCAATTTATTCATTTGTTGCCGACGGTTTTGATTGCACTAGTGTTCGTAAGGCTTTTAGTATTAGAGATGGAATATCAACTGAATACCAGAGTGAGTTAGATATTAAAGGAACGCAACATGAGATTGTGTACTGGATTCATCTGGCTTAGAATTGGGACTAATGAATATCGTTTTGTATCTTGAGTTCCAAAATCGCAGTGATTTTGCTGACTTGCTGAGGGGATACGAACTTCACAGGACAAAAATAGAAGGGGTGTCAATTACAATAAATTTGTCAGATATAACCTTAAAATTTCACACAGTCACCTTATTTGTAATTGTTTTCATATGAAACTTACTTGTGCGTCACTAGCATATATATGATGTAACTGTAGAGAAAATCACATGCCTAAAGCCAGTCTTCTAGTATTTACCACCGTCAAAGGGAAAGCTTACCTTTACTTATTTTGCATGACCAGCGTGTAGGTATTTATACTATAAAAAATGAAATAAATTCAAAAACTTCTGTTGAGATTAAAGTTATCCCTATAACGGCGAAACGTAATCCGTTCCATTTGAAGACCCATTTCATATGCGCAGTAAACACTTGCCATCTCGATTTGTAAAAAACAATTACTGAATGCTGTATAGGGCGAAATTCACTGTTTGTTCTGAGACCTACAAAAAATGTATAAATACACTGCCGGCAGAATGTAGAGTTTTGGAATGTTAGAACTGATGGTACATACAGTAACCGCTAGGCTTTAGAAGGGAATAAACAACTTTTCTAGAAGACAACATAATGAGTGCCCTTGTCCCTCACACCACAGTATTTCCAAGAACAGCTGTGGTTTTATTCGTTGATATGTTTAGTGGCGCGGTGTTCATACCAAGTTTTATGGAAAGAGCATACAATAATTGAAAATCATAAAAGCTGGCAGGCATATTCACGGACACGCGTAATGTCATATATTGGTGGCGAATTACGCAGTGGAGCGTGTCACCTTACGGAGTGATGTTGGCAAAGAAGAGTGGACAGGGTGCTGTTAAGTCCTCTCAGCTTCTCCGGTTTGTTATTAAATCTGTATCAACAGATCTGCCGCATCTGTACCTGGAGTTTCTTGAGGTAGGGTGGTCTTGCCCGTGTCCATGCGAAGTCAATGTGTCTCTTCCCTAAATTTTGAGAAGGCTGTGTGTCCCCATTACATTTTGGCCACCTTTCCTTGTTATCTCGCCTTCTTCCTTTGTAATGTAGGATAATGGAACACTGCACCCGCAGTGCTTCCTTCGGTTTGAATGAATTTTGAATCACAAGTAAAGAACTCGGCACTAATATTTCAATTCACACTGGCTATTCTGTGTTTAGGTGTACAAACTCGACCCTATAAAATTATTTTCCGCTTTAAATGGTAGAATTATCTTTACATTTATTAATGTGTTTATAGTTACCAATGACAGTATTTGTAAATTAATGTAGAAACTGGACAGTCGAGACGAGCGGTCTCCTTATTTAACTAACCTGATAATGATGGCTTCGTTTGGCCACAACTTGAACGAGGAACGCACGAATCCTGTGAGCCTGGTTGCCCGGGTGAATCAAGTTTATACTTTGGCGCCTAATATTTTCAGCTTAGTTGCTGCAGTTTTTCCCTCACAAACAAAGATCGGTTGATGTACCGAGCAGAAAGCGCCTGACAAGACTTACCTTCACAAATCACTTCAGAATTGTCAGTCCTCGGTATGGAACTCTCTTCACGTCACCTTCTGACTCGAAGAATTTGGAGGTTGTGTCTACATTATTTGAAAATCTTTGTATGCCTGTCCTAAAGGGATCGATTCAGTTACCGCTGGAGACGGATACTGACATTAGAATGCTTCTAATATGGACAATATTTTATACAAAGTTATGTTTAAAAACATTTTATGGTTCACAATTATTTGTGCATAGGGTTTTAATATAGGCGTCTAACAGGCTAGGCCTAGTAAATTTACTTGTCTGTGTCGGCTTGAACAAGTGGCGCATATGGTACAACCCATTGGCCGTCTGGACACAACCATTTTATGTTTGCCCATACCAAGTAGCCATGTGCTTGTCTGGCGTAGTCAATATTTGCCGGGCGTTTCATGGTGCCATCTGCCGTCATTACGGTGTACAATGCCGGTCACGAATCTGCATTCAGTCCTGGATGGTATCGGAAGCATTACGCTTAACCCTTTCAAGCGCAGTGATTATTGCATGTTGTCACATGCTTTAACGTGAGAAGGTATGTGCATTTTGCACGCGCGTTTTGTTTATGTGTTTCACGTAATAATCAAAATAAACAGAGCCTAATTTCCTAAACAGGACTATGTAGATTCAACGATAATTCCTACAACAAATTCTTCTAATCGAAAAGACATTATTGGAAGATATAAAAAAGTAAATTTGTCCCCGTTTACTTCAAAACGGCGTATGGGGGCAGTAGAGATATAAACCCGCACATTCTCAACCTCTCCACTAGATGGCAGTGATTGGTGATTCTGAGAGCCAGACCACTTTGCTCTTGGGAAATGAGTTTATCCTGTATCCATTGGCTAGGTGGATGGCTGGATCATACAGCCGATCTAAAAGGTTTTCCAGGGGTGAAACGTTCCGGCACCGTCAGGAATCGAGCCACGGTTTCTTGATCCTTCAACCCGTAACCGAGTCATCACATCGGCTGAGGTGTGTTATTTTCTTATTTGAAGGAGCGAGTTTTGCGGCCGCCTCGAGTAGCAAAGCCCAAGGGGAAACAAACTGGGCGGCACAATTAGTAATTTAAGTTAAAAAATTGAAACTATTGATTCGAATATAAATAAAATCAATAAACAATTGTAATTATTTTACAATTTATAATTTTTGTAGACGGCGGCCATTACATTTACTGGCCCGTTGCGCCCCCGACCCCCCACAAGAACTAGCTACGCCATTGCTTATTCGAATGCGTGCAACAACAATTAAAAAAATAATGCGTTTTATCGTTAGTTGCTTTTATGCAAGGAACATTTTGGTGGCACTGTTGTAACACGGAGGAATTTCATTGCTTTTTCCACGCAATTTTTCATGAACATTTTGGTGGCACTGTTGTAACACGGAGGAATTTCATTGCATTTTTACGCAGTTTTTCATAGTTCATATCTGTTTTGCGTATTAAGTCCAGCCCACTCCTCGGGATGGTTGAAGGTTGGCACTGCATTTTTTTTAATATCCCGATCAACGGTGCATCGTACATTTTCAGAAGCTACATACGAAACATGGCTGTTGTCACGGGACTGACATTCCGGGGACTGAAACAAGTAACATAAACTTATCTGCCATCTGTAGCAGATGAAACTATTTGTGGCGTTGTGATGGTATAAATTGAACATCACACTAAGAGGGAGAAACTTCTTGACGTTGAAGATAACACGGAAAGAAAGGGTGGTGTTTTGTGATAAAGTGATCCGGTACGAAGTATCATCACTCATCTTCACAAAAATGACACTTCATGTCCTTAGCTAAAGTGTGTGATCGAGCCAAGTACCTTCTGCATGGTGATACAGCAGTAGGAAACGTATAGCTATATAATCACACTGCGGAACAAATTGAATTATACAACGTAAGCAGTCCGCATCATACCCCTGGCGGAAGGTTGTTTCCATTTAAACTTAAATCGTTAAGGCGCGTTATATAGTAGGTCTGTATGTATGTTTGTTTGTTTGTTTGTTTTCCTGGCGTTACAACCAATTGTGGTTGTATTTTCACAGCAAGGTAGCGGGCTTTAGCCACGACGCGCCACAGTCGGTAGGACTCCTCTGGACGAGTGATTAATCCGTCGCAGAGACCTCTACCTGACAACACACAACTCACAACAGACAAACATCCAAGGTCTATATATACTACCTACTTAATATCAGGAAACTATGACTTTTTTTTTTCCTTTTAGAGTATTTATTTGTTTTTAGACTCAGATTATACAACTCGTCCTTGAATAACATTACCCCATTGGATTTTGTAATGGAGACACAATGATCTCTGTGTCACAGGAATTGAAATTTTAGATGTTGGTTTAGATTAAATTCCTTTGATACCATGCTATGATTCAGTTAGTCGCTGGCCTCCCACCGCGGAGACCTTTTCGATCCCATGCAAGGCCGTATGGGATTTGTGGTCGAGAAAGTGTCAATAGGATATTTTCATATTCCCAACTACTACTGTTGCCCGCTATCATCATCTGTCCATGCTCCATACTCATCTTCTTCTACAGGTTACTGTAACCATTAGGGAAAAAGTGTGCAGCCTGGGAACTTTCCATAAAATCAATGCTTTTTAGGATATTGGGGAGCACTGGATAGAGAAGTTCTTTCACTTTCTTGTTTTGGTAGAGAAGGATCAAGTCCGGAACTGTCCATACGTCATTGGTAGTGGATTTGCCTTTTCTTCGGCCAGTGTCACCCTGCCAGGGTTTCATACTCATCTTATGTCGAAAGTTGTACTTAACTCACGGATGAAGGGTCGCAGACTGGAGACCTTGGGACAAACGTGATGCTCTTCGGAAATCGGTCCAGCACAAAAAAAACTGCTTATTTTAATTTAGACATCATTTTGTGAAGTTACTGATGGAGGTATTTATTTTACATCCGTTGATCACACCACGCTTGTTCGTTCTGTATATTATATTATTTATCTACATAACATATTTCAGTAACAGGGTACGTCACGAAGTAATACCGCTTGAATAAACAGAAAAAGGTAATTCTTTTTTTATGTAGGTTTCTATTTATATATACCAACAAATTAATTCTCTCTCTTTATTTTACGATGATGGTACGTGTAGCAGAAACATTTTTATATAAAATATAATATAGATAAAATCAGTGTGCTTACGGATATTTAATATCTTCCTGAACGTCTATTTTCCTGTCAGTGTTAAATTGTTAAAAGTAAAAAGGTGATCTTCTCCCTGTGTTTAATTAGAACTACGAGATACTTAAATGTGGGGAAATTCAGGTATAGTTCCACGAATTCTTAACCCTACCACTAGAATGAGATGAGCTGCAATCAGGCCCTGGCCAATTGACCTCATCTACCTATTGACTTGGGTAATGAAACGTAATCGTGGCGTGCCTGAACGTTTCGGAGGGAAAAGCATCTCTTGCACCTGCCTATTTAAAATTTGCAACAGAAAATAACTCTACTTTTAAACATCGCAAATTAAGAATAAATACGGAGCTTTTGTAATTCACGCTGATTTCCTGAACACCGTAGATTAGCCAAACGCGTGACAGGAGAAAACACACACACACACACACATATATATATATATACTATAAACGTACAGAGCACAGTAATCGATGATAAAGTGTCAGGGATGTTTAATGCAGGATGGGGCTAGTGGAAAGAGAGAAGGGCGTGATTCCGCAAATCTTGCCACTAGAGTGCTCACCAGAGAGCGGACCATGTAATGGATCTACTAATGCTCTACAGAAATTCCTGTATTCTTGCTGAAACAAAGAGAATTCGTATATAAAGGGGCATCTGAACTTCAGATAAATGAATTATGTAATTGTAATAGGATATTCAAATCATACATATTTGGAGGAAACCAAATTGCCATAATGTCACCAGTACCAGAGGTAACTGACATGATTGTGTCATTGTAGTCGAGTTTCTTTACAGTTACACTGAAATACTGTTCTAACACAACTATGTAATGTGGCCTACGTCAGATGCAGAAGTGAGTGGAATGGATTAGCCTGGCCCTGGATTGGGAAAGGTGGCGTGCTATTGCGTCACGGTAATAAACTGCTGGGGAAGTTTCCTGTTATAACCACACCAACCCTGCTTTCTGTGCAAAAGGGCGTGATGTAACAGAGAGAGAATGGCCTGACATATTACCTAAGAACCTCTCGTAAGAAAAAAGAAAAACACATACGACTGAGAATTGCCTAACTTCTAAATTAGGCATTAATGATTTATGTGCAACCTTTTCAAGGGTTGTACTTCACAGCTAATTTGAGAATTTTGTGAACAGTAGTTACAAACCAAATTCTGATTTACGAACGAGTTAAAAACGGGTTATATGGGAGGAATACTTATTAATGTTCAGTTAATTGCTTTTCAAAATGAAAATTACATATGTAAATATAGGCCTATTTGTGGTCTTTGTGTGTGTGTGTGTGTGTGTGTGTGTGAGAGAGAGAGAGAGAGAGAGAATAAAATAGATTGAGGGTTTTGTAAGAACAGGGTACAAATGAAATGAATTGGAGCTCAGAGGGACGATGTAAGAAGAGGATACAAATGATGATTAACCACTGCATCACAACTGAAAATTTTACCGATGTAATCGCCAGTATCTGCTTCAAGGAATACAGTAGCAACGGTGTGTACCTGTAAGCTCCAAGTAATTGCACAACGTTTGTCGGACAACGTAAAGTAATAAGAATACGTGCCATTTATTAACTTTGTAAGATTAGTATCAAAATACATCTATAAAATATTGGGTATGAAATTATGCGCTGCATTCTTCCGCTAGGATAAGGATCGGTACGGAGGACATGTGAAATTATATTTAAAATCCGTTCCCACACAAGAGAGAGAATTTACTGGCCAGCTGCAAAATTATTACTTTTTCAGAAAGAACTGTGTTCCCTGGTTTTAATGCCGTGTCACAGAATTTATTTAGTCGTAGAAAATATCAGTAAACAACGTCTGTCCCAATATCATTTCATTATGTAACGGGGAGGAGGGTAATTTAATTGAATATTCTACGCAGTATTTCTTGTTTTTTCCAACAGTACGCCATAATGAAAAACGCATTTCAGAACTTGAAGAGCGTTACTTTGATCTTCTGAACACAAACACAAACACGAGCACAATTTATTCTAGAACACGTCTCTGTCGACAGAAGCAGAACGTGGCTTAGACGTTCCAGAGACGATTGGAAAACATTCATCTTTTCAAGTATGCTCGGTTTAGTAGCGTAATAATTTCATGAGGATTTGGTTGTCTTGGCAACTACCCGTTTCATGCGACTAAATCGAATTTATTACGAAAGCAAGACATATAAGGAAACTTCGCTGTAGAGAATTATGCAAATAATTCTTAAAAAAAAAAACAAAACCTACTAAGAATCAACCTAATAGAAAAAATAAAACCAAATTATATAATTCAGTGCGACATTTTTATATATTAACAATCTTAAACCTGAAATTTATATAATTAAATTTTAAAATTTCTTTTCCTATCTGAAAATCGCGTTTACACTTTTCGTGAAACTACTTTCTTCTCTCTCCCTGTGGCGCAACAGCTTAAACCGGGCTAGGCAGCCTTATTGTTGAGGTTTTTAGACCACACACACACACACGCACAAACACACACACACACGCACAAACACACACACGCACAAACACACACACGCGCACAAACACACACACACACTCGATAGGACTCCTCCGAACGAATGATGAGCCCGCCACACAACCGCTACCCACACAACACCCAACAAACTCAAGAAATAGACTTCACTGTCCTCAGCAGGATTCGAACACGTGATCCCAGTAATCGGGCGGCCGCCAACCTACACCTTAAGCTGCATGGCCACCGGCGTCAGACACAACTACTGTTTAGTTAATGTAATTAACGAGGAAATATTTATTATGAGAATCAAAGGAAACAGTTAAACATGTTTCCGAAAATTGCAGAATGTCATAAAGGTTTACCAAGTGGAAGGTATAGTAGCTGCAGGTGTTAATTGCACTACCACTGGCTCCGATTACGTTACATACATGGAACTGTATCTCATAGTTACATATAGTCTACATAGGAATGATGAGCACGTGAAAAATGGTTTCTCTGAAATGTGTAAAGGAATTTATAATACATTTCAGTACAAAATTTCATGTGTCTAACAGCAATCTTTCATTAATGGCTAGCATTAAACTTTCCTTCTTTCTTTCTTTCTTTTTTTCTTATTCTGACTTCTTTCTACATAATCGTGTTAGGTGTGGAAGGTCATTGTTGCACCTGATCACACTCAATGACACACACACACACACACACACACACACACACACACATGCGCGGTAGGACTCCCCTGGACGAGGGATCGACCCATCACAGAGTCCTCTACCTGACAACACACATCTTTCACAAGAGACAGCCATGTCTCCGGCGGGATTCGAACCCACAATTTCCAAAAGCTTGCGGCTCTAGACCTACGCGCTGCCACTGAGATCGTCATTTACATTAATGAAAAGATAAATACAAATTTCTTACGAACTTTGTCAATTTTTTCTACTCACCTTATATTAGTGGTAGACAATTACAAAGCACCTTGGTAAAGTGAAGTCTAGTGGTGCGGTGTTCGTTCATAATTTGGTGAAAACTATCCGTTTGTTGAAACGTTATTAGGGCGACACACGCACACACAGGTATGACCTTACCATTACAGCCTGTTGCGCCTCACATAACAAGGAAAGGAAGCTAAAATATCTTATATTATTCCTGCCGTTTAAAACACTGTGGCACTAATCAAAAGTGAAAATTTCTAAAATTTTATGTTAGGGGTATCAGAAGCCAAGATAGCTCAGCCGGGATAGTGACTGGGCTACGGGCTGGAAAACAGAGGATTTGCTGTTTCATTCCCAGCAGTAGGAAAATATTTTTGCCTTTTCCACACTGTCTAAACCGAATGTGGGGCCCACGCAACCTCCTACTAAAAATAATATGGTTCCTTTTCCTGGTGATAACGCGGCCAGAGCGTGAGGACCATTTACCTCTAGCTTGTACTGAAATTAAAATTATTGGAGCTATACTAGCACTACTCCACACTCTTTAACGGCGGTGAACATAGACAAACATACTGTATTATAGGGCTGTTGAGTCATCGCGTAAGTGAATAAAGAGCTGACGTTTGCCTCCTTAACGGTACACTAGACACCGCTGTGTTTACTTAACTTTGACACGAATCCATCCGAACACAACTTTTGATATCCAACAAATGCGCGTAAATGTACAAAATTGTCTTATAAACACATGAGAGGAATATTATAATGTAATATAATTTCATACATTTATGTTTGTTTATCGGTTTTACTACCATATCTAATTGCGCAATGCACGGGCGTGGATTATTGAAAATCTTTTAACATACATTTTTTGAAACGTCAGAGTGTTCTGGTCTTCTTCAGGGGTATTGCCTTTATCAACAAGTGAAGCAGATTATAGTCAGTAATTAATAATAATTTGCTGTTGTTTAAAATAAAAATTAAATTATGCTTTAGCTCCTTGTTGTCTACTGTCAACATCCAGACATGTCTCAATACTAATATTTTTCAAATCGATGTTTGTCTGTATACGGTTCACTGTAACATGTGTATTTTCAATACAGGAGCTGCTCTGAATGCTTCACATTGAAACTAAGTTTTTGTAATCGCCTCTTGTTTTATTGTTGGCATGTAGGAATACTGCATTCCTACTGTGTATAGCATTTATACTAATATTTCCTTTTATTTATTTGGCTGATAATATAATACTTTTTTTTCTAGGAGTCATACAACTCATGTGTCTACATCGTAGCCTTTTATCTGACGACGTAAGCAGAACTCGTCTGCGAAGCGCTTGTTTGGAATGACACATTAGATTAAGTCTAAATAATAGTAACATAATCATTAATTTTTTCTGCTTTTTCATCGTCTAATGCATTCAAATTAATGCAATAAATATAACACGACGTTTCAGGGGCAGGATGGGGCATCGTCATCAGGCTTGCTTTGGAACACTATATAGGCACACAATTACGAACAGTGTTCTGTAATAACAACTAAAGCACAATCAGTGAAAAAATAACGGTCCAAAGACAGTTTATAAATGATGTAAACACAATTTTCGCTTTATATCTTATGTCTGATCTCCAACCCGGGTCAAGCCAAGGGATGAAATGCGTAAGTTTCCCCAAAATTGTTGGAGCGAAAGTCAGTTAAATTAGCCTCCGAGTATTACATTTAATACGTGGCCAGACTGTGAACAAAATTAGTTTTGGAAGTCAGTCGGCTTTTAAGAGTGACAAACATTGAGACGTTCAAACTGCAAAGCAACAAATTATTTTTCTATTTCACGCGATGTGTTGTGTGCTAATAGCGGGTTTTGAGAAAATCGATACTTTTTATTTGAGCTACATCGGATTTTGCGGTTAAATTCGGTGTTTGGGCAGCGAAACTTAATATTCGCATTGAAGGTAACTGTTGACCAATACATAATTTGCTACCCTCTCCCTATATTGCGATTATTTTATCTAGTTTGGTTTAGGAAAATTTCAATCATCACGTTTCGTTATTTTGTACCACTCCAATACGCTTTCAGTGTACAATAGATCCTGAAGTTCCCCTGGCACTTTCGTGCTTTCGGCATGCACATTCTGTTTCTAATCAAACAGATAAATATGATTTTGAAAGTCTTTAACTGCATTTTTGTTTTTCTCAACATTTTGTGCGTAATCGGCACTGAGTTAATTATTGATCTAAATAACCAATAATAAAAATTTATCATATGTACTCGTATATATGCTCACGTATTTTCTCTTTAAAAAATGCTGATGTCTTACAAGGTTTATTTTATTGTCGTAACAAAAAGGGAGCTTTTACCCTACAGGAGGTTTCGCAAAACTCATATTTAGTTACAAATCAAGAGTATGAAGACCAAATCTCTAGATATTTTCGCAATATAACTAAATATTACACCCGCAACCTGTTTTACGTGATTTTTTCAGAAGTACTATATGCGATCAGCTTTATTAGGTGCATTCGCGAAATTGCGAAAAGTAACTATTAGCTTCGTCATATCTGTCTGATTGTTTGTCCGTCCGCCCGCAAGGAACAATTCGGCTCCCACTGATCAGATTATTGTGAAATTCTATTTTTGAGTGTTTTTCGAAAACCTGTCGAGAAAATTCAAGTTTTGTTACAATATCACAAGAACAACGGTACTTTACAGGAACACCAATATCCGTTTTTGATCTATCTCTCTGAATTATTCTTATAATGATAAATGTTTCACACAAAAGTTGTAGAGAAAACACTTTATTTGTTAGGTAACTTATTTTCGAAAATCGTGCTTTCTATGAGATAATGTAAAAGAGTGCTGTACAGCTGGACAGGCTACAGATGGTGCGTGCATATTGCATGCAGGGTACCTAAGGCTACAGACACACACGGAGAATATTGTAACAATGGTTACACGTACGCGCCTCAATGTTACGTTTTACGTACATGGACTGTCTTGTTGATTGTGTACATGTCTAAGTTACATGAACTCTGTCGTATTCAGACAAAAATTGAGATAGGCCTTTTGTATGTCTTACCACGACCAAAGAATTCTGCAAAGAATTTGACCATCAGCTTCCTGTTTCGTTATCCCCAAACTGCTCTTAAAGATGCACCACAGCAGTAAAGAAAATGGGTTTTAAATGTAAACTAATATGAATAAGGGAAGCTAACTCTTATAATTTGGCTTATGAAGTTCTCCCTGCCTCGAATATTTATTTTATAAGCATTCTTTCCGTGGTGTGAAAGGGATTAGAGGGTCCAGGATCACTATTATGAAAATTGACGAGAAAGAAAGCAGAAGAAGATATAAGTATGGGAGGGATAAAATGAGATTGGAAGACACAACAGACAGGATGAACGGAAGACTGTTGTCTGGGATCTGAGTACTGCCATTGTTGGGGGTATATATGTATATACCGTAGTGGCTGAAAATTGGACGTGGCAAGGAGGCATAAGCGCAGAGTGAAATGTAAGACAGCTCATTCTAACACAATCACTTCCCGCTTCATGTCTCGGTCCTTTGTGATGTTGAAATCAACAACTACATAATCTCTAGGCTGCTCTGTACGAAAGCAGGGAAGTCGTAATACAGTACAGAAAACCCTCATACCCGGTAGATCATTTTACTCTAATGGAAGCCTGCTTTAAGGAATTCAGCGTATGCCAGTAGTGATGTTTACTGCTCTAGCTTGCCAAATGCAATTCTGAAATTCTCTAGAAATTACAGGAAGTTGTAACTGAAGCAAGGAGTACAAAACTTTTACGCAGATATTTTATTTTCAGTTTTATTCCGAGTACATTAGTCAGTATAAATTAATGTTTTCTCCGCCTTCGTTCTTGGAAGAATAGAAACCGAATAATTCATATTATGGGTGGTATGCGTTACTTCACCGTACAGCCTGGTAGGGGGGGCACGCGATGGCGCAGTTGGTTGAGGCACTGCTCTACAAGCCGGAAGGTCGCGGTTTCGATTCCCGATGGTGTAATTGCAATTTTTCAATGACATAATCCTTCCGGTCGCACTATGGCCCTGGTATTGACTCAGCCTCTAACAGAAATGAGTACCAGGAATATTTTCTGGGGGTAAAGGCGGTCGGTGCGTAGGGCTGACAACCTTATCACTTTCATGGGCCGATTGTTTTGAAATCTGGGCGTCTTAGCCTCCTGGAAACCTCAGGACCTGTGAAGGCCTGTAATGGGATTGTTTTACCTTTACAGCCTGGTAGGAATGCAGCAGTGTCGCTGAGGAATATACTGCCTTCTGCTCAAGAGAAGGACACAATGTGAACTGTAATACATTCTTAAACATATAATAAAGAGCCAAGAAAGAAAAGACACATGAGAATTGGTGACGTTTGTTTATGTTTTTTTATCTTACGCTTGAATTCAGAAGAAATTTCGAATTTTGAAAAACACCGATGAGTTTCGTCATGCCAGTCCACCAGGCCGCATTTACTGCCCCAACGGAACTAATTTAAATTAAATTTTATGTAAGGAGCAAATTAAATATCACATCTTGCAGACACAACATTTATTAGTAAACACAGTGTTTTGCGTTACAGAGGACGGCGTTCCGGTTTAATTGTTAGCCATCTTCGGGCTGACTTGTACGTAACACCCAAAGGAAAGTTCTGAAGTTGCTTAAATGTTTCTGAATGTAAGTCTTTTTCATATTTAGTTTATAATTTAACATTGATCGGAATAGCTTAGACGATATAGTGACTCGCTACGGGCTAGACGGATCGGGAAACGAAGCCTGGTGGGGGCAGAATGTTCTGAACACGGCCACACCGGCCCTGGGGATCACTCAGCCTCCTGTACATTTGGTACTGGATTTTTTTTTTAACTGGAGTAAAGCGGCCGGTGCGTGGCGTTGACCACCCACCCCCATCTAGCGCCCAGGTTAAAAAAAAAGATAGAGCTATACCTATATTCCCACTCTGGGCCTTCATGGCCTGTCCTGGGGTGAACTTCACCTTTATCTTTACCTTTATTATTGAACGTAAAGAATTCTATACACAAATTATCCCAAACATGTAATATAATCTAATATACTTGTAATTATCAGGTAAATAATAAAGTAAATGGAAAAGAAATGGATATTTTGTACAAATGCCTTACAGATAAAGTGAAACAGCAGATGTGCTATAAAACAAAAACAAAAAATATTAATAAGTAATTTGTTAGATGTAACCTTTCATCTCATCCTTATATTGTAAACTCACATCAGTGTCTCTTACTGAGATGAATTTTTTCAATGATCGAACTACGAAACAATGTAAATAAAAGTACGTTTTTAATTTTTAAAAGACTGTTCAACGTTTCATTTCAGAAGGAGGAAATCTTCAGTAACCGTTATGACAGATTCAAATCTTACTTTCTTATTGTGTATTGCTGCAATTAAAATATCATACCTTTCTCCAGCTGATGCAGACTGTGGTTTGCTTGACTCAGAGTGAAAATTTCGTCTGTGAGGTTTCAAGATAAATTGTCTGTGACGCAGTTCACGGTACGGTTCCACTTTCCCTAAAGATCGAAGGAGAAAACCAGGATCCGTAGTTATTAAATCCGACCTCTTGTACCTCATGTCACTATGTCTCACGACATGACGTGCCCGTAATTTCAAGAGAAGGAAACCATTTTAATTTCGATGACGAAATTGCGATGGGGCCCTTAACGTTGAATTACGTCTTCTACATGTGCTGGTACTTTGAGTGAAAAAGTGGAATAGTACACTGTTCACAAAAAAACGGTATGGAAAGCATTAAATGGGATCTGTTTGTTAGACGTAATAGAAACATTCGGTGCTAATAAATATCACCGTTTAAAGTGTTAACCTAAACCTTGTATTTTATCTATGAACCGGGGAGTCACCATTTTTAGGCGCTTTGGTAAAATTGCGAAAAGGGACTATTAGTTTCCTCATGTCTGTCCGTCTGTCCGTCCGTCCGCATGGAATTCGGTAATAAGTATTCAGTTTTTGTAAAAACTAGTACATTTATCGACGAGCAAGCAACTATGAGGTTTTCATATACGTGTTGCCTGTAGTTTTTAAGCACGTTCGCAGAATTGCGAAGAGCGCTCTTTGCTTGTCATGTCTGTCTCTCTCCGTCATTCCGCATTAAGCAGTTCGGCTCCCACTGTACGGATTTTCATGAAATTTGGTATTGGAGTATTTTTCGAAAATTTGTCAAGAAAATTCACGGTTCATTAATATCTGACAAGAATAACGGGTACTTTACATGAAGACCAATATACATTTTTTAACATATTTCGTCATATCTCGCTCAGTTCTTTTTAGAATGAGAAATGTTTCAGGCAAAATTTGCAGAGAAAATCAAAACCATATATTATATTCAACACATTTTTTCGAAAATCTTACCTTTTGTGAGATAATGTGGAAAAATATTGTAGAGACGGATAGACCACCGATGACAATATGACGCATGCGCATTTCACGCTGAATAGCTAAGGTTACAAACACACAATCAGAATATGGAACACTACTGCTTATCCACGGCAACAGTGGTCGCACGAACGCACCTCTATATCACGTAACGCGCACATTTCCTGTCTTGTTTCCTGTCGTTACGGGAACAGAAACAATAAAACGTGCGCATTGAGTTTATATTATCACATCTGATAAAGAGAAAGAACTTGCATTTTTAAACCTGCTGCATATTGACAGGATATATTTTACGTTAAAGTTATGTTTCTGTCTTTTGACCTTCCTTTAGAAGCACTCAAGGCTCTACGTGTTTATTTTAAAGGAAAGTTCTTCCTGTAACATGCAATGAGAGCACAGAAGGGAATGCAAGATATTCACATGAAATTAAATTCAGGATTGCCATAACAAAAGCGCATTCGACAAGATTAAGACCCTTTTTACCAGCAAATTGAACTTAAATCTATGGAAGAAACTAGTTACATGTTACATTTGGAGTACAGCTTTGTATGGTCTGAAACTTAGATACTTCAAAAAGCAGATTAGATATACTTTGAAAGTTCTGGACAAGGATAGACTGATGGTATGAAAAGTGAAGAATTATTGCTTGCAGTCGCGGAGGATAGGGACATAAAACGAAGAAGTCTAACTGTATCGTTCACATGTTTCGTAGGAACTGCTTACTAAAACGCGTTTTTGAAGGAAATATAGATGAGAAGTGAAGAAGAGAAGGAAGAGGTAAGCAGCTACCGAATGACATTAACGAAAAAAGAGGATATTTTAATTTGAACGCGGAAGCAAGAAATCGCACGCTGTAGAGAACTCACTTTGGAATAGTCTGTGGAACTCTCGGAAGACAGACTACGTAAAGAATGAATATAATTAACCCTTAATGGTAATCGTATATTAATGAGTGATGTTAGCATTAGTATATAATGTAGTTAATGTCAATTTATAAGAGTATCGGTTAGGACAGTTGTACAATGTATGTGTTCTGGGTTCTACGTTTTCGGCTGTATTAAGAACCGTCTATATTTTTGTTGCTGTTCCTCCGCTCTTCCACACAGTTCCCACTAGAGTTGCTCGATTTATGATCTCTCTTCCATTCCTTGTTGATATCAGTCTATGTCCTCTGTTATCAGCCATCGTGTCACAAGTGTCTCCATCTCGTGAAAATCACTTAAAATTTTTGCGGACAGTAATCTGCTTCAGCTCCGGCAAGAGATAGTCAACGCTTGGCGCCAGATCACGGGTGCATGCGGCATTCTCTCCAGTTTCGAAATTATAATGTATATACAATTACTTTGTGGGAAACTATATAATTTAATATTAGCCAGTATTAGGCAAAATATTTTTGTCTTCTAAATTTAGGCTTCTAGCTGAAACCCAGTATGCACGTCTCATCTCTCTCAATATAGGCATAAAAAGTGGAATTTCCATCAGACGGTTTGATTGTTGTTTACGGAGTAACTGATTGCAGGTTTGTAATGAAGAGTTCTTATTGTTGGTGGTCACATATTTGTTGCACAAAGTAGAAAAGTTTCCAATAATAAACTACTGACCAGATAGAACAAATGTATGGGGCATATTCCCATGGTAATTTTCTGTGTTTGTTCTTGGACGGGGCAATGAATTCGCTTACTGTGGCCATTTACATTTTAAAAAGCAGTTCTTTATTTGGGTCTATGATTGAAATAGTCAGTTAATGAAGCCTAGTCATTATGGACGTTGGGGATTCACGGCAATGAGGCACGTTATGAGTTGGACTTAAACTGTTCTTGCAGTAAAGCTGGGTATTGATGACTGATGTTTGATGAAAGGCGCACAGGAAGTAATTACCTTTCAAAGTTGACACTCTCTCGAAACAGGATGCCGGCCGGGCTGACTGACTGGAGGGTTCAGCTCCAATCAGTTCTTGATACAAAAGGCATTTACTTACAAGCGTGTATGGCAGCGCTATTGGAAATTATGATTTACTCAAGTCACTCAATATTGTTAGAGTAATAGAATTACAGTTTACACTTGTCACCCAGTATTGTTGGGGCAATGAAAATCGGTGTTCAATAGGCAATTAATATTGTTAGGATAAGGAAATTTATGACGCCGCAATTCTTGTGAAAGGACACGAGTGATGTATACGGTATTTTAATGTGTAATGGTGTTATGATGCAAGAGAGTGCAGGATAATAGTAAAATGCATCTTAGAGAAGTGTAGGTGGATTTAACTGACTCAGTATCGCCTTAGTATGAGACCTACCAGTGTTGAAGTGTCCTTTATATTGTACATGCCGATGAAATGCCTTGGAGTCGCCTTATTGTAGACCTACCTGTCCTGAGGTGTACTTTATGTTGTACATGGTGGATGTAACTGACCCAGGATCGCTTTAGGTGAGACCTACTGGTGTGGAATGTTCTTTCTAGTGTATACGTGGATGTGACTGGCTCGGGATCGCTGTAATGTAAAACCTAGCACTGAAGAAACGCCTATTTTGTTGCCGTCACTAATTAACTGCTTGCGCTAAGTTAAGTAGGTCTATGTTAGATCTTCGCTGAGGCCCTAATGCTTTCTTTTAAATGCCTTTTAGCAGAAAATACATAAGGAAGTCAAGTAGTTAATTCTATCCTCACTTCTATTTTGCCTCCGAAATGACATTTTCTAGGACAGCACCGAATATCTGGTTCGTCTGATGTTTTCTTTCATATAACCTGCATTAGGTTTAGATCTTAGTGGACTGTAATATGAGGTCTTCGATTAAAACCTTACATTGATTTATTATCCTTAATGTGAATACACACACAAATCACCTCCACACACACACGCCATCTTAGCTCCACTCTAACTCATGTCACTCCTGCCAACATAACTATTTGTAACTTAACATCACCGCCCACCTAAATCAATTGATTTAACCTCCAAGAAAATAAAAAAACACACAAATAATAGAACACTTCTCATACAAATA
>JGI20166J26741_12041139_pt1 | contig 19008 bp, 17 predicted proteins | sample TergutCu122P5_FD_26741 | JGI IMG/M metagenome (IMG submission 26741)
CTCGCCCGACGGCGACCAGGGTTTCCCCGGCCGGCTGGAGGCGGCGGCAGTGTTCACACTTGGCGTTAACGCCCTGACGCTGAGCTACGCCGCCACGTGCGACGCACCGACGATCGTCAACCTGACCCTCCACCCCTACTTCCACCTGGGGCTGGCGCCGAACGTCGACGACCTGCTCGTGACGATCGACGCCGAGACCTACGCGCCCATGCACGCCGACGGCATCCCGACGGGCGAGGTCGCGCCCGTGGCCGGCACCGGCCTCGACTTCACGTCACCCAGACGGGTCGCCGACGCCCGGCAGGCGATGCTGGCCCAGCATCTCGACCGCGGTGGGGCGCTGGACCATAACTTCTTCGTCGCGGGCGACGGCATGCGCCAAATGGTCCGTCTGACGGCGCCGGACGGGCTGGCGCTCTCGATCATCAGCGACGCGCCGGCCGTCCAGATCTACGACGCCGCCGGCTTCGACGGCCACCTCGCCGGCCCGGACGGCACGCCCTACGGGGCCCACGCCGGCCTGGCCGTCGAACCGCAAAGCCCCCCCGACGCGCCCAACCATCCGGGTTTCGGCGACACGGTTCTGCGCCCGGGGCAGACGTGGAGCCGCACGCTGTCCTTCGTGATCGCCTGACCGGTCCACCCCGGGGCGGCGTTTGGCGTGGCGCACGCCGCGACCGTGCCTGCCCGCCTCATCCCTGCAGGGACTGCACCACCTTGCGGAAGATCGGGGCGGCGGTCGTGCCGCCGAACTGGTCGTCGTTGGTGGGGGAGTTCTCGACGAACACGCAGATGGCCACGTGCAACTCGGCGGCGTAGCCGATGAACCAGGCGTAGGGGGCACGCTGGTTGTCCGATTGGGCGGTGCCGGTCTTGCCGCCGATCGTCAGGCCGGGCACCTGGGCGCGCGTCCCGGTGCCCTGTGCCACGACGGCCCGCATCATCTGCTGCAGTTCCTGGGCGGTGTTCGCCGAGACGGCCTGGCCCTGCGACACCGGTGTGTGCCGGCTGATGGGGGACAGATCGGCCCCGCGCACCTCCGAGACGAAGTAGGGCTGCATGACCAGCCCGTTGTTGGCGATGGCCGCGGCCACGACCGCCATCTGCAGCGGGCTGGCGGTCACGTCGTACTGGCCGATCGCGCTCATGGCCGTCTGCGAGTCGTTGAGCCCGGTGGGGAAGGACGATGTCACCGAGTTCACGTCGCCCCCGAAGCTCGAACCGAAGCCGAACTTGTCGGCCTGAGCCGCGATCGCGTCCTGGCCGATTGACAGGCCGACGTTCGCGAAGGCCGTGTTGCAGCTGACCTGCAGTGCCGTCTGCAGGCTGATCTGGTCGCCGCCGCACTTTTCGACGTTGCCCAGTTGGGTGTTGGTGCCCGGCAGCGTCAGCTTGTCGGGAGAAGCGACCATGGTGTCGGGCGTCCAGCCGGCCTCGAGGGCCGCCGCCGCGGTGACCAGCTTGAACGTCGAGCCCGGCGGGTAGATCTCGCGTCCCGCGCGGTCGGACATCGGCGCCGCCGGATCGGCGTTCAGGCTGGCCCACGCCTCTTGCGTGGCCTTCAGATCACCGGAGGACAGCTGGGCTGGGTCATAGCTGGGCGCGGAGACGTAGGCCAGTATCGCGCCAGTCGAATAGTCCATGGCGACGACGGCGCCTTGCAGTCCCTTCAGGGCGTTCCACGCCGCCTGCTGCGCCTTGGGGTTGATCGTCGTCTGCACCGAACCAACGGCCGGCGGCTGGTTCGTCAGCGAGTTGATGAGTTGCGAGATGGCCTGGGAGTTTGAGGTGCCCGTCAGGGCGGCGTTGTAGGCCTGGTCCAGCTTGCTGCGCCCGTAGATGAACGAGTAGAAGCCGGTGACCGGGGCGTACAGCGGCCCGTCGGCGTACGTGCGTAGGTAGGCGAAGTCGCCGGTGGCCGCAGCGGTCGAGGCGATGGGTGTGTTTCCCGCCAGGATGGCGCCGCGCGGCTCGCCGAACTGGGCCTGCTGCACCCGGCGGTTCTGGGGGTCGTTGTTCAGCGACTGATAGCGGAACAGGTAGGCGGCCGTGGCGTTGACCAGCAGCGCCATGATCAGCAGTCCGGCGACGATCGTGACACGACGGATGGCCCGGTTCATGGAGCCTCACCCACCGCCGGCGCCAGGCGCGTCGTCGCCTCGAGGTCGTCCGGTTGGTCGGATCCCGGCGGCTCGGTGCTCGACGGCGCCTGGCCGACGCGCGGGCCGATGCCACCCTCCAGGGCGCCGATGTCGATCACGGTCGTCGCCTCGGCGTCGAGGTCGACGAAGGGCTCGAACGCGACGACCGGACGCCGGGCCTGGTGGCTGGCCGCCATCAGCAGGGCGACGATCACCCAGTTGGCCAACAGCGACGAGCTGCCCCTCGACACGAACGGCGTCGTCAGCCCAGTCAGTGGCAACAGCCGGGTGACGCCCCCGATGATGACCGTGACCTGCAGCACGATCACGAAGCTGAAGCCCGCCGTCAGCAGCTTCCCGAAGGAGCCGCGGGTGACAAGGGCGGTCTTGAGCCCCCGTGCCACGACCAGGGCATACAGCACGATCACGGCGGCCAGGCCGACCAGCCCCAGTTCCTCGCCGATCGCGGCCGAGACGAAATCGGTGCTGACGAGGGGCACCCGGGCGGGCAGTCCCAGGCCCCAGCCGCGGCCGAACAGGCCGCCCCAGGCGATGCCGAACTGGCCCTCGATGATCTGCCCGTTCTGCGCGAAGTTGTCGAACGGGTGCAGCCATGAGTCCAGGCGCACCTGCACGTGGCCCGAATAGCGGAACACGACGGCGGCGGCCGCCGCGAACGCCGCCAGTCCGGCCACCACCCAGCCAACCTGACCGGTGGCGGTGTACAGCATCATCACGAAGATGCCGAAGAACAGCAACGCCGTGCCGAGATCGTTCTGGAAAACCAGGACGATCACTCCGGCCGTCCACATGATGAAGATCGGCACGACGTCGCGCAGGCGCGGCAGCGCCAGCGGGCCGAGCCGCTTGCCGGCCGACGCCAAGACCTCGCTGCGGTCGGCCAGGTAGCTGGCGAAGGCCAGCGTCAGAACTATCTTGGCCACCTCCGCCGGCTGGAATGAGTAGCCGAAGATGTGTATCCAGATGCGCGACCCGTTGACTTCCGAACCGATGCCGGGCGCCAGCGGCAGGAGCAGCAGCACCATGCCAACGATGAACAGCAGGTAGGGGAACCGCTGAAGCACGCGATAGTCCTTCAGGACCAACAGCACCACGCCGAACGCCGCGACGCCGATCGCCAGGCCGGACAGTTGCGTCGTCGCAACGGTGGTGCCGCTGGCCAGGTCGAGGCGGTGCTGCATGGCCAGCCCCAGGCCGCTGAGCGCCACGACGCAGGGCAGGATCACAGGATCGGCGAACCTGGCCCGCCAGCGCACCACCAAGTGCGCCACCAGAACGAGCGCGCCACCCAGCGCCGGGCCGATCCACCAGCGGGACGGCATGTGCCCGTCACGGTTAAGGTGCGTCGCCACGAAGGCGCCCACGCCAATGGCCCAAGCGACGACCAGCAGGGACAGCTCCACGCCCCGCCGCGTCGGTTGGTCCGGGGCCGGGCGGTCCGTTGCGGCCACGCCTGCCGGCGTCGTCACGGGCAGTCCTGACTCGCTGGCGACTGAGCGGGGTCGGCCCGGGCGGCGATGCACGCGTCGGCCTCGGCGCGCAGCGTGGCCAGCGACTGCCGCGCGGCCGCCAGGGAGTCGGGCCGGATGCTCCACGTCCGCACCTGGTCGGCGTAGTAGACGGGCAGGTCGCCCAGGTTGATCGAGCTGGTCTCCTCGACGGTGCTCAGGTACCAGGGGCCGACCTTGTACGGCACCCCGGAAAAGATCGCGGCCCGCTCGTCGACGACGCCGAGGAAGTACTGCGTGCCCAGCCAGGCCCTCGCACCGATGACGGCGCCCGCCAGGACCGCTGCGGCCACCAGGGCCACCGCCAGCCGGGTCCACGGGCGCCGGCGCCGCAGTGGCGCGGTGCGAGGCGCGACGTCTTCACCGCGGCCGGCTGCCGCGGGGTCGACGCCCCAGAGCTTCAGGTCCGAGGCGATTCCCGTTGCCTCGTCGGCCGGCGAGGTCTCGCCCTGGGGTGGTTTCAGGGCGGCGGCTGCCCCCCACATCTGAGGGTCGATCGTGTCGAGGGCGCCGTCGTGCGCCACGATCTGGGTGATCACCAAGGTGACGTTGTCCGGGGCGCCCGCCCGGGAGGCGGCCTCCAGCAGACAATCCACGGCCACTTCGAGGTTGGTCTCCCCCAGCGCCGCCCGGAGCGCGTCGTGTTCCACGAACGAACTCAGGCCGTCGCTGCAGAACAGGTAGCGGTCGCCCAGCCGGGGCTCCTCGCTGAAATGGTCCGGCCGACCCAGCGATGTGCCGTTGACGATGCGCAGGACGAGCGACCGCCTGGGGTGGACCCGCGCCTCGTCGGACGTCAAGTGGCCTTGATCGATGAGCTGCTGGACGAACGAATGGTCGTGGGTCAGTTGTGTCAGGTCACCGTCCCGCAGGCGGTACGCGCGCGAGTCGCCGACGTGCACGAAATCGAGCAGATGACCGTCGAAAGCGGCCCCGCAGACCGTCGTGCCCATGCCGCTCAGGCCGGGGTCGGCGTGCACGAGTTCGGCGATGTCGTCCCCGGCGTCCGCGACCGCGGCCAGGAACGACTCGGCCGAGGGATCGCCGGCGGCCAGCCACAGGCGCCGGGCCAGGACCATGGACGCCAGGTCACCGGCCGCCTCGCCGCCCATGCCGTCGGCCACGGCCACCAGGCGGGCCGAGGACAGCGCCGAGTCCTGGTTGGTGTGACGCAGCAGCCCGACCCACGACGCGGCGGCGACCTGCCACGACAACAGGGGACCCGCCGGCGGCTCGCCGGGCAGGGCGCGCGTCTCGTCGGCTGCCACCGTGCGGTCGTCGCTCATGGTTCGTCCACCCGCAAGCTGGTCCGGCCGATCTTGACGACGTCGCCGTTGCCGACTCTGGTCGGGCGGCCGATGCGCAGTCCGTTGACGATGGTGCCGTTGGTGCTGCCCTGGTCGGCGACGATCCACGACTCAGCGTCTCGGTAGAAGCGGGCGTGGTGGCTCGACGCGTAGTCGTCGGCGACGTCCAGCGTCGCGTCGTCGCCCCGGCCCACGACGACCTCACCGCGCAGCGGCACCGAATCGCCGCGTCCCGGGCCGTCCAGCACGACGAGTTGCGCCTGCGCCGGCTGACGGCCGCGCCGCTTGGGGTTGGGACCGCCGCCCGGCTCGGTTGCTGGCGGGCCGGGGGCCGCCGCCGACTTGGCGGGGGCCGGCATCAGATCGGTGCGCACGACGCGGGCGACGAGCGCAATGAACAGCCAAAGCAACGCCAAGAAGGCGATCTTGAGCCCCCCGACCAGCAGGCCGGACACGTCATTCACCCACGGGCGAGTGCACCAGCATGCGGGTGCTGCCTATCTCGATGCGCGATCCCTCGCCCAGCGACGCCGAGCGCGTCTTGACGCCGTTGACGATCAACCCGTTGGTCGACCCCAGGTCCACGATGCCGACCTTCACCTGCCCGTCACCGACGTCTTCGACCGTCACCTGGGCGTGCACGCGGGAGACGCCCGGATCGTTGATGCGCAGGTCGGCCTCGGTGCCCCGGCCGATCGTGAATCCCGGCGGCGTCAGCGGGTGCCGCACCCCGTTAACTTCGAGCACCAGCTGGTGCTCGTCGGACGCGGAGGCCGCGCCATCGGCGTCGCTCGCGACACCCGCGCGGGTCGAACTCGTGACGGTGAAGCGCCCGGTCGTCAGCTTCTCGTCGAGCAGGTAGGCGATCGTGATCGGCCCGTTGAAGACGTATCGCCGGCTGGCGGCGTGCTCCCGCAGCCCGGGAATGATCTCGGCATTCAGCGTGCGCGAGTAGGGGGCGAGGCGGTCATAGTCGTGGCGGGCCAGGCCCACCCCGAAGTCGTTCGGCACGAGCTTGCGATCGTGGCTCAGCACCTTGGCCGCCGAGTCGAGCTCCTTCTGCAGTGCCGATGCGATCTCGACCGGTTCGACGTCGCCCTTGAACACGCGGGCAGACGCACCGTGCACGGCCGACTCGATGGCGCTCTCAACCCTGTCGAATAGACCCATGCCGCCGCCTCCTCAGTCGCCGATCCTGCCAGTCTACCGGCGGTCGCACGCTGCGGCGGGAGGCTGCGCCCGTGTTGGAGTCCGCTATTGTGGTGCCAGCTGAAAGGACACAATGGCCAACGCGATCACGATCGTCCGCATGGTGCTGCTGTTCGTCGTGCTCTGGTTCATGTACGGCAAGAACCCGTCGGTCGTCCAGTGGACGGGCCCGGCCCTGATCGCGGTGATCCTGCTGGACGCCCTGGACGGCTGGGTGGCGCGCCGCCGCCACGAGACCAGCCAGTTCGGCTCCATTTTCGACATCGTCGGAGACCGTGTCGTGGAGGTCGCCTGCTGGATCGTCTTCTCCGACCTGGGCTTGATCCCGGTCTGGGTGCCGCTGCTCGTGGTGGTCCGCGCCTTCGTGGTCGACGGGTTGCGCTCGAGCTCGTATTCGGACGGCATGACGCCATTCGGCGAGCACAACATGATGCGGTCGAAGCTGTCGGCGTGGCTGACCGCGGGGCGCCCGATGCGCGCGCTGTTCGGCTTCGCCAAGGCCGCCGCGTTCCTGTTCCTGGCCATCGAGGCGGCCTACGTGCTGCCCGGCGGGCCGGACGCCGTCATCGCCCGGGTCTACGGGTGGGCGCCCGTCTACTGGATCGGCTGGGTGCTGGTGTGGTTGGCCGTCGCCCTCACCGTCATCCGGGCCCTGCCGGTCGTCGTCGACGCCGTCGCCTACCTCCGCGAGAAGGACAAGACCGCCCAGGCCAAGTCTTAGGTTCGACCACCGTTACCGAATCTTGACTTTTCTCGACGTCATGCGCGTACTACCTTGTCAACACCATATTCGGTGAGACAGGTGACGGCCGTCTCACATGGTAGAGCCCCGTCTCATACCCCGGGACGTTTGCCTAGCGAGGCCCCGGCATAGCAGACTTTATGAATTGCCCGCTTTCTCGCTTTGAGTCTGCGGCCAGCTTCATCGGCGCCGAACGGGCGCCGTCCTATCAGGAGGTTTAATGAGAACCACCAAGAGCGCCGTCATCGGCGCGGTGTGCGCAGCGCTCGCCTTGTCGTTCGCGGCGTGCTCGAGCCCCAGCAACAACAACACCACCACGACTTCGTCGACGGCCACGTCGACGACAAGCACCACCGCGTCGTCGTCCAGCTCTTCGGCCGGCGGCGACCAGGGCTACATGGGCGGCTCGATCGTCACACACGGCTGCACACCGCAGAACCCGTTGATCGGTGGCATGACGCAGGAAGTCTGCGGTGGCTACATCCTCGACACCGTGTCTGCCCAGCTCGTGCGCTACGACTCGGTGACCGCCGACCCGATCATGGACGTTGCCGAATCCATCACGCCCAACTCCGACTCCACGGTCTTCACCGTCAAGCTGAACAAGGGCTACATGTATTCGGACGGGACCGAGGTCAAGGCCCAGGACTTCGTCAACGCCTGGAACTACGAGGCCTACATGCCGAACGGCTTCGCGCAGGCACCGTTCCTGGCCCCGGTCAAGGGCTTCGACGATCTGCAGTGCGGCACCGTCAACGACGCCGCCGGGCGCCCGCAGGCGGCTTGCGACACGCAGCCGCCGAAGGCCACCAAGATGTCCGGTCTGGCCGTGCAGGACGACTACACGTTCACGATCACCACTTCGGCTCCGACGTCGAACCTGGTCGTGCGCCTCGGCTACCCGGCCTACCAGCCGCTGCCCGCGTCGTTCTTCGTCGCCGGCTCCGACCCGCTGAAGGCCGCCGACATCGACACCTACGGCAAGATGCCCGTGACGGCCGGCCCGTACTACGTGACCGGCAACACCGCCACCGACATCACGCTCGAGAAGAACCCGCATTACTCGGGCAAGGTGCCGGGCCACGTCGACAAGATCGACTACCGCATCTACAACGATCTGGCCGCGGCCTACGCCGACCTCGTCGCTAACAACCTCGACTACATCGACTCGATCCCGACCGACCAGATGGTGGGCGACCAGTGGATCAACACGTTGGGCAAGGATCGCACCTCGCAGGTGGCCGGCCCGACGATCCAGGCGCTCGACTTCAGCCCGGCCGACCCGCAGTTGAAGGACGTCAAGCTGCGCCAGGCCATCTCGATGGCGATCGACCGCCCGACGGTCACGAAGAACATCTTCAACGGCGCGCGCGTGCCGATGACCGGTTGGGTGCCGCCTTTCATCAACGGTTACAAGGAAGGCCAGTGCGGCGACGCCTGCACCTACAACCCCGACGCCGCCAAGGCTCTGTACGCCCAGACGGCCGGCTACAAGGGCACGATGCAGCTGTCCGTGAACGGCGACGGCGGCCACAAGGACTGGGCCGACGCCGTCTGCATCTCGATCAAGAACGTTCTGGGCATCGACTGCCAGACCAACGTGACGCCCGACTTCAAGACCCTGCTCGACCAGGCTGAAAAGGGCCAGCTCAACGGCATGTTCCGCGCCGGCTGGGCGATGGACTACCCGTCGATCGAGGACTACCTGACACCGATCTACAAGACCGGCGCCGATTCGAACTACACGAACTACTCGAACAAGGCGTTCGATCAGAAGCTCGTTGACGCCGCGGCGGCCCCGACCGTCGACCAGGCCAACGCGCTGTACCAGGAGGCGGAGAAGATGCTGGCCACCGACCTGCCGTCGATTCCGATGTGGTACTACAACCTGTCGACCGCGTGGTCGAACCGCGTCACCAACGTCGTCACGACGCCGTTCGGTTACGCCGATCTGTCCGCTATCCAGGTTCTGCCTGGCAAGTGACGCCAAAGGACGGCGGCCCGCTGCGGCGGGCCGCCGTCTTCTTGCATGACTGGGGTCGACGGGTTGGCGCCTGCTGTAGGCTGAGTCGTCGCTAGGTCCGGCAAGCCGGACGCCGAGAAGGACTGTGATGGGCAAGTACGTCGTGCGGCGCCTGCTGCAGATGATCCCCGTGATCATCGGGGCGACGTTCATCTTGTTCGTGCTCGTTTACGCCCTGCCCGGCGAACCGTGGCAGAGCAGCTGCGGCGACAAGGCCTGCTCGCCGGCGTTCATCGCGAAGTTCATCGCCGACCACGATCTCGACAAGCCCCTGGTGATCCGGTATCTGCTGTACCTGGGCAAGCTCTTGCACGGCAACCTGGGATCGACGATGCACAACACCACGGTCCTGGGTGATCTGGCGACGCGCTACCCCGTGACACTCAAGCTGGCCCTGATCGCCGTCGCCTTCGAGATCGTGATCGGCATACTGGCCGGCGTCGTCGCCGGCATCAACAAGGGCCGCTTCATCGACTCGCTCGTGACGGTCGCCTCGCTGGTGATCATCTCGATCCCGATCTTCGTGATCGGCGGCCTGGCCCAGTGGACGGTCCTCGGACTGAAGCTCAACAACGTCATCCCGGTGACGGCTTCGCAGGGCACCTGGAAGCAGCTGATATTACCTGGCCTTGTGCTCGGGTCGTTGTCCGTGGCGTACGCGGCCCGGCTGACCCGCACCAATCTGGTCGAGAACCTGCGCGCCGACTATGTGCGCACGGCCAAGGCGAAGGGCTTGCGGCCTGGCCGGACGATCGCCCTGCACACCCTGCGCAACTCGCTGATTCCTGTCGTGACGTACATCGGCTTCGACTTCGGCTCGCTGATGGGCGGCGCCATCGTCACCGAGCGCCTGTTCAACGTGCCCGGGGTTGGGTTCTATGTCTACACGGGCATCCTCAAGAGCGACGCCAACGCCGTCGTCGGCACCGTGACGGTGCTGGTGCTCGTCTATCTGCTGGCCAACCTGCTGGTCGACCTGCTGTACGGCGTGCTGGACCCGAGGATCAGCCATGAGTGACCGCGACATGGTTCCGCAGCTGCGCGGGGACCGCCAGGTGGCGGCCGGCTTCGCCGAGACCGAGGCGCCCGTGCCGGTCGCGGCCGACGCGCCGGACGTCGTGCCCGGCTTCGTCACCGACAACGTCAAGCCGCACTCGCTGTGGACTGACGCCTGGCTCGAAATGCGCCGCCGCCCGATGTTCTGGGTGGCCCTCGCCCTGGTCGTGCTGTTCATCGTGATGGCCATCGCGCCCGGTCTTTTCGCGCACCAGAACCCCAACGCGCAGCACGCCTGCGATCCTCAGGCCGTTCGTCAGTTGCCCAGCCGGGCCCACTGGTTCGGCACCGACATCCTGGGCTGCGACGTCTACTCGATGACGGTGTACGGGGCGCGGGCGTCGATCCTGGTCGGGTTCATCGCCACGATCGGCGTGACGCTGCTGGGCTCGTTCGTCGGCCTGGTCGCCGGCTATTTCGGCGGTTGGCTGGACGCCGTGCTGTCGCGCGTGGGCGAGATCTTCATCGCCATCCCATTGCTGCTGGGCAGCATGGTCATTCTGTACACGTTCAGATCGCAGCCAGGCACGCCCCTGCTGCCCATGATCAGCAAGGTCGTGCTGGGCATCGTCGTGTTCGGCTGGCCGTCGATCGCGCGCCTGATGCGCGGGTCGGTGCTGCAGGTCAAGCCCAACGAGTATGTGATGGCGGCCAAGGCCCTGGGGGCCTCCAGCAGCCGGATCATCAGGTCGCACATCCTGCCGAATGCGGTGGCTCCGGTGATCGCGGTCGCCACCATCAACCTGGGCAGCTACATCGCGCTGGAGGCCACGCTGAGCTTCCTGGGCATCGGGTTGCAGTCGCCGGCCATCTCGTGGGGCCAATCCATCTCGAAGGCGTCCGGCATGGGCTACATCACTGCCGCCCCCCACATGCTGCTGTTCCCGTCCCTGTTCTTGTCCCTGACCGTCCTGGCATTCATCATGCTCGGCGAAGTCGCCCGCGACGCCCTCGATCCGAAGCAGAGGTGAGCGATGCCGACCGATAGCCCGTCTCCTGCCACTTACGAACACCTGCTCGACGTCCAGGATCTGTTCGTCGAGTTCCGGATGCGCGAAGGCGTGGCCAAGGCAATCAACGGCGTCAGCTTCCATCTGGACGAGCACGAGACGCTGGCGATCCTGGGGGAGTCCGGCTCCGGCAAGTCGGTCACCGCGCAGGCCGTCATGGGCATCATCGATTCGCCGCCGGGATACGTCACGGGCGGCAAGATCTACTTCCGCGGCCAGGACCTGCAATCGATGCCCGAGAAGGAGCGCCGCCAGGTGCGGGGCGCCCAGATCGCGATGATCTTCCAGGACGCCCTGTCGGCGTTGAACCCCGTCTTCCAGGTCGGCTGGCAGATCGCCGAGATGTTCCGCGTGCACAAGGGCATGAACAAGACGGACGCGCAGGCCCAGGCGGTGCGGCTCATGGAGCGCGTGCACATCCCGGCAGCGGCCCAGCGGGCCAACCAGTACCCGCACCAGTTCTCGGGTGGCATGCGCCAGCGCATCATGATCGCGATGGCGATCTCGCTCGACCCGGCCGTGCTGATCGCGGACGAGCCGACCACGGCCCTCGACGTCACGGTGCAGGCCCAGATCATGGACCTGTTGGCCGAGCTGCAGCACGAGTCCGGCATGGGGCTGATACTGATCACGCACGACCTGGGCGTCGTCGCCAACCAGGCCGACCGGTGCGCCGTGATGTACGCCGGGCGGCTCGTGGAAACGGCCGCATCGGTGCCGCTGTACGCCAATCCGCGCCATCCGTACACCCAGGGCCTGCTCGAATCGCTGCCCCGGCTGGACTCGAAGCTGGGCGAGACGCTGCCCGCCATCGGCGGGTTGCCGCCGAACCTGCTGGCCATGCCCGCCGGTTGCCCGTTCAACCCGCGCTGCAAGTTCGCCACCGACCAGTGCCGCCAGGGTGATCCGCCGGCGCTGACCGATCTCGGCGGCGACCGGGCCGCCGCCTGCTGGCGCGTCGACGACACCGAGGTCGAGGCGGCCGCCGACCGGGTGTCCCGCGTGACCAGGACGGGAGGCGAGCCGGCATGACCACCGAAGCCACTATCGAACCGCGCCAGAAGACCGTCACCACGACGGGCGACGTGATCCTCGAGGCTCAAGACCTGGTCAAGTACTTCCCGATCCGTCAGGGTGTCATCCAGCACACGGTCGGGCACGTGCGCGCCGTCGACGGCGTCAGCTTCCAGTTGCACGCGGGCGAGACGCTCGGCGTGGTCGGCGAGTCCGGCTGCGGCAAGTCGACCCTGGGCCGCCTGCTGGTGCGGCTCGAGGAGCCGACGTCCGGTCACGTGATGTTCGACGGCGTCGACATGTACAAGCAGACGGGCGCCGCCATGCGCCGGCTGCGACGCGACATCCAGATCGTCTTCCAGGACCCCTACACGTCGTTGAACCCGCGCAAGACCGTCGGCGACATCGTGGGCGAGCCATTCGAGATTCACCCCGAGGCCGCACCGAAGGGCGACCGGCGCCGGCGCGTCCAGGAGCTGCTCGACCTCGTCGGGCTCAGCCCCGAGCACATCAACCGCTACCCCCATCAGTTCAGCGGCGGCCAGCGCCAGCGCATCGGCGTGGCGCGCGGCATCGCCCTGAACCCGAAGGTGCTGGTGTGCGACGAGCCGGTCTCGGCGTTGGACGTATCGGTGCAGGCCCAGGTGGTCAACCTGCTCGAGCATCTGCAGCACGAGCTTGGCCTGGCCTACATCTTCATCGCGCACGACTTGGCCGTCGTGCGCCACATCAGCGACCGCGTCGCGGTCATGTACCTGGGCAAGATCGTCGAGCTGGGCGACGAGGCGCAGATCTACGACCACCCGACGCACCCCTACACGCAGGCGTTGCTGTCGGCCGTCCCGGTGCCCGACCCGACGCTGCGCGGCAAGCGCGAGCAGATAATGCTGACCGGCGACGTGCCCAGCCCCGCCAACCCGCCCAGCGGCTGCCGCTTCCACACCCGGTGCTGGAAAGCCCCGACGTGCCCGGGCGCGCCGGCGGACGGCGCGCCGGAACCCTGCCGCGCGGAAGAGCCGCAGCTGTCGATGCGGCCCGACGGTGTCGGCCAGCACGAGGCCGCCTGCCACTTCGCTGCGCCGCTGCCTGCCTGACGAGTGCGCTCTCGGCGTGTCACAGGCCCTGCTATGGTGGTCGAGTCATGTCCCGGCAGAAGGAGCGCCCCAGTGACCGGACCTCGTGATCATCGTGCGACGCATGTCGGATATGTCACGCGTGTGGCGCTGACTGCGGGTATCCGGAACTTCAGTGACGGACATGCCCAGGCCTGTGTCGAAAGCTCTGGTGGAATCTCCGATGTCGGCTGAGACGATGTGGAGGGGCCGTGCCTGATCGTGTGCTGCCAGCCGATGGGGGTGCAAGACGCGGGCGCCGTGGGTGGCGCGCCGCGCCGGCCGTCGCTGCTGTATCCGTGATGGCAATGATCGCCGGCTGCACCGGTCCGAACGGCACCGGACCAACGGGCGCGCCGGTGTCGAGCACGCCCGCCGGCCATCTGACCAGTGATTTGTACATCTCCGACGACAGCGGGTACGTGCTCAAGGTCTCCCCGGCCGGCGTACTTTCGGTTGTGGCGGGGAACGGCAAGAGATTTCAGAGGCCGACACCGGGAGCGGCCGCGTCGAGCCCGATCATGCCGTACGGCCTTGCTGTCGACCCTGCCGGCAACCTGTATGTCGCCGACAACCTTCTCGATGTGGTAAAGATCAGCGCGAACGGCGACCTGTCCATGGTGGCCGGAGGCGACCCGACCCCCGGACCTGATAGTCCGCAGCCATACATCGGTCCAGTGCCCGGCCCGGCTATGCGCAGTCCTATGCACCCCATTGACGTGGCGCTCGACACTGCTGGCAACGTTCATATCGCCGACGACACAGGGTATGTGCTCAAAGTGACGCCGGATGGAATGATGTCCATCGCTGCCGGCCTCGGGAAGGCCACTCTGCCCCCGGAACCCGGTCCGGCGACAACCAGTCCGATGTCACCCGCAGGCATCGATCTGGATCGGAGCGGCAACGTTTATTTGGCGGACAACAAGGGCTACGTGCTGAAGATCACCCCGGGCGGCGTCTTGTCGATCATCGCGAGCGTTGGCTCGTGCGGAGGCTCCACACCCGGGATGCGCCGCGCGTGTCTGGCGTCGGCCCCGATCGGCATCGCGGTCGATGACGCCGGCAATGTCTACGTGGCGGAAGGGCCCTACATCGACAAGATCGCCCCGGATGGCACGATCTCGACGGTTGCGGGCAACGGCAAGCTCGGGCAGGCGGTGCCGGGGCCGGCTGTCGACAGCCCGTTGATGCCGCTCGCTGTGGCCGTCGACAAGGCGGGCGACGTCTGTGTCATCACCCACTCGGCCGTCTACCTGGTCACCCCGGACGGCATGCTGTCTCTGGTGGCTGGGCAGCCGGATCGGCAAGACACGGTGCCGCAGCAGCCAACGCCCGGGCCGGCTACCGATAGCCCGGTGACGCCGGTCGGTGTGGCGCTCGGGCCCTAGGGCGTCGGCTTGGTAGTACGGCGGGGAGACGGCGTTCGGCGGACCCGGTAAGCTCTTGACGGTTCGCGCAGCAGAGCAGGAGACCCAATGACCGAACGCATCGCCCACCCCGCCCTCCGCGCACTGGTGGCCGACGCCGCCGACGCCGCCGCCCTGATCGGCGATGGCGACAAGATCGGCATCTCCGGGTTCACTGGCTCGGGCTATCCGAAGGCCGTGCCCGGGGCGCTGGCCGAGCGCATCGCGGCCGCCCACGAGCGCGGCGAGCGCTTCCAGGTGTCGCTGTTCTCGGGCGCGTCGACGGCGCCGGACTGCGACGGCGTCCTGGCCGATTGCGACGGCGTGGCCTTCCGCGCGCCCTACCAGTCCGACCCGCAACTGCGGGCGAAGATCAACGACGGTTCGGCCATGTACGCCGACATTCACCTGTCCAGTCTCGACGACCAGATCGTTCGCGGCTTCTTCGGTGAACTCGACTGGGCGATCGTCGAGGTCTCCGGCGTCAGCGCGGACGGTGGCCTGATCCCGTCCACATCGGTCGGCAACAACCGCACCTTTCTCGACCACGCCAAGCGCGTCATCATCGAGGTCAACGAGTGGCAAAGCGTCGACCTGCGGGGCCTGCACGACATCTACTACGGCATCGACGCGCAACCGCCCAACCGGGCTCCGATACCGCTGCTGCACGCCGGCGACATCATCGGACAGCCGACCCTGAACGTGGACCCGGCCAAGGTGGCGGCCGTCGTCATGACGGATCAGCACGACCGCAACGCCCCGTTCAAGGCCCCGGACGCCGACTCGGTCGCCATCGCCGCCCACTTGCTCGACTTCTTCGACAACGAAGTCAAGCAGGGGCGTCTGCCAGCCAACCTCCTGCCGCTGCAGTCTGGCGTCGGCAACATCGCCAACGCCGTCATGGTGGGGCTTCTGGACTCGAGGCTGACCGACCTCACGTCGTTCACCGAGGTGATCCAGGACGGCCTGCTCGACCTGATCGACGCGGGCAAGCTGAGCTTCGCGTCGGCGACGGCGTTCTCGCTGAGCCCCGATCACGCCCTGAGATTCAACGAGCACGCGGCCGACTACCGAGGCCGCATCGTGCTGCGTCCGCAGGACGTGTCCAACCACCCCGAGGTGATCCGCCGGCTCGGTGTGATCGCGATCAACGGCATGATCGAGGCCGACATCTACGGCAATGTCAACTCGTCCCAGATCTGCGGCCCCCGCATGCAGAACGGCATCGGCGGGTCGGGTGACTTCGCCCGCAACGGCTCGCTGTCGTGCTTCGTCTCGCCGTCGACGGCCAAGGGCGGCGCGATTTCGGCCATCGTGCCGATGGTCAGCCACGTCGACCACACCGAGCACGACGTGTCGGTCGTGATCACCGAGCAGGGTGTGGCGGATCTGCGCGGCCTGGCGCCGCGGCAGCGCGTCGACCGCATCATCGACCACTGCGCCCACCCCGACTACCGGCCCTTGCTGCGCGACTACTATGAGCGCGCGCTGCGCGTGACCAAGGGCATGCAGACACCCCACGACCTCAGCCAGGCCCTGAGCTTTCACCAGCGCTTCGTGGACACCGGCTCGATGCAGGCCTGACGGAGTCGAATCGGCGTGACGCCGGGCAGACGGTGTCGGTGCCACAGATCGCTCGTGCGATGGTTGCCCGATTGGACGGATAGGCATGTCGATGTAAGTCCGAGGAGCGACGCTTTGCTCGTGCCACGACTCTCCTCACCCATGCCCCGCACCGCCTTCCGGGGCGACCCGGCCGCCGACTCTAGCAAGGCTGACAAGCATGAAATCTCCTCAGTGGGATCAGTTCAGGACCGTCATTCTGCAGGTTCTTGCAGAAAAGAGTCCCAGTCGCTTGTGGAGCTCTACGAGATCGTGCCGAGGCGGTGCGGCCTGTCGGACGATGACTTGCGAGAGACCGTGCCGTCGGGCGAGCCGCGGTACAAGAATCGCATCAGTTGGATGGCAACCTATCTAACCCAGGCGCGATGCATCGAACGACCGAAGCGCGCCACCTATGCGATCACCGATCGCGGTCGATCCATGATTGACCAAGGTGGATTGATCACCCAGGAACGCCTTTCTCAGTTCCCTGAGTTCAGGCAGTTCTTGAGCAGATCCAGTACCAAGGCCGCTCACGAGATTCCGGAACAGGCGTCCGACGGGCTCCAGTTGGATGAGTCTCCCCTTGAAGCTATTGAGCAAGCCACGTCACAGATTCGAGACGCCTTGGAGGCGGATCTCCTGGATCGGCTCCGCGCCGTTGATCCGTATGCATTTGAGCGGTTGGTCATCCAGGTGCTAGGCGCGATGGGGTACGGAAAGGATGGAACTCTGGAAACGACGAAGGCTTCGGGTGACGGCGGCATCGATGGCGTCATCAGTCAAGACCCGCTGGGCCTCGACCGGATCTATGTTCAGGCCAAACGGTACGCCGATGCGTCTGTCCAGCCGAAGGACATACAGGCCTTCATGGGCGCGTTGAGCACTAGCCACGGTGACAGGGGCGTCTTCATCACCACATCTTCGTTCACCAAGGCAGCCATTGAGACCGTCGGCAAGAGCACATTTCGGGTGGAACTGATCGACGGCCCGCGCCTTGCCAAGCTGATGGTGGACGCAGGCGTAGGGGTTCAGCCGGTCCACGTCGACCCGGTGTACCGCCTCGATGAAGACTTCTTTGAGTGACCTTGGTTGCAGTGAACCAAGAGAAGTGCACACAGCGAACCGACAATTGAACAGTTTTCCACTCTGTAATCGTGCGAGTAGGATCAGAGCATATCGTACGAAAGGAGCGATCATGTCGGTTGTAACGGCAACGGAGTTCAAGACGAAGCTCGGCTACTACCTTGACAAGGTCGCCGAGGAGGACGTGATCATCACGCGTCAGGGAAGGGTGACGGCCAGGCTCTCCGCGCCGTCGCGTGATCGGCTGACCACCCTGAATGGACTCGTCGGGATCATCGCCGAGTCGACGATGACAGCTGATGATGCCCGCGCCGAGCGGCTGGCCTCGCGATGAGGGCATTGTTCGACAACAACGTGGTGATAGACGTCTTGCAGTCGCGTGCGGGTTTCGTCGAGGATTCGTATGCCGCCCTTCATCTGGTGGCGACAGGCGAGGTGGAGGGCTACATCGCAGCCAGCAGCCTAGTCGATGTTTGGTACATCTTGAAGAAGAGCCTTGGATCGGATGGGGCACGAATGGCGATCGTCGATCTGACGACGGCATTGTCGATCACGGATACAAGGGCGACCAGCGTCGCCGAAGCGCTGTTGTCGCCAGTCGATGATTTTGAGGACGCCGTCGTGGCAGCCTGCGCCAAGCGCATCGGGGCCGACGCGATCGTGACGCGGGACAAACATGGTTTCGCCAAGTCGGCTGTGCCGGCGATGAGCCCAGCCGAATTTGTGAAGGCCGCCCGGACCGGAGGCCAGATCGGCTGACTCGCGACATGCGGTGGGCAAGCTGTCGGCGTGCAGAGCCCGCCGTGCGACGACGAGCGAATCCCCTGCCAGGCGGGAAGGGTCAGGGCGCCGGCCCTGACACCCAGGACCCGGGGTCACCTCACGGGCATCAGCACATCGCGCAGAGACTCCACATCGTCACAGAGGGCGTCCGGCTTCAGTGCCGACAGTTCTTGCCGCTCGCCCGCGCCCCAGGTGACGATCACTGACGCCATGCCGGCGGCCCGGGACGCCTTGACGTCGTAGACGGCGTCGCCGACATAGGCGCACGAGTTGGGGTCGACACCGAGTTTGGCGGCCGCGGCCAGCAGTGGCTCGGGGTCGGGCTTGTGGGCGGCCGTGTCTTCCATGCAGCCCACGAGTTCGATCAGGCCTTCGACGCCGGCTTGCCGCATCGTGCCGAGCGCGGCGTCGTGCCGCTTGGACGTGACGACGCCCAGCGTGGCGCCGGCGGCGCGCAGGTCGGCCAGCAGTTGCGGCAGCCCCGGGTAGCCGCCGATCTGATCCATGTGGTTGTTGAAGCGCGCGCGGTAGGCGTCCTGTAGGGCGGCGGCGTGCGTTGGATCCTCGCGCGCGAAAGTCTGCGCCAGCGTCTCGCCGATCCAGCGCTTGGCCTGCTCGCGGGTGATGGCCCGTCCGGTAACCGACGCGAAGGCGTGCGTGTAGGACGCGACGACCAGGTCGATCGAGTTGGCCAGCGTACCGTCGAGGTCGAAGAGGACGACCGGCCACCGGGTTTTCCGCATCCACTCAGCCTAGGGGCGATCACCGGCCGTCGCCCCGGGTTCCGTCGTCCGGTCCTGCGGTGATCCCGGCGCCGGACGGTGGAATACTGGATGGTTCGACCGACCAAGGGATGCGACATGAAGTACGACCAAGCGGAACGCCTGAAAGATGTTCACTACGACGTGCGGGGTGCCAACATGGTCGAGGCTCAGCGCATGGAGGCCGCGGGGGAGCGCATCCTGAAGCTCAACATCGGCAATCTGGC
>JGI20166J26741_12042250_pt1 | contig 18996 bp, 9 predicted proteins | sample TergutCu122P5_FD_26741 | JGI IMG/M metagenome (IMG submission 26741)
ATTACCGTAGACGCGATATTCGCCGACAACGACAGCCCCTTCGACCGGTTTGCCGTTTTCGTCGACGACCCGCCCGCTGACGGTGACGCCCGGCCGCATGGTCATCGTTTTCACGAAACGGCCGTTCTCATCCGGCAGGAAGTCCGCAACGGCAAAACGTTGGCTTGCGTCCATAAAATCCGGGTGCGACAAGCTGAAATTCGACTGTTCATCGAGCAATTCGGGCGGCACGGTTTCGTTTTTCCAAATACCGTTTTCGTCCGTTTCAGCCCGCATAGCGCAATAAAAATTCGGTTCCTTGACACGGATACGGTCGCCCCAGGGGAGCGAAAATTCGACCTTGGCCCCGGCAATCGGCTTGCCCTGTTCGTCGGTGACAAGCCCGCCGACGGTGGTCGCTTTTTTGAGCGTGATTTCGTATCGTTCGGGAATCGGATCGACCGCCGGCGATTCCCATTGGGCGTAATACGGCGAGTAACCCGGCGATTTGACATTGATGTTGAACTTCTGCAACACGTCGTCTTTGCCGAACCGGACGATATACTCACCGTTGTCATCGGTTACGGCTTGAAGGGTGGCTCGCGACCACGACGCGGGTTTGGGATTGCCCCAAACGCTGAACTTGCCGCCGGCGACAGGCGAACCGTCTTCCGCCGACAGTCGCACGGTGAGCGTTTTTTCCCCTTCGGCGGCCGTTCCCGGCGAAGTGAACACGGCAACGACGGCCAAAATCAAAAACGGCAAAATGAAAACACGGTATCGCATCATGGTTTTCTCCAAAATTCATGTTGATTGATTGTCGGTTTCACCGTCATTTGTACCAATCAGAGACGCGAGGGTCACCGAGCGGTCGAACTGACAAAAACCGTTCTGCAACAGAAAGATTACCCCACTTCGACCGCTCCGTAACCGTCGCGGCTCTGATTTCAGTTACCCGGCACGATTTCGTACCACAGCGTTTTGCATTCCGGGCCGACGTGGATCGGTTCGTTTTCAAAACGGAGCGGTGCGTCCGAACGCCGGTTGCCGGCTTCATCGAGCGGGTAAACCAGCCAAGTGCCGTTTGACGGACTTTTCGGCAGCGTCAATTCCAGCGGGATGCCTTCGCAAAGCACGGGCGAGTCGCCCCATTTGTCGCCAAGTGTGTAAGCGTCGTCCGGGTCCCAGGAAGACGCTTTTTCGCGCGGTTTCGGTTCGCCGTTGGTGTTGTGCATCGTCCCGGTCGCGGTCAGCAGGTAACCTCCGTTCTCCTTGCCGCTCTCCAGTTTGAGCAGTGAAATCGTCGCAAAATCCAGCGTCGTCTTGCCCGGTTTCAGTTTAATGCCGCCATCAAAACTAAACTCGCGATCACGCACGAAACCGGTGAACAACTTGACATCCGGCGCATTGACCGTGAAATAACCGGCTCCTTTCTTGTCCATGTTCCAGTAAAGATCGTTTACATGAGTGCTGCTAGTGGCTCCCTCAATACCACCGCCCATAGAATCGGTTGCTTCGGTCACACGAAGGTTCGTGGCACAAAGGAGAGCGGAATCAAAAGACTCCCCAAACTCTGAAAAATTGAGAGCCTGCGGTGAAAGTTTTTTCGCAAGAATCTCGATTTCTTGATCAGCAGAAAGGCCATGTGACATAATATTTCTTGAAGGTCTGACCAACCCGCGTGCAAACATCGCGGCACAGGCGGGGGAGTGAACCAACTGCAAGGCATGGACGTTCATGTCGAAATAGCCGGTCAGTTTCGTCGGTTCCCCTTTCACTTCGTGGGCATAGGTGTACTGAAAAATGCCGTTCCAATGCTGGAAACGCCCGAACGCGGCCAGTATCGGCAAGCCTTCGCCGCTGAACTGGTTCGGATACGGATGGTTATACTCGCTGACGGTGTAGGGCTTTCCGGCAACACGGGCGGTCGCAAGCGGTCCCAAAATTTCCTTGTCCGCAAAGTTGGCCAGCGAACGATTGCGAATGAACCAATCGACGTTGTCCCACTGTTTGTTTGGCCAGCTCGGATGGTTCCAATAGGCGTGGTTGTCGCAGTAATCCAGCTCGGCCTGGACGTGCGTCGAACCGTAATTGAGCTGCGTTCCGCAGACCGGTGCCCTGACGCCGAGTTCGTCCTTGAGATAACGGTACATGCCGACCCAGTATTTCCGCTCGACATTAACCAGGAACGCCATCCAGTCTTTGGTCACACCCGGCATTCGTCCGGCATCGGTGCGTTTGAGATAAGGAATCGTGCCGTCTTCGAGTTTACATTCTCTGGGAAAGCCGAAGTTGCCGCCGGGCCGGAGCGTCACGTCGGCCAGTTCGTACCAGCCGACCGTCAAACCGGTGATGCAAAACCGGACGGCGTCGTCGGTTTCCGATCCCAGAAATTGATACGTGAATGTTTGCCAATCCGTCGTCAAATTCAGCGGAGCCGTCACGCCGACCACCGTCCACGGCTCGTGATCCATCGACACGGACATGCTGACACGGTTTGCACGATCCGACCTCATCCGGAACGAAAGCGTGTAAGGCTTCCCTTTTTCAATCGTGAAGCAGTGATAACCGATCTGCGGCACGTAGGAAACGCCCCCCGGTTTTCGCACATTCATGCGGAGCAGGCCATCTTTGTCGGCAGCCTTGACAGTCGCGTCGCAATCAACGATGTCGTCGGTTTGCCAGTACCAGTTTTTGCCGTCGCCGGATGGTTCGCCAATCTGAAACGGCGTCTTGAAATCACCCCCTTTGAGAATTTCCTCGCCGAGCGGTTCATCGACGATCGCCCACGCTTTGTTCATCGCGTCCGTCGAACCGTATTTCGCTTTCAACCAGTCGTTCCACTGCCGCCGCAACTCCGCCATGTACGGATCGGGCAAATTGTCGAGCGACAGGTTGCCCCAAACGTTCGTCCAGACAAGAATGATCGAATCTTCATTGCTGATTTCAACCAGTGCGACCGCTGGTTCGTCCGTGTAAGCGAGTTTCGTGTAGGGATTGACATGCGTCAGCAACATCCGGGCGTACTCTTTTTGCTTTTCGATCATCGGCGGATAAAAATTGCCGACCCCTTTGTCGTACTCCGGTCGCTGGTCTTTGTACGGAAAGCCGTCGCGGTCGTCCAGCCATCGGGCGACATGCAGGTTGATTTCAACGTAAATGCCGTGATTTTTCAGGCAATAGACCAGATAATCGAGCCGGTCAACCTGCTTGGGGTCGAAATCGGTATGATTTTTGGGATTCCAGCCGCCGAAAATGTCCCAGGCATCCATCCAGTGCAGCCGCACACAGTTGTAACCGAACTTCGCCAGCCGGGCGGCGATCCGCTCGGCCTGTTCGTGCGTCGGAAAGTTCGCCGCACCGGAAAAATTGGTGCCCCAGAAGCGAATCTCGCCGGCATCATTGACGAACGTTTCCCCTTCGACTCGGATAAACCCGTGTTTCCCGGCGGGAGCATCGAGGTATTTGGCCATGTTCGTCGCGTTCACCGGGGCTTCATAAGAAACGACAAACGGAAAGAACGGCGAGGTTTCCTGAGCAAACGCTGACAGGCTTGTGCCCAGGCACAACAGTAAAATGACGGTCATTATTTTGACGATACGCATGAGATACCTCTTGTGAGTGAGTTTCGTGGTGGAAAAGACGACATTCAAGACAGAACATATTATACAGAAATCACAAGGCGAAATCAATCAGAACACGAAACGTCGGCGAGTGCCGGGAATAGCAGCCCGGAGCGTAAGCGACGGGGTAAACAATGGTTCGGTCACCGTGCTGACGCTTGGGGCTGAGGCTCGGCAACGACGAGGAGGTTCGCGCCGGGGAGCGGGAGCCATCGTTCGAAAAACGCGGACACGGGCACCAAAGTATTGAAAATTTTGAGTTGAAATTTCCCGGCGTTTTTTCGTCTCAGCAAAACGGAGTTGACGAACCATCCAAACAGGGCCATGAAATTAAACGACCGCAATTTGACGACCCGGTAACCGGATTGCGACAGCAGATTTTTGACGCCCTGTGAAGTGTAACGCCGGTAATGCCCCTCGGCTTTGTCCATCGCGCCGTAAAGCCATTTGTGTTGCGGTAAAATGAGGATCAGTTTGCCGTGATTTTGCAAAAGCGGTTTCAAACGACGCAAAGCGTCGCCGTCTTTTTCGAGATGTTCGAGCACGTTGAACATCACGAGCGTGTCGTATTGCGACTTGCCTTGCGATTTTTCCATGACGGCCTGCACGTCTTCCTCCGAATGGACGTCCAGCTTGCAAACATTGATGGTGTCGTTGCCGTCGTAATGATTTTCAAGGATTCTGACGTATTCGGGATCACAGTCGGTCAGCGTCAACCGTTCCCGTTGCGGCAAACACCTGCTGACGTTTCCGATGCCCGAGCCGATTTCGAGAATTTTGCTTCCGAACCATTTTGAGGCGAGCCGGACTTGCCACTGCGTGTATTTGCGGACGTGATTCATCGACTGCAAAACGGACCGGCAGTTCTTTTCGTCGTAACAATCATCGATCAGCCAGTACTTGAAAATGGTCCAGACGGCACTGACGCCGTCTTTCCAGCCGATCTTTTTTCCTTCGTCGTAACGGCGGCCGTGATAGCTGATCGGCACTTCATAAAACACCGCTTTGCGTTTGGCGAGTTTGGCCGTCAGTTCCGGTTCAATCCCGAAACGGTTGGAGCGAATCGGGATCGATTTGACCAGTTCGGAGCGAAACGCCTTGTAACAGGTTTCCATGTCGGTCAGATCAAGACCGGTCGCCCAATTGGAAAGATGAGTCAGAAACAGATTGCCGAGCTTGTGATGATAATGAACGATCCGCCGCATTTCGCGTGTTGCAAAACGCGAGCCATAAACCACGTCGGCATGACCGTCGAGAATCGGCTGCAACACTCTCGCATAATCATTCGGATCATATTCCAGGTCGGCGTCCTGGATGATCGCAAATTGACCGGTCATTTCCCGGATCGCCCGGCGAATCGCGGCCCCTTTTCCCATGTTGACCGGCTGGTCGAACGCGCGGATTTGCGGATACTTCGCGCACAATTCCCGGATGACCTGCGGTGTCCGGTCTTTCGAGGCGTCGTTGACGATCACGATCTCCTTTTGCAGATTTTCCGGAACAGGTGCAGCGATCACCCGTTCCAGAATCCGCGCCAAGTAATTTTGTTCATTATAAACGGGAATCAAAATCGAAAGAACCGCCGGATGCGTGATGCGTTCCATATAAAAACCGAAATCATTTTAAAATTGTGGTATCCGTAAAGGGTGCAGTTGTCAGGGTACAGGGGGCAGGATTTGTTATTCCTGTTCCCTGATACCTGCCCTCTTGTCGCCTTCGTGGTGAATACTCCGCAGCCGCATGACTTCCTGAAACTGCCGTTGCCAAACCGGGTTTTCCGGGTCCAGTTTCATGATCAATTGCAAACGTCCGAGTGCTTTGTCGTATTCCTTTTTTTGAATGGAAACGTTGACGAGTGCGTTGAGGACGTCGATCGACGTTTTATCGTTTTGCCAGGCATTAATCAATTGCCGTTCCGCTTCTTCGATTTTTCCCGTCTGCAAAAGCAACACGCCGTAATTGTAAAACATCCGTGCGTTGCCGGTTTTGATGTGTTGCAATGCTTGGGCGAACATCGTTTCCGATTCCGCAAACCGCCGTTGTTCGGCATACAGCAGGGCCAGCGAGTAATATGTTTCCCCATGCGCAGGATCGATTTCAATGACACGCTTGAACTCCGCTTCCGTCTCCTGAGGTTCCGAACGCAAATGGTGCAACATGGCAAGGTTGACATGCGCCGGGATGAACTGCGGGTCGATTTTAATCGCCTGTCGATACGCAAGCAACGACGGTTGCGTCAAACGGCGCACCGTTTCGACGGTCGCCTGTTGCGATGTTTGTGTTTCGGATTGTTGTGCTTCGATCAGTTGCGGTGTCGCGAGGTTTTCCCAAAGAACGGCGAGATTCAAATGCGCCGCCGGATGGTCGGACGATGCGTTCAGCGAAGCGATGTATTCCTGCAATGCCGCATCGAACCGTTTTTTGTCGTCTGCGGAAAACTGTTTTTGTGAAACGGACGACAGCACCCGTGCCGTTTCACAACGGACGGCTCGTACCGGATCGCCCAGCAACGGCGACAACTCCGCCCAGCGTGTTTCCGGAGGCAGGTTTTCGAACGCTGGAACCGCCGCCAGCCGCACATTCGGATCGTTGTCCTTGAGCGCATTGCGACACGCGGCCATTATTTCCGGCAAAACATCCGGCGTTTGACAACGCCCTAAAAGTGAAACGGTGCTTGCCCGGACAATCGGTCGCAGTTTGTCCGTGTTCGTTTGATTTGCAACGAGCAACAATTTTTCCGCCGCGTCCGGATCGCCGTTTCGCCCCGCCGTGATCGCAAATGCAACATGATCATGTTGCGAATGGTCACGTTGCGATGAATTTCCATCGCCGGACGCATGCCATTTGCGAACCTGTTGTAACGCCCGCCCGGGCGTTTCCCCTTTTGCCTCATCGCGGTGACATTGGCTGCACGCGTTCGGAATACCGAGCGCGATCGTCAGTTCCGGATCCGGAATTTTAATGTTGTGATCGTGTCTCGGATCAACGATCATGTACGTCGTCACCGGCATGTGACATTCGATGCAAAGCGTTCCCGGCTTGGTCGCGTCGGCATGATGATGGTGTGCCGGCGAGTCAAACGTCTTGTCGTGACATTGCGTGCAAAGGGCGTTTCCCTCGTGCGTCAATTTCGCTGAATGCGGATCATGACACGTCGAACAACGAACCCCTTTCTCCGACATGCGACTCTGCATAAATGAGGTGTATTCGTAAGACTCCTCAAGAATTTGGCCGTCGGCGTAAAACAGGTTGCCGTCGATGAGCGACGGAACGTAATGATCGAAAAAATGCGAACCCGGAGGTTGCGTTCCTTCCTTCAAAACCCGCCGGTGTGCATGACACGGGGCGCACATCCCGATTTCTTCGCGACTGCTCATCTCCGAAAGAAGCGGCAAGCCCAAATCTTCGGAACGGTCGCTGGTTTTCAGAAGGTTCGGAATACTCATCCGTTCGACATGTCGTCCGCACGGGCCGTGACACGATTGACAACCGACACTCATTTCAGACCATTTCGTATGGTAACGGTTTGTCTCAACATCATAATTTTTCTGCAAGTCGGTCGTGTGACAGCCGGCACATGCGTAATTCCAGTTTTGCACCGGTTTCGTCCAGTGCAACAGGTCGCCGGACAAAATCCGCTCTTTCGGGTACAGGTGAAACCATCGTTTTTGACTGACATCCCAGGCAACCGGCAAACATTGAATCCGACCGTCGGGAAATTCCACAAGATATTGCTGCAACGGTCTGATTCCCATCGTGTATTTGATCTCAAATGTTTCGTCTTTTCCCGAAGCATTGTCGCATTCGACCATGAATCGGTCGTTTTTTCGAAAAAAGCGGTACTTTTGCCCGAAATCGATGTTGATTTTCCCTTCGGCGGCCAAACGATGCAAAAGATCGACAACCCGCTGGTGTACGTCCTGCACATCGCAGGGACGAATCGGGCAAACATTCAAAAACGGTGTCGCGGAAGCTGTCTTCCTGATACTTTCCGGGTCAAAAGTTGCAGACGACAACGGATGATTTGCCAGGAGCCGTTGCAATTCGGCTTTTTTTTCCTGCGGGAGCACGGCATTCAATTTTGAAAGGACATCGCTTTTCGCGTCGGCCAAACCTTGGGCAAGCAGAGGAAGACCGGCCTCCTGTACGACCGTTTTCAATTCGTCCCCGGACAATCGGGCAAGATCGTCGAAGCCGGCATGCACGAAAAGCACGTCATTGAAATCCGCTTGCACCGTCTCCGGCGACACGGCCCCCATGGCCAGTTGGTGTTTGGAACCGTACCACAGCCGGAACTCTTTTTCGTGACACGCCGAACAAGACTGTTTGGCCGCGTAATAATTTTTCCCGGAAAGCGGAATCGGTTCCGGGGCAATTTGCAAAACATCATCCGCCGTTGCCGGCAAATGGACCGCGAAAATGACAAAATACGAAACGAAGAAACGCAAAGCGCAGAGTGCAAAACGCAGAGATAAAATCACTTTGCGTTTTGCACTTTGCTCTTTGTATAATCTTCGTGTCACTTCGTCGCTTCGTGGTAAAAAACATTACGATGGAGAACTAAAGCGACGCGTTTTTTTTCCGGCCTCGCAAACGTTGTCCCAACGCGGAACGCAAAAAATATCGCAACAGGATCAAAGTCAACACCGCCGCTCCGATGCCCAACGACGTTCCGATGACATCTTCAAAAAAATCGACAACATCACAGGTTCTCGGCGGGTCAAAATATTGAATGATTTCCGAGATCATCCCGAACAGGCAAATCAATGCCCACGTCAAAAACAGTCTTGGGCGGTATTGCGCACATGTGGTCATATAACTGAGAACGAAGAACAGCAGAATATGCGCCCCAAATGCAGGAACTTCAATCCCCGTATAGGGGTTTTTCGCAAAAAGCAAATAGCAGGCGACAAACCAAAATACAACCGTGACCCAAAAAGCGACGGCGTATAAGTTTTTTTTATGCATTTCAACAACTTGAGTGATTAATACAAAAAACAGGAAAACACCTCGGTTTATTGTGCCGCTAATAAAATTTGGGTTTGTCCGATAAATCGCCTGCATCGCCGACAACAAAAAGTCCCGTTATTTTGCGCGTATGAATAATTGTCGGCGCAGCAGGCTGCCATGGAAGCGGTTCAAATTTTATGATCGCATCTATAATGATACGTTTTAAATCGGCGTTTGTCGAATCCGGCTGCGGTATCCCTTTTACGCTTCTTCGACGACGGTCCATCCGATCGCTTTGGCGAGCGCGAAGACCGGCTCTTTCAAGTCGCCGTAATAGGTGACGCGATGCCACCCCCAGCGGTCCCACTCGGTGAAGATTTTTTCAAAATCCCCGACCGGCACGGCGGCAAGTTTCGTCCGGCAGGCACGGTCTTCCTTGTTGTTGGCAACCGCCTTGGCCTGATGAAACAAAATTTCCTTGCGCTCGGGCGCAAATTCCACCGTCGTCGTCATGTACCCGACCGGAAGTGTCGAACGGAGCGAAGCCCCGCTACGGTCTTCCGAATGCGTCAGGATCGTAAACGGATTCTCCGGACCGTCCGGTCCGAACGCTTTGTTGGACGCGACGCAATGCGCGTAAATGATTTGCCGCGTTGCAATGTCGACGACCGGGTCGGAAATGTAACCGGGGCGGCCTTTGGTGAGTGCCGTCATGACCACCATCGTCAGTGTCGAGCGGTTGTCGCATTCGCAAGCACCGATCAGACCTTCGTTGAGCAGTTCGTGAAAGCCGAGACATGGATAAGCATGGATATGATTGCCGTAAAAACCGCCGAGACAGTTGATCGTGATCGCACAGGCATCGTGCTTTTTCATGCATTCCTTTTGTGCCAGGTACATCCGGGCGGACGCTTCAAGCGTTTCTTCCGGAATGCCGATGATCTCTTCCGCAGTTTTTTTCCAGCGTTCGACGATTTTTTTCGCTTCTTCCCTGTCCGCTTTTTCCCAGAAATCGTTCAGTTCGGAGAAAGGAATCCGAATCGTTTCAATGCCGAACGTGTTTTTTATATACCCCTCGTCGAATTGCACCCAACCTTTTTCGACTTCAATGATTTTTTTCGTTTTCAGTTCCTTGAAAAGCTCCTCCATGCCGAGCGTTTCGCACTTGTCCTCAATGCAAGTCATATCCTCCGCCTTGGCGGTGCGTTGACGCCGGACATCGGCAACGGCTTCCGCAAATTTTTCGACCGGCTTTCCTTCCTTGACCAGTGAAAAGCATCTTGCGGCGGCCACCAGATCGCGAACCCTGCTGGAGGAAATAAACGCAAAATTAGGGGTTTTCGCCCGGATTTGCCCGGCGGTGTAGGCGAGAAAACCACCGCTTCCGGCGTACAAAAAGTCGGCAAACAAAACCGGCTTGCCTGTCGTCACCGCCGTTTGGACAACCTGATTCCAGCAGTTCATCTGCATGACAAGATAACCGTCGATATTTTTGGCGGCGGCATCCTCGGCGATGACTTTTTCCGTCGCTTCCTTGCCGCTGACCATGGTCGGGATGAAATCAATTCCCGGACACCCCCTGGTCAACGCCCCCACGGTGCGGTCCATGATCGGCACGAAATCGTAACCGATGTTCGGCCAGTCGGGAACCGCCTGTTGTGCGGCGTGCAAGGCAAACAGGACGCGTATCTTCATGTTTCCGTTGCCGTCGTCGGCACGCGCGGCATTTTTCAACGTCAACAGGCCGCTTGAAGTTCCAAGCACACCGGCACATGTCGTGCAGCCGGCGGCAAGAAAAGAACGACGAGAAAACCCGCTGCAACCGCAGCCACAATGCGATTCATGATTTTCCATGATTTTTACCCTCTTTCATCTTTGTGCAAAGCAATGAAAATTGAATATCGAAACACAAGAATCATTTTAACAAAACAAGCAACGAAAAGCAATAAGAACCGCACAAGGCCGGGGACTTGCCGCCAGCCCGGTTCTGCATTAAAATGCAACGGCACGCTGGTGATTGAACAGGTGTGCGCCCTTAGTGTAGCGGCAACACGGCAGCTTCCCAAGCTGCAATTGAGGGTTCGACTCCCTTAGGGCGCTCTCTTTTTCTCTGTGTTTCTGAATTGCGTCACAAGGTGACGCTGCTAACGACGTCCGGTCTCTGCAAGAAAACCGATGAAACCAAATGTTCTGATTTTACGGGCTCCGGGAACCAATTGTAACGACGAAACCGCGTTTGCGTTCGAGCTTGCCGGTGCCCGGGCTGAGCAGGTCCACATCAACCGCTTGCTGGAACAGCCGAATTTACTCGAAAATTTCCAGATTTTTTGTTTTCCGGGCGGTTTCAGTTACGGGGACGACATCGCCTCCGGACGGATTCTTGCCAACCAAATCAAACATTCCCTCCAAAATGCCGTCAACGACTTCAAGTTTCAAAAAAAGTTGATACTTGGTATATGCAACGGTTTTCAAATTATGATTCGGAGCGGTATTTTGCTTGCCGACGATGCGTCGGGGGCGAAAGCGACGCTCAATTGGAACGATTCGGGCGTTTTTTATGCCGGTTGGACGCAACTCCGCGTCATTTCGGAAAATCCGGAGAAATGTGTTTTTCTTCGCGGAATCCGTTCGATGTACCTGCCGGTGGCGCACGCCGAAGGGAAATTCATGGCCCGAAATCCGCAAGTGCTCCAAAATCTCGAGCAAAACGGGCAACTTGTCTTAAAATATGAGGCGTCGGACAATCCGAACGGTGCCCAGGCGAATGTCGCGGGAATTTGTGACGAAACCGGTCATGCATTCGGTCTGATGCCGCACCCGGAACGGCACATCCAGCCAACACAGCATCCCCGCTGGACTCGCGGCGACGCCGGTCCCGTCGGCGACGGTTTCGCCGTATTCCAAAACGCCGTTTCGTACTTTCTGTAATCGGGGTTTCGCAATCCACAAAAAAAACGCGAACCGGCGGTAACCGTTTCGCGTTTAAGGTGCAAGCTGACGTTGCAGGTTTATTTTTTTTCTTAGCCGAGCAGTGACGCGGCGTATTGCGGCAACTGGTTGGCGATGCCGAGCACTTTCGTACCGGATTGCACGAGAATCTGATACCTGGTCAGGTTCGAGCTTTCCGTCGCGAAGTCGGCGTCGACAATATCGGATCGTGCGGCGGTCAACTGTTCAATCGAGTTTTCCAGGGTCACGATGTTCGTGTCGAACGTCGATTTCTGGATGGCACCCAATCGACCCCGCGTGCTCGCCACGGCAGTGATCGCTTCCTGAACGATCCGGTCGGCCAACGAGGTGTTCGTCGAAAGGTCGGCAGCACCGCCGCTCCGAAGATCGGACATTCTTCCCGAAATCCCGCCCAAGTCAGTGGTCGCAACGCTCGGAATTCCGAAACGGTACTGTTGTGCCGAGATGACATCCGGGCCGAGTTGGATGACGGCCCCGCCGGAAACGATGTCGAACGTGTAACTGTCGCCGGACTGGGCATTTTCACCGACCGTGGCCGAAAACGAAAGGTTGGTCGTGCTGAGCGAGATGTTTCGCCCGTCCGACTGCATTTTCTGGCCATTGGCCGTCGCCACGGTGTCCGTTCCGTAGGAGCGCGATTGGGTTTGACCTGTCACGGAATCGACCGTATTGAATGTTCCCGAAATCACGTCGATCTGCACGAATTGTTTCGAGCCGACATCGACCGATTCGAGAATCATCTGGTTCGACGTGTCGTCCGTGTTCCAGAGCATGCTTGCCCCGCCTTTGTAACCGGCCTGATACAACCCGCCAGCCAGCGAAATGGAGTCGTCGGTCAGATTGACAAGACCGCTTCCGTCCGAGCGAAGCTGGACTTCGAACAGGTTTCGCGTGGCCGCGCTGGTTGCAATGATGTTTTTCACGTCATTGGCCGTGGTCGTTCCCGGATTGACAAAGACCGTGATCTGGTTGGTATTCGTGTCAAAATCCGCATACGGGCTGACATTGCTGTCGGTGAGTGCGACGTATCTGAGCGTCGTCCCTTCGAGTTCCGTTCCGGCGTTCTTGCCGAGCAGGGTGAATCCCGCATTGGCACCGTTGACGGCCACGATTTCCGAAAGCGGTTTCGTCGATCCGACCTGGGAACCGCACGAAGTGAATTGGATGCCGTTGTCGATGAGGTTGCCGCAATTGTCGTAGGAAATCGTCGATTGCAACAGGCCGCTGCCGCCGGAGGCATCGCAGAGGGACGGCGTCACTCCCGGAGGATAAATCAGACTGGCACTGATGCCGCGAGTCTGTTCCGGAGTCAACCGGTCCATGAAATTAACCAGATCGGCGGCGGTCGTGATCGAATTTCCGTAGGCGTCGGTTGCCAGATTGACGATCATGGCCCCTTTTTCAAGGATGCCACCCGACGTGACCATGCGCGGGGCATTGACGGTTCCGCATCCGCTCGGATCGGCAACCGGCCCGACGGTGTCGCGGCGGAAGTCGATGTTGCCGACGCCGGTGCTTGCACCATAGTTCGCGGCGGTAAACAGCTTCGCAATTTCCGGGTTTTCATTGATCAGCTTGATGATGTCGTTGGTCTGGAACGATCCGAATTTACTGTCAATATCGACGACGTTGGCATCCGTGGCCACCGTTGAAACGGTCAAATCGCCGGAAAGCGCGGTGTCCGCCACGGCGATGATCGTCGTTGCCGCAGGGTCAATCGTGCTCACTCCGTCCGGTCCCACGCCGGAAAGATCGTCGTAAAGGGCGACTTCAATGACGCCGCCCGCATGACCGCCAGTCGTTCCCGTATTGCCGAGCGTCGCCGTATTGCTGTTCCCAAGAATCGATGCGAAGTTCATGCTCCCGTCGTTCGCAACGAGGCGCGAAGCCGAGTAATCATTGCTGCCGGCGTAGTCGCGGTAAGTGTCGCTGTAGTCCAGTTCGAAGCTGAACATCTCGCGAAGTGCCGCGTTGGTCGGGTCTTTCTGGAACGAATCAATGACCGTCGCCAGGTTGACACTCGCATCATTGACGGTGATATTGAACGTTTTCGTATCGGCATTGTAATTGAACGCAACCGCGGCGGTTTGCGATTTGTCGAGCGTTGCCTGAATCGTGACGTTATTGAAATTTTCACCCCCTTGCAGGGCATTGAAAATGAACGTCCCGTTAAAGCCGCCTGGAGGGGTCGTGCCGTCGGAGCCGCTGGTCGTGTCGCTCAAATTACCGCCGAGATTCCCGAAGGCCATGGCATTCGATGGGCCGGAGGAATAAGTGACGGTGCTGCCGACGGTTGTGGCCTGTGTATTGTTGATGACCCGCTTGAACCGGACGACGGCATCGTCATACGCACTGCCCGAATTGTCCGCCGTGATGCTGAACGACGCATTCGCATTGTAAGCGGCCAGATTCGCCTTGGCATCACCGGTGATATCCGGGGCAAACGAAATGCTCAAATCCTGATTCGCGCCGTTGGTGACGAATTGGATGTTCGGCGAATTATCCGGTCCCAGGAACTGGATTCCGTTGCCGTTAAAGGGACACCCGTAATAGGCGACTTCGTTGAAGAGGGTCAGTTTGCCCGCACCGCTTTGCGAATTCGGGGCGTTGGTCGCCGAAATCAACTGCGACAGCGTCGCGTCGTTGTTGATGAAATCGATCAGTTGCTGTGCGGTCGTGTTGCTCACGTTTCCGTTATGCCCGCCGGTCAAAGCGCCACTGAAAACACGAAGCGTCTTGTCGGTAATCGGCGAGGTGGCGGGTGCGACGGGGGCCGGATACGTGGGGGGAACCAGGGGAGCCGCAAAGTTCGTGCCGTCGGCGAACAACGTCCCTGACCCGTTACTGTCCTGGGCATTCGTGATGCTGAACAATCCCTGCAAATTCTTGGGAGCCGTCGTGGCGAATTCATCGACCACTTGCTGAGCCGTGACCGTCGCATTATTGACGGCGATGATCAGGGCCGCATGATCCGTTCCGATTTGCCCGACAAGCTCGCCGGTTGTCTTTGTCGCGGTATTTGTCGGCTGAACCCCTGTACCTGCGGTGACACCACCGGCAAAAACGCTTGAATCAATCAAATCACTGAAATTTTGCGTTCGCTGGGCGGTTGGATTATTCGTGGGGTCGGCATTATACAGCGTCATGCTGAAGAGGCTTTGACCGTTGGAATCCTTGACGCTTTGGACGGCATCCCGCAACTGGGCCAATGTCATCGTGGCATCGGTGGCACTGGTGCCAAGATTTCCGGCAATCGTGATGGTCTTGTTTGTCGCATCCGTGCTCACGCGGAACGTTCCGTCCGTAACCGTGGTGTCATTGGCAAAGACAAACTGATAACCGTTGTACGCGGAACCCGCCTGGGTGGCCTGGATTTGGATGAAGCTGTTGGAAGCAACGCCGGCAGCATTAACACCGCCGCTTGCAAATGAGGTCGAAGCACGTTGCGCCTGATCGACAAAACTGAACGCGGCGTTCGTTCCGCCCGCGGCCGTTACGGCGGCGGCGTCCTGAACGTAAATGACATCGGTGTTGTTGTATTTGGTGTCGCCGGTCAATGCCTGGATATTCAAGGCGTTGTTCGAACGCACGTCGATGGTGTAATTCGAAACCGCAGCGGCGTCAACGGCAGCTCCTCCCGAAGCACTTGCCGCCAACCCCGTGGCATTCGAAGTCTTGTTAATGGCGTCAACCACTTCATCAATCGTCGTCGTTCCGTCGTCATTGAGCGTGATGGTGAGTTCCCCTTTGTTTTTGTCATAAACGGAGGTCGGGGAACCAGGGATCGTGTCCTTGTTGAAAACCCAGTTGACTTTGGTAACATTGGCACCTGTGGAGGAATCCAAATACAGATAGTTTGTGCCGTCGTAAGTGACCGCCTTGGTGTAAATTCCGAGGCTCGATTCGTCGATCCGGTCGTTTCCGGCATTTTGCCAGGGGTCCATTTGGAGTTGGAATTCGATGACGCCGCAACCGCTGTTCGTATTGCCGCAACTGTCGGTCGAACTTCCCGACGGCGGAGTGATCGTGTAACTGATTCCGCTCGAATTACCGGCGGTGTATTTGATCGCGTAGTTTCCGGCGGCGAAACCGGCGTCTTTGGCGGTGATGATGATGTCGTTGTCCGCACCGGCACTGGTCACAATGATCTGGCCCGCATTGGCGGCACTTCCGGCAACGGCGCGAACGCCGGTCGAGTCCGAAACCCGGTTGATCGCTTCGGCCATGTCGGTGGTCGTCGTGTTGGCCCCGAAGGAAAACGTCTGCGAACCGCGATTTCCGGTCAGTTTGAATGTGGCACCGTCACTTCCGAGCGCGGCCTGGTTGAAAACTTGCGCACCGCTTGTCGCAGCGGCCTGAACGTTGATCCTGACACCGAGCTTGTCCGCCGTGCCGAAGTTCGCCGTGTTGATTTGAAGATTCGCAAGTTGCGATCTGTTCAGCCCTGCCGTTTGAAACGCGAGCGAACCGTCCAAGAGTTTTTGCCCCATGTAATCGGTCGATTGCGAAATGCGGTCGATGGCATCAAGCGTGGCGTCGACCTGAAGCTGATTGGCCGCAATCTGATCGGCACTCATCGTCCCGGTGCTCGCCGCCTGGTTAACCAGCCCGCGAATGTCGTTGAGCAGGTCACCCACCTGACCGAGAGCACTGTCGGCCAATGCCACCATGCCGTTGGCCCGTTTCGTGTTTTGCAACGCCGCATTGGAAGCGGTGATCTGGCTGCGAAGCTGTTCACTTGCGATCAACCCCGCCGGATCGTCCTTTGCCGAGTTAATTCTCAAGCCGGTGGAAATCCTGGTCAACGTATCAGTCAAACCCGACATGTTTCGCACCAGGTTCATCTGTGCCGTCATTGAGTTAACATTGGTATTAACATAGAGTCCTGACATGTGAAATTACCCTTTCTCTCTACAATCCAATGCCGAAGCCCGACCTTCCGACCGACTCGCCTCTCTCCTTAAAAAAACGAATCGTCTGATTTGGATCGCACTGACATGCGACATGGTTGACAGTAAAACAGTTGTGTATCTCGAAATCAAATTGACCTAAACAGGGTTGAATATCGATTGAAAATTCAACCCTCTCGCATGTGCCTTCTCCAATATCTTGACCATGTACAAAAGCTGACTGACCAAATCAAAAATCTAATACCGCCATACATGAGTCAAGTACAATTCTTAGTTTAGTATAGGTTGAAAATTTGCAACGAAAGAAAAATTTCTGTAAAATTTACAAATTACTGAAATTAAATGACTTGCGTTGATAATTTCACTTATGTCGCATGAGTGATTTACATGTTTTAGCACAAATAGACAATTGACATGCTTACATCACTTAAAAATCGGATAGGCAAAATAACTACTTTAGATAAATATTGAGTTTGCTCAAAATTAGTGTTATTATTTACACCACTTGATTTCATTTCGACAGAATCAGTACGATGCCCGAACTGAAAAACACTGGAAACCGGGGCGGAAAGAAAAAGATTGCCTCAAGAAACGCAAAAACGGAACAATTGGAGTTACAAGTGTTTAGGTAAACACATAACTCTCAACTTCCGTTTTGTAACGAAATTGCATTTCGTAAGAAACTTGGCGATTTTGTGAATAAAATGACGGGCAGTTACTGTTTCAATGAACACAAGGATTGTGTTCCATCATTTTCCCGGATTCCGCTTCTTTTCGAATGGCATCGAAAATTTCCTGACGATGCACGGTCACGTCTCTGGGTGCCTCGATTCCGAGACGCACCCGGTCTCCCCGCACTTCCACCACCGTGATCACGATATGATCACCAATGTGAATGCTTTCATCTGTATATCTTGATAAAACTAACACTTTTCTACCTCCGTGTGACTTTAAAAAACCAATTTTGGCTCCTGATTGACATGTTCTCTGATAATGCTTATCGGTATAAAAAATGGATAAAATAAAAAAAATACACAAAATAAAGAAATAAAACAAAATTGGTAATTACAAAATGATTGATTAACATAAACAGACCATTTTTGTCTGTCATCCTTTGGTCATACGAAAATTTTTGTGATTTGTTTCCAATTTTTTTGCTTTTTTTCAGGAAATTTGCCATCTTGCATTTTCATGTCTAATCCTATATCTTTGGAGAAAAAGCAAACCGTACTACAGGCAGTGCGGCTACACTCCAACGATGATACGATTTTTGACGGAAAGGTTCATTGATGACAAAAACACTCAATATCGGATTGCTCGGTTGTGGTTTCATGGGGCGGACCCACTCCAACGCCTACTCTCAGGTCAACCATTTTTTCGAATTGGAACACAAACCGGTCCTGAAAGCGTGTTACGGACGCGAAGAGGACCTTGAAACGCTTAAAAAATTTCAAAAAATGTGGGGCTACGAGTCGATCGAGACCGACTGGCAAAAGTTGATCGCCCGGAACGACATCGACCTGATTGACGTTGTCGCGCCGAATTTTTTGCATCACGACATGGTGGTCGCCGCGGCAAAAGCGGGCAAAATGATCGTCTGCGAAAAACCGATGGCGATGAACCTGAAAGAGGCCGAAGAAATGGTCGCCGCCATTGAAAAAGCGGGAGTCGCCAACATGGTGATGTTCAATTACCGGCGTGTTCCTGCGATTTCCCTGTTCAAACAGATCGTGGATGAAGGACGAATCGGAAAAACGTTTCATTATCGTGCCACGTACAATCAGGATTACACGATTAATCAGAAAGTCCCGCAAGGAGGGGCCGCACTTTGGCGGCTTGATGCCAAAGCCGCCGGCAGCGGTGTCACCGGCGATTTGCTCGCCCACTCGATCGATACCGCCGAGTGGATCAACGGCCCGATCAAAAAAGTGGTTGCGCATACCGAAATTTTCATCAAGGAGCGTCCCCATGCGGACACTGGAAAAATGACGCCGGTCACCATTGACGACGCTTGCATGTTTCTCGCCGTGTTCGCCAACGGGTCGATCGGAACGTTCGAAAGCACCCGTTACGCCCGGGGACGCAAGAATTACAGTTCCATGGAAATCAACGGCGAAAACGGCGCTCTGTTTTTCAACCTTGAAGAACCGGAATACCTGCAATTTTTCCGATATGCCGACCCGCAGACCGGCAAAAAAATCGAAGACCATCTCACCGGCTGGCAGCGGATTCTCGTCACAAACGGCGAACACCCATATATGAACAAATACTGGGTGCCGGGAACGACCATCGGTTACGAACACACGTTCATCAATGCGATCGCCGATTTCTTCAAAGGTCTTGAAGGCGGTCCGACGTATCAGCCTGATTTCCGCGGCGCGATGCGAACGCAAAAAGTGTGCGACGCAATCATTCAAAGTGCTAAAGAAGGCCGTTGGGTCGAAATTTGATCGCACAGACACATTATTGGCATGGACACAAAAGTTGAGAGCGATTCCAACCGTATTGGCCACGAACACCGCAGCTTCCGTTGGTCGCTGCTATCCAACTCTTATGTCCGGGAC
>JGI20166J26741_12043361_pt1 | contig 18990 bp, 18 predicted proteins | sample TergutCu122P5_FD_26741 | JGI IMG/M metagenome (IMG submission 26741)
AGCTTCAATTCGGACGGCCGGACGACCCGTCCGAACACGCCCTCGGCGTTGCAGATTTCGGCCATCGACTCGGCATAGGCCGCGCGGGCCAGGCCGGGCAGATCCGGGTCGTTCGGGTAAAGCCAGACGGCGACCTCGCGCTCGCCGTCCGCGAAGATGTCGGCGCTCACGTCCGTGTCGGCGGGGCCCCCGGCGCGGGCGCTCACGCCCAGCAGTTCCGTGCGCTGCCCGTAGGGCCAGTCGACCCGGGCCGCATAGGTTGCCGTGGTCGAGCGGGACGGATCGGCGTCCACCTGCTCCAGCGTCCACGCGACGAGCGTGCCACCGGCATGCTCCACCGCCGCCGCCAGCAGCGGGCCGACGTCAGCGGACGTCAGCAAGCGCGAGCCGTCTAGGTCGGGATCGTCCGTCGCCACCCAAGAAGACTAACGGTAAGGAGCCGTCGAGCGTGTTTCACGGGCGGCCAATGCCCACCGTCCTCACGATCTCCACGTGCCGCCTGGTCGCAGATTCGATGCGGAAACCCGGTCTGAAAACCCAGTCTCCGCATCGAATCCACCGGCCATGAGCGCGCGAGCCAAATATTCCATGCGGAAACTGCCTTCCGAAGGCCAGTTTCCGCATCGAATACGGTCTGGACCTACGCCTTCTCGTCCGACGAGCATCGGGACGCGGACGCACGCCCAGTTTCCAGTGCGGCAAGGACGCTTGGCGGGCGATCGTCCCGCGACATGCGGGAGGATCGACCGCAGAGAGCCAAAATCGGACGACCTACGCCTTCTCGTCCGGGCCTGCGTCCGGTTTCTCGTCCGGCAGCCTCGTCACGCGGACGCGCGCCGCACGGCGTCCGTCCAATTCCGTCACCTCGAAACGGAAGCGGCCCGACTCACCCGTCGGCGCGTCCAGCGCGGCCTCGCACGCGTCGCCGGTCTGCGGCAGCGCCCCTAGTTGCGCCATGACGAAGCCCGCCACCGTGTCGTACGGCCCCTCCGGCAGTTCGAACCCGATCTCGTCGGCTACGTCCGCGAGCGTCATCAGCCCGTCCACCTCGACGGACGCGCCGTGGCGCGCGGCCGACCCCGGAACCTCGTCGAATTCATCGGTGATTTCGCCGATGAACTCCTCGATCAGGTCTTCGATCGTGACGATGCCAGCCGTCCCGCCGTACTCGTCAGTGACGATGGCCAGGTGCGCTTTCGTCTCGCGCATGTCGTTCAACGCCCGCAGGATGCGCATCGACTGCGGCAGCGCCAGCACCGGCCGGACGACCCGGCTGACCGGCCCGTCGCGGTCCGCCTCCGAAGCGGCAGCGAGGTCGCGCACGTGGACGAACCCGAGCACGTGGTCGGTGTCCCGTCCGACCACCGGGTAGCGGCTGTGCGTGCCGACGAGGACGTCTTGCAGGGCTTCGGCGACGCTTTGCGACCCCTCGAGAAAGTCGACTTCGGTGCGCGGGATCATCGCCTCCCGCAGGCTGATATCGGACGCCGTGAACACCTCGTCCAGGATTTGGCGCTCGGCGTCCCCGAGCGTCGTGGACGAGCCGACCATCGCGCGCAATTCCTCGTCGGTCACCTCTTCGCGGGACGCGGACGGATCACCGCCGAGCACCCGGACGACCACGTTCGTCGCCTTGCCGAGGAACCAGATGATGGGCGCGGCCAGCACGACGATGCCGTGGACCAGCGGGGCAAGCGCCATCGCGAACGCCTCGGCGCGCTGCATCGCCAGGCGCTTGGCGACGAGTTCGCCGAACACGATGGAGAAGAACGAGATGACGATGGTGATCAGCACCAGCGCGACGGGATGCGCGACGGCCCCCGGCACGCCCCAGCCGGCCAGGACGCCCGCGAGCGATTCCGAGAGCAACGCACCGCCGAACGCGGCGGAAAGGAACCCGGCAAGCGTCATTCCCAACTGCGCCGCGGAAAGGAACCGGTTCGGGTCGGCGGCGAGGGTGGCGACCGTCCGTCCGCGCTTGCCCCGGACGCCCAACGCCCGCACCTGACTCTCCCGCAAGGAGACGAGCGACATCTCCGCGGCCGCGAAAACCCCGCCGATCAGGATGAACAGCAAGATCAGCAAGATATTGGCGACAATCGAATTCATGGGGCCCCTAGCCTATCGCGCGACTTCCGGGCGGGCGGCAAGAGCCCGCCATGCAGCGCGAGTCAGCACGCTGCGGCAACGTCCGTCTTCGCGAAGTCTGTGCCTTTGAACAGCAGTGGCTCGCCGGTCGCCTTTGCCAGCGCGTAGGAGAAACAGTCTCCGAAGTTCAGTCCCGCCGGGTGCCGGCCCTTCCCGAAATCGACGAACGCCTGACGGGCCAGGTCGTCTTGTTCGACGGTCACCGGCTCCAGCACGATTCCTGCCCGCCGGATGAACGCCTGGGCTTGCCGCGTCCCCTCCGGGCCGAGCTGACTCTCGACCACCATAAACAGCTCAAGGTGGCTCGCCACGCTCAAGCGACACACGTCCGCATCGTGAATGAGTTGCACAAACGCGGCCGCTTCGGGCTCGCGATAGAGAATTGCCACCAGCGCCGAGGTGTCTACGATCATTTCGGCAGGCCAAACTCGTCGTACAGCAACTCTGCGTGGTCGGCGTACGGACGCCGAAGCTGCGCGGCTGCACGGTCAGCGATGCCGAGCAACTCGTCGACGCCCGCCCGTCCGCGCCGGTTCTCCAGGACGCGGAACCGCTCGCGCAGCGACTCGGCGACAACGCGGGTCATGGACTCGCCGGTGACCCGCGAGATCTCCTGCGCGAGCCGGTGTACCTCGGGGTCCTTAATGTTCAGGCTCATGATTCTACCATTCCAGACGACTTTCTACCTTCATACCCTAGCGCTTCTCTAAGGTAGCCAGCCAGCCGGTCTCGTGCGCCATCACGACGGCTTGGATGCGGTCGCGCGCGCCGAGCTTCGCCAAGACGTGACGCACGTGGGTCTTGACCGTCGTCTCGCCCAGGTACAGCGTTCCCGCGATCTCGGCATTCGACTTCCCCTGAGCTATCAACGCGAGGACTTCCCGCTCCCGGTCAGTCAGGCCCGTGATGGCCGCGATGCCATCCGGGGAGACCGCCCGCTGCGCGGCGACGTGTTCGATCAACTTCTTGGTGGACGACGGTGCGATGACCGCATCCCCAGCGTGGACGGTGCGGATCGCGGCGAGCAAGTCCGCCGGGGGCGCGTTCTTCAGCAGGAATCCCGACGCGCCCGCGCGAATCGCACGCAGCAGGTACTCGTCCAGATCGTACGTGGTGAGCATGACGATCTTGGGTGCCGCGCGGCCGCGGGCGTCCGCATCGGCGAGAATGCGCGCTGTCGCTTCGATTCCGTCGAGTTGCGGCATCCGGACGTCCATGAGCACGACGTCGCACTCCCGCGCACGCACCAGCGCGACGGCGTCCGCGCCGGTGCCGGCCTGCCCGACGACGCGCATGTCGGGCTGCGAATCGATGACCAGCGCCAGACCGGCGCGCACGAGTTCCTGGTCGTCCACCAGCACAACACGAATCGCCTCACCCATTGTCGGCCTCGCTCCCGGCGTGCGGCCCGATCGACGCCGCATCGTCCGTCGCGTCCGGGAAGCCGAGCGGAATGACGGCTCGCACCTGGAACCCGTCAGCCGTCGGCCCACAGGCGAACGTGCCGCCGAGCGTCTCGGCCCGCTCCCGCATGCCGACGATTCCGTACCCCCGCGGCTCGCCCGTTGCGACGGCGGCGTCAACGCGCCCCGCGACGTCCGTGACAGTGAGCGCAACCTCGTCGTCGCTCCACGCCTGCGTGACAACGACACGAGCGCCCGCGCCGCCGTGCTTGACGACGTTCGTCAAGGCCTCCTGACAGATGCGGTACAACGCCAGCCCGGACGCCGGCGGAAGCGTTTGCGGCCGGCCGGTCCGGATGAGGGCCGCGTCCGTCCCGGAAGCGCACACGCCGTTCACCAGCGTGTCCAGTCCGGTTTCGTCCGGGACGGGGGCCAACTCCGCGTCCCCCTCGCGCAACGCGCCGAGAATGCGCCGCGTGTCGGCCAGCGCAGCCCGTCCCGTATCGGCGATCGTCGCCAGCGCGCGCTGCCGGATCTGTGGGTCCGTGGCGTAGGTGCCTCCGTCGGCCTGCGCGATCATGACGGCCAGCGAATGGGCGACGACGTCGTGCATCTCGCGCAGGATCCGTCCACGTTCGGCGGTCACGGCCCAGTCTGCGATCTTGGCGCTTTCCGTGTCCAGGGCCGCTTGCTGCGACGTGAGCGCGCCGCGCAGGCGTCGCCGGGCCGACCGGAGACGAAGCGCCAGCAGCGCGCACAGCGCCGCCAACGCCACGACCCCGGTCACCAGGATCCACCGCACCGCATCCACGCCCGCCTCCTTGCGTCGATCTTATTCAGGGACGCAGACCGCGCTGGCCATCGCGATGATGAAAAACCCGGCGACGGGGTTCGTCATTCTCACCTCAGGCGACCCGAGTATCACGAGGCAGTTTTCCGTAGGGAACGGACAGCCGGCGCACCGCCACGACGAAACCGAGCACGCCCAGCACGAGGTGCACGCCGAGGCCCCACGGCCAGATCGGCGGGCCAGCGGACAGCGGCAACCGTTTCACTGGGCTGACATAGATCACCTGCGCGCCTTTGTAGACGCGGGTCGTACCGTCGGCGTCAACAACCGTCTTGTACTGGTCCCAGCCGCCGAACAGATTTACGCAGCTGTCGACCACCGTTTCGGGACCTCGTTCGAGCGCCCGCATGGCCAGGCGGATCGTCGCCAACGGATCGCTCGCGCTTGTGACGTATTCCTCCAGATCGCCCCGCGCGGACTCCGGCAGCGGCGCCGCGTCCGCCACGACGATGAACGGGTTGGCGGCCAACAGCCACCAGACTCGTTCGGAGTGCGTCACCGGGCTGACGCTGGTCGTCCACCGGCACGTCTGCGCCATCTGCTCTGGCGTCAGCTCTTCGGACTTCGAATCCCACTGTGCATCCCAGCTCTTGGTCGTCCCCTCCCAGTCCGTGACCAGCGGCTGCAGCAACCCAATGACGATCAGGGTGAGCAGGCTCAAGGTCAGCACGCTGAGGTAGGTCAGCACCATGGACCCAACCGTGCGCACCGTCACCGCCGACCAGCCCAGCCCGATGGCGCACATGATGAGCACCTCAGCCAAGACGACGGCGAAGCACACGATCACCTGCCAGGCGCTGATGCCGCCCAACACCATCGACCAGATGATGAAAGGCAAAGCCACCACGAGGAACACCGCAGCCGTGAGCCAGGCCGCAAAGAGCTTGCCGACGGCGATTTCCACGGCGGAGAGGCTGGTCACCTGGAGGGTGGCCAGGGTGCCGGCGGCCCGGTCGCCGTTGATGGACGCGGCGGTGAACGCTGGCGCGATGACCAGCCCCATGCCCAGGACGAACAAGGTGATGACTCCGAACGCCAACGGCCCGCCGGTCTGCACCGGACCAGCGCCCGGATCGGCGGCCGGCGACGCGTAGGTGTACATCTGCCGGACGAACTCCATGATGAGGGCCGTGATGGCCCCGATGACGACGAACCAACAAACGAGCGCGATCACCCAGCCGCGCGAGCGCACGCGTTGACGCAACTCCAGGCCGACGACCGTCCGCAGGCCGCTCCACGACAATGTCTTGGTCATATCCGTTCCTCATCCAACGCGAGATAGGCCTCTTCGAGACGCCCGGACACCGGTGCGACGGTGTGTACCGGGACGCCCGCGTGCACGGCCGCACGAATCAACTGGACGGCCGACTCGTGTCCCGCCAGCGACACCACGGCCTCCCCAGCCCACGAACCCTGCTGCCAGGGGACGCCGACGCCGTCAAGGAACGTCCGCAGGCCGACCGGGTCGAGCGATGCGATCCGCCAGCCGCGCGTCGCCGCGGCTTCGCCCGACGGCGATGCGGGCGTTTCGACAGTCCGGCCCTGGGACAGGAAGACGGCGTGGTCGTACACCTCTTCCAATTCGGAAAGGACGTGCGACGACACCACGACCGTCTTGCCGTCGCGGGCCAACTGGCGCAGCATGTCGCGCAATTCGATCCGGGATCGCGGGTCGAGGCCGGAGGCCGGCTCATCCAGGAGCAGGACGTCCGGGTCGTGGACGAGGGCGCGCGCCAGCCCGAGCCGTTGCTTCTGCCCCCGGCTGAGTACCCGGGCGGGCCGGGTGGCGAACTCGTCCAGATGGACCTGGGCAAGCAGCTCCGCTGCACGCTCGCGGGCGGCGGGGATCGTCATGCGGTAGGCACGGCCGAAGGTCACGAGGATTTCCGTGCAAGTCAGCGCGTCCCAGGTGCCGAAAACGTCCGGCATCCAGCCGACGCGCGCCCGGGCACGAGCGCTGTCGGTCGCCAGATCGTGGCCGATGATGTCGACGGTGCCGTCGTCCGGACGCAGCAGCCCGGCGAGGATGAGCAGGAGCGTCGTCTTGCCCGACCCGTTCGGACCGATCAGTGCGGTGATCGCACCGCGCGGCGCCGTCAGTGTCACCCCGTCCACGGCCTTGACGGCCCCGAACGCGCGCCTGAGCCCGGACGCCTGGACGCCGGGCGTAGGCACGGGTTCGGGGATGTCGTCGGCCGGGCGGGGTGGACTTGAATCAGTTTCTGCCATGACCCCACCGTGCCACGGCGGGTCGCGATAGACATCCTCCTTGGAGGCGGTTTCTTGCCCTCCCGAAGGATGAGGAAAACGTCCGACAGGTCGTCTTTTCGGAGACGGCGGGTCGGCGTCCGCTCCAGCAAGTCGCGGAGTCGACGGGTGTTGTCAGGCGGTGAGAGTCAGCACGTGGACCCGGTCACGCGAAGCTAGGGATCCAGCGATCTTGGCGTCGAGGGTCGCGAGCACGCCTGCGTTCCGCGCTGCGAGATTGACGAGGTGGAAGTCGGTCACCTGCTGGTGCCCGGCCATCCGGGAGACGTCGATCGCAGGGTCGCCGAGGCTGGACGCCTCGGTCCAGAACTGGTGCGCGCGCCGCGAACGGACCCGTGCGAGTGCCGCGAGAGCGTCTTCAGTAGTCGCCCCGGGATTCACGACCGGATTCGACAGGAGCCGGACCAGGCCCAGTTCCGTCGTCGCGCAGGTGGCGAAGGCCGTCTGGACCCGCAGCCATTCCAATGCCAGGCGGTGATGCTCGTGGGCTACGCGGTGAGCGGCGAACAGGAGGTTCACGTCTGGCAACACCACTGCCGTGCGTACCGTGCTAGCCATGCGACATCGTCGCCAGGTCGTCGAGATCGGACTCGAGGATCGCAGCTACCTGGTCGGTAGTGATGAGCGGGCCGGGCGCATCGAAGACGAGAAAGTCCTGGTCAGCGTCAGCCAGCGCGTCCGCCCGCTCCGCCAGTCGGACGAGCGTCGCAGCGCGCGGTTCGCCCGGGACGCCGTGCCGATCAAGAATCGCCGCCAGACGCGGCGTCTCCGTCACATGGATGCGCTTGCGCACCGCTCCGACCGTGTTCATGGCATCCAGAATAGCCACATTGGATGCCAACTGGAATCCATCCCCTTACGCAAAGGCATCCAGCTCGCCGCGCTGGCGCGAGCCCTCCGGCCCATACTCAGCCAAAAGTGACGGTTTTTCCCACTTTCGGCTGATTATGGCTCATCGCTGGCAGCCAGCAGCGCGTCCAACAAGCCAGACGTCGGCCCGTCCCGACAGCGGCGTCCGCGAACAGCAGCGGGGCTTCGGACGCGAAAAAGGCCGACCGGCGTGACGTCGTCCGTTACGCCGGCCGGCCATTCGGTTACTGCCAGATCACGTCCGTGAGTGGGTGTGCCCGGCTCGAGTCACCACCATAGAAGGACGCCATGGCAGTCGTGCTGCCGTCGGCCGCCCAGATGAACCATCCCCGGTAGTCGCCATTGTCAGAGGCGTGGACGTTCAGCGGCGCCTTCGCCAGGGCGTCCAGGAGGCGCCATTGCTCGCTCGTGATGCTCTTGATGCCGTCGATCACGAACGGATAGTGAGCTGGCACCCACACAGAGCGGCTGCACACCAGGGTGTCGACCACACCGTCTTTGGCGTCATCCGGACGGTACGGCGTGCCGCGATGCAAGGCGAGGAGGCGCTTGATATCCAGCGAAAACTGGGCAGCAGAGGGTGCCGCGTCGTGTTCGCGTTCCAGGAAGTTGAAACTCGGACAGGCGTAGGACACCGAAAGATCGGCCGCGGTGAAAGCCAACCCGTGCTGCTTGGCGTCGTTGAGATACCACGCCGCGCCGTTGAGCTTCCACACCCCGTCGTTCGCATCGCTGTCGTCGGTCACCGTGCCCGCGGACAGAGCCTGGAGCACCGCCTGCCGCTGAGCGAGTGTGCCGTAGTCAGCGCGCACATCCTGGGCCGGGATCCGGTAGCAGGAGCCGACGATGAGGTCGATGTTGCCATCGGCGATATCGTCCGCGAATTTCTGCACGGACGCGGCCCACCGGGCGGGCACCTCCGCGTTGCCCGTGGCCATGGCCCGCTTCACGGTGACCCGCGGCAGCCGGACGTCCGACGCAACTGGCGTCTCGGTATTGGTCGGCGCGAGCGGCGCCACCGCGCGCTGCCCCGTCGCAGAGAGGACGAGCGCGCCAACGACCACCATGACGGTCAGGGACGCGGCCGCAGCGAAGCCGATCGCGACCCAACGGGTACGCCGCGGTGGCGTCAACACGGGGACGGGCAGGGGTGCGACGGCACGATCGCTGCTGGACTCAGCAAGATCAGGACCGGGGGTTTGGGCGAGCGCGGCCGTCATGAGCTGGTCGAAATCTGCGATGGGCGCGTCGGCCGTCAGCGCCGCCAAGTGGTCGCGGAACGCCTGCTCAGCGCGGCGGGCGTCCTCGATATCGATGAAGTCTGTGGTGTTCATGTCAGATCCTCTCGGGGAGTTGAGCCCGCAAGGTGGCGAGTGCGTTATGGACGAGGGCGCGAGCGTTGACTTGCGTCGTTTCGAGGATGCTGGCGATTTCGACGTAACTTAGGTCCTCCAGGTAGCGCAGCACGATCGCCGTGCGTTGTCGTGGGGGTAGGCCGGCGCAGAGGCGTCCGGCGAGGTCGGCGTCCGACAGCCGGGCGAGGGCGTCGGGTGCGAGCGGATGGGCCCATTGGTCCAGGTCGTCGCGGGCCTGCGTCCGGTTCGTCCGGCGGCAGTTCGTGATGTGGGCATTGACGATGGCGCGCCGCAGATAGGCGCCCGGGTTTCCGGTGCGAATTTGCGCCCAATGAGGCCACACGGACGCCAGCGCCTGTTGGAGCGCGTCGGCGGCGTCCTCCGCGTTGCCGGTCGTCGCGTACGCGAACCGGTTGAGGCTCGTCCATTGCGTTTGGACGAAAGTAGAGAAGTCGGATGTGCCCGGTGATGCCTGGTCGAGAGCTGTGCGCGGCATTTGGGCCTCCTTGGTGGCAATCATGCACTATCAACGAACGGCGTCGGCGCTTTGTGAAGGGGTTGCCGGCCTAGCCCCATCACGTCTTCAGCGGAGCTACCGGCAGGCTGCCGGGAGATTCCGGCTGCCGGACGCCGACCGGTACGATTACTTGCACCGGCCGGCGTGCGTGTCCCGGCCCGAGTCGACGGAGAGATCGCGGTGCCAAACCCGCCCTTCACGGTGTTACTGCCGGTCTATCGCGGTGACCGCGCCGACTTCTTCCGTGCCGCCTACCAATCCGCCACGAGCGCCCAGACGTTGCCGCCTGACCAGGTGCTCATCGTCCAGGACGGTCCGGTCGGCGACGAACTCGCCGCAGCGATCGCGGACGCCGAGCGCGACCCCACCACGACCGTCCTTCGGCTGCCCGAGAACGTCGGCCTCGCCAGGGCACTGAACGCGGCGCTGGAGCACGTGACCACCCCCGTCGTCGCACGTGCCGACGCGGACGACATCTGCCTCCCCGAACGGTTCGCGACCCAGCTCCCCGTCATCGCGGCAGGCGCCGACATCGTCGGCAGTTCCATCGCGGAATTCGAAACCGACCCGGATTCGCCCGCCCGCGTCCGGATCGCCGAGACCGACCCCGAACGCATCCGGCAGGGCGCGCGCTTCGAGTCGCCATTCCATCACCCGAGCGTCGTTTATCGCGTGGACGCCGTCCGCAAGGCCGGCGGGTATCGCGACGTCCGGCTGTTGGAGGACTACCTGCTGTGGGCCGCGATGATCGTCGCGGGTGCCCGAGTGGCCAACTGCGCGCAGGTACTCGTGTGTTACCGCGTGGGCGCCGGATCGTATTCCCGGCGCGGGGGGGTCGCGATATTGCGGTCCGAGTTCGCGCTCCAGCGTGAATTCCGGCGTTTGGGGTTCACGACGCGCGCGCAACAGGCCCGCAATCTCGCCATTCGCGGCGTCTACCGGTTGGTGCCCGAACCGATCCGTCGCGTCGCATACACCCGGCGCGCAAGCGCCAAGAACGCGCGGACCACCCAGACCTCCGTCCCAACCCGGCGCCCGCTCGTCCACCGGCTGGCAGGGCTGGCCCTGCAGCCCGCGCGGCTCGCGAACGGCCTCCTCCCGAAACGCGCCGACCGCATCGTCCTGTACTCCAACCTCGGCTTCCGCGACAACGAGCGGGCGCTGTACGAACACCTAGTCGCGTCCGGAATGAACCGCCGCTACCGCATCGTCGTCGCCACCAACGATTGGCGCGCCTACCAGCCCACGGCCCCGCACAACGTCCGCTTCGTCAGCCCCAACCGCGGCCTGGCGTACTTTCTCACCAGCAAGTACTTCTTCTACAGCTTCGGCAAGTATCCGATCCCGCCGGCGCGCGGCCAGGTGGTCGTGAACCTGTGGCACGGCATGGGGTTCAAACCCATCGGCAACCTGGAACACCCCGGCTCGATCACGCAGCAGTACTTCACCAAGGTGCTCGCCACGTCACCGTTCTTCGTCGCGCACATGGCCGCCGCGTTCGCCTGCCCCACGCAAGACGTCCTAGTCGCGGGCCAACCGCGCAACGATTGGCTCTTCCACCCCCAGCCCATCGGCGAGCACCAGCACGTCGTCGCCTGGCTGCCGACGTTCCGGCGCAGCGACACCCGCGGGCTGGTCGACTCGGCCCGCGACGTCCAACTGCCCTTCATCGACGCGCGCGACCACGACGCCCTGGCCGCGTTGAACGACTTCCTCGCCGAGCGCGACATCTTGCTCGTCGTCAAGTTCCATCCGCTGCAGAACCTCGACTCCACCTGGACGGATCTAAGCCACCTGCGTTTCTACACCCAGGCCCGCCTGGACGCCGAAGGCATCAACCTGTACCGGTTCCTCGGCAGTTGTACTGCGCTCATCACCGACTTCTCCGGCGTCTACGTCGATTTCCTGCTGCTCGACCGGCCGGTCGCGTTCGCGTTCGACGACCTGGACGACTACCGCGCCGGCCGCGGGTTCGTCGTCGACGACCCGCTCGCCTACATGCCCGGCCCACACCTGGCGAACCTCGGCGACCTGCGCGCCTTCCTGGCGTCCCTCGGCGGCCCGGACGAGCACGCCGCCCGACGCCGCGAACTGAACGCCTTGTTCAACACCTACCGCGAAGACGGCAACTCCCAGCGCCTGCTGGACGCGCTCGGCATCGCCGCCGACTGACGCAACTCCCGGTTGTGGGCACCGAATTGCGGTACTAATTCCCGGTTCTGCGCACCGGCATGCGCAACTGACACATAAGCGTCGCGTATCCTTTCCGCATGTTGATTTGTGCGTTCGCGAAACTTAGCCGGGTTGGTGATGCGGCGTGACCCGAGTTATCACCTACGGCACGTTCGATCTCTTCCATGAAGGCCATCGCCGTCTGTTGGAACGAGCCAAGGCTCTCGGCGACCATCTCATCGTCGCCGTCACCACTGACAATTACGACGAGTCGCGAGGCAAACTCAACGTCGCACAATCGCTGATCGAGCGCATCGACAACGTCCGCAACTGCGGGCTCGCGGACGAAATCATCGTCGAGGAATACGAGGGCCAAAAGGTCTGGGACATCCAGCGCTATGGCGTCGACATCTTCGCCATCGGCTCCGACTGGCTGGGCAAGTTCGACTATCTGCGCGACTACTGCGAGGTCGTCTACCTCGAACGCACCAAGGGCGTCTCCAGCACGCAGTTGCGCAACGCGTCGTCGGGCGTGCTCACGATGGGCATCGTCGGTTCGGGACGGATCGCGCACCGGTTCGTCGCCGAGTCGCGCTTCGTCAGCGGCGTGGACGTGGAAGCCGTGTACTCCCTGCCGCCCGGCACCGCGGAAGCCTTCGCCGCCGAGCACGAGCTCAAACAGGCCATGACAAGCTACGAAGACCTCCTGGAAGCCGTGGACGCCGTCTACGTCGCCACCCCGCATCCCACCCACCGCGACTATGCGTCCCGCGCGATCGCCGCGGGCGTCCACGTGCTTTGCGAGAAGCCGATGACGCTGGCCCGCGCGCAGACGGCCGAGCTTTACGAGCAGGCCGACGCCGCGGACGTCGTCCTCATGGAGGCGTTCAAGACGGCCTACTCCCCCGGCTTCCAGCACTTGGTCGCGGTCGCCCGCAGTGGCCTGATCGGACGCGTCCGCTCGGTGGACGCCACGTTCACGAAGATGGTCGCCTCGGGCCGCGAATACGACCCACAGGCCGGCGGCTCGATCAGCGAACTCGCGTCCTACCCGCTGTTGGCTGCTATCAAACTGCTCGGCACCGACTACACCGCGATTCACACGACCTCGTTGATCCCCGAGGGCTCCCCCGTTGAGACGTTCTCGCGCATCGACCTCACCTACGAGCACGGCGTCGCGTCCGCGCGCACCGGGTTGGCCGTCAAGGCCGAGGGCAACCTCGTCGTCGCCGGATCGAGCGGCTACATCTACGTCCCGGCGCCGTGGTGGCTCACCGAGTACTTCGAGGTCCGCTACGAGGACGCCAGCCGGAATAAGAAGTACTACTACAAATTCGACGGCGACGGCCTGCGCTACGAGCTGGCGGAGTTCGCGTCCATGATCCGCGCGGGCACCCGCGAGTCTTACAAGCTGCGCCATGACGAGTCGGTGGCGATCGCGGGCATCATCGAGCATGCCCGGACGCACCCCGACACGATCATCCGCTGACCGCCGCCACAAGGGAGACCAAGGTTGAAAGCTGGCATAAACCCGGGTAAAACCTGGCGCCGGACCATCGCCCACTTCGAAGCTTCGCCGGACCGGCGCGTCCAAGCGGTCTACCGGACGGGACGGCGCGCCGCCCGCGCCGCAGCCAAGGCCGTCACCGGGCGCTCGCCCGGCTGGATGTCCGAGTTGCAGCGGCTGCGCTGGGTGGACGACACCACGCTGGAGATCTCTGGTTACGCGTTCGAGCGCGGCGGCCACACCGATGAGGGTTTCCCGGAGATCGTGGTGCGGATGCGTTCGGCTGGGCAGCGTCCCGTCGAGTTGGCGCTCACCCATCGCACCGATTTCGAGGCCAACGATCGCCTGAAGAGCGCGTGGTACGACTACGCGAACACCGGTTTCACGGCGCTGTTGGACGTCGCCGACCTGATCCGTCCGGACGACGACCACCCGCGCACGTGGCGCGCGGAGATCGTCTCGGTCAGCGGCGGGTATCGCACGCGCGACGGTTTCCGGCGGCGCCAGGCGGTCAGTTCGGCTTTCATGGCCCAGCCGCGCTGGGTCGGCGACTTCCAGGTGAACCCGCGCTGGCACCTGACGAAGGGGCTCGAATTGCGCGTCAGCCGTCCGCGGATCGTCGCGAGCGGCGTCACGATGGCCGGACGCGAATTCCGCGCCGACCTGCGCCTTTCCGGCATCGACTTCGCCAAGGCGGAACTCGTGTCGCTGCAAGGCACGACGGTGCTCGGCATGGCGACCACCAGCGACATCGTCCACGTGTGGGGCCAGGTGCCGCCCATTGACCCGGGGAAGCCCGGTTGCCTGTCCAACGAGACCGACGACGAGGAGCTTTTCGAGTCGTGGAAGGACGGTTCGGGGCCACTATTGACGCACCGGCTCGTGGTCACAGACACCGCCGGGGTGCGCCACCGGGTGTTCAGCCGCGACGCGACCTGGGCGGCCCCGGCAGCGGTGCCGTACGCCTACACCGCGTTCGACGGGACGGTGCGGGTGCGCGACGCCGCGGCACTCGCGATCGTCACGGGCATGGAGTTGCTCGACGGCCCGCCGCGCGTGGCGCTGCGCGGCACGATCGCCGCCCCGCCCGGCGAGACCACCATGACCGTCCTCGGGCCGCGCGCCCGGCGTCCGGTCGAATTGGAGATCGCCGCCGACGGCACGTTCACCGGGACGGCGCCGCTGCTCGCCAGCCGTTGGGAAGCGCCGCCCCTGCCGCCCGTCACGGGCATCTACGTCATCGCCGGACGCACGTCCGCCGGCCGTTTCCCGGTCGTCGCGGACGAGTCGGTCGTCTGGCGGGCGCCGGAACCGACCGCGTACGAGCATTTCACGGCGTCCGTCGGGGTGACGCCCGCGCGGTGGGCCGCCGTCCGCATCACCCCGCACCGGCGTGCGGACGAGATCGGCGAGTACCACCAGCGCAAGCTGAAGCAGCAATACCAGCGGACGAGCCACGTGGCCGAGCAGTTCTATTTCGAGTCGTTCAGCGGCACCCAGGCCACCTGCAACCCGCTGGCCATCGACCGCGAACTCGCGCGGCGCTTCCCCGACATCCCGCGGTATTGGGGCGTGAACGACGCGTCCGTCGCCGTCCCGGAGGGTTCGATCCCGGTCATCGCCAAATCGCGCGCCTGGTGGGAGGCCCGCGAAACGTCGCGCTGGCTCGTTACCAACGAGTGGCTGCGTGGACGTTACAAGCACATGCCAGGCCAAATCGTCCTGCAGACGTGGCACGGTTCCATGCTCAAGCGGATCGGGCTGGACCGCGACGACCAGGACATCATCACCCGTCGCGATCTGGTCAACGAGCGCGCCAAATGGGACGTCCTGCTCTCGCAAAACCCGCACAGCACGGAAATCTTCAAGACCGCGTATGCGTGGGAAAAGGAATTCTGGGAAGAGGGCTACCCGCGCAACGACGAGATTTTCTCCAAACCGCGGGAACCGGTCAAGGAATTGCTCGGCATTAACGACGGTCGCACGGTCGTCATGTACGCCCCGACGTGGCGCGCGGACCGTGACGACATGGTGACGTTCCTAGATCTCAAGCGGTTGATGAAGAATCTCGGCCCGGAATACGTCCTGCTGCTGCGGGGCCATTCGCGGACGCTGAAACACGGCGTGGACGTACGCTTGCCCGGGGTAATCGACGTGACCACCTACCCGAACATCACCGACCTGTTCATCGCCGCCGACGCGCTGATCACCGATTATTCGTCCATGATGTTCGACTATTCCAACACCGGACGCCCGATGCTTTTCTTCGCGCCGGATATGGAAGATTACCGCGGCACGCGGGGCGTCTATTTCGACCTGCCCGAGGTGGCACCCGGCCCGGTCGTCGCCACGCAAGACGAGTTGGAGGCGGCCATCAACGCGATGGACCGCGACGAGCCGCGCTACCGCGACAGGTACAAGGCCTGGCGCGACCGCTTCAACCCCTGGGATGACGGCCACAGCGCCGAGCGGATAGTAGACCGGCTCCTGGCGTCCAAGTAGCCGGGCACTTCCAACGACTCCCCGTCGCGGCAGCCGTCCGAGGGTCGCTGGTTGCCCTGCGGTGAACTGCGGACTTCACACGGTCCCACAGCACGCCGCGCGGTCCGGGCTCAGGGTCGTGCTGAACGGCGTTGCACCGGCGGGACCGTGAACTCCGGGATCGTGCGCTTTAGGAAGTGGTCGAACTGTGGCACGGTGAACGATGCGTAGCCGTGTTGCGGGGTGTACAGCAGGCCCATGTTGATGAGTTCCGCCCGGGTTGGACCGACCTGGTTGGACTGCCGGCCCAGGAGTGTCGCCACATCGGACGCCTTCTGCGGATCGGGGCCCAGTTCGGCCATTGCGCGCAGGTACGCCCGCTGTAGTTCGGTGGCACGGTCCAGACGAACCCGGAAGAACGATGAATCGAGCTTTTGTTCGTACTGGGGGATGGCTCGTTCCACGTCCGCGGCCGTGATGGTGTCGTCATGGGCGATAAGCCAGACCGCGTAGCCGAGTTCCTGAAGGAAGTACGGATAGCCCTCGGTGCGGGCGACGGCTGCGGTCAGCGCATCGTCGGTCCACACCACCCCTTCGGCAACTGCGGGCTCGCGCAGCGCTAATCGCGCCTGGTCATCCGGCAGATTTCCGATACTAGGGAAGACGAACAGCCGTTCGGCGTACGACTTGGCGTCCCCCGCCAGTTCTGGGATCTGCGGCAGACCGGCACCAACCAGAGTGACCGGGAGGTTCCGCTGCACGGTCTTGTGCAGCCCGACGATCAACGACTCCAGCTGCAGCGGATTGAGGAACTGGACCTCGTCCAGGAGCAGCACGATGCCGCGGTGGTGATCCTGCGCAGCTTCGCCGGCAGCGACGAAAAGGTCCGTCAGGTCTTGCTGAAGTATGCCTTGATCGGCAACCCCATACTGGGCGTCCACATCAAGACCCGCAGACAGCCGCCCGTCCGGATCGACCGAAAGCGAGAACGACCGCAACACGCCCAGCGCGTGCGTCAACCGCTCCCCCCAAAGCTCTTTCCGCGACAGGCTCAACAGCGCGGACCGCATCCAGGCAGCCAAGGAACGCCGGAAGTCATCGTCGTCGTGCTTGGTGATCTCACGGTCGATTACCACCCAGCGCAAGCCATCGGCGATCTGCCGGAACTGCTCCAGAAGCACGGTCTTGCCGACACCGCGCAACCCGGTGATGATCATGGATTGCTCGGAACGCCCCTGTGCAAGGCGGGCGAGGAGCAGCCGGAAGCTGCCCTCCAGATCGTCGCGGCCCGCAATCACAGGTGGCACGGCACCGGCGTTCGGGGTGTAGGGGTTTCGGGTCGGCTCCATGTAAGTTACCTTATCATCGCGTTGATCGACGTGCAGAGACGTGCAGATAAAGTTCACTAAAACGTACTAAAAGAAGTAAAGACGACTTGCGGTACACCAGAACCGTCCCACGCCGTTGCTAGCTCCCGGCCAGGCTGGCGCGACCGCTTCAACCCCTGGGACGACGGTCACAGGGCAGAGCGCATCGTCGACCGACTCCTGGTCACATGGCCCCAGGGCAATTCCTCAGCGAGCTGCAGCGAAATTGCGTCTCCGGGCCAATCTGCATCGCTTCCAGCGCGAAAAGGCCGCTCGATGGGCTATCCTCCCGCAAGACGCGGCGGGATCGACCGCTGAAGCCCAGAATTGTCGGACCTCCTGAATCGAGCCCTGCCACAAGCCCCCTTGTCACACCGAGCCCAGAAGCGAGCCAGAACGTACCGTCGCATTGACCTACCGTCTCGGCGTCAGTTGCAGCCACCGTCACTCTCGGCGTTGAAGTCCCGGTCCGGCAGCTTGACGTACTCTTCCCACGACATGGTTTCCCCATTGCCCGCCGCGAGTTTCCCCGACGGCAAACCCTGCAGCGAGACCGCGCCGGCAACGCCGTACACACCGCGGCGGTACTGAAGATTGCGGCTTGCCCGCGCGACGAAGACGTGGACCCACCAGGGGCCGTCGAGCCTGTCGGTGGCGTCATCTACCTCAACGTCGACTCCCGGTTGAGCTGTGTTGAGCAACACGAATCGGTCCACACCGTCAGGGGCCACCGCGACCCAAAACGGTTGATCCCGAGAATCATGGCCAACCTCGATCCGGTAGAGCTTCGGATAGCACCGCACGCCAATCAACGCCTGACCACCCTGGTTGAGCAGGTACACGGACGACGACCGCCCGCCCGGAAAAGGCAACGCGCACCCGGGCAGCAACGCTGCCAGCAGCGTCACCACCAGCAGTGTGACCGCCAGCCTTCGACCCACTCCACGCAGTGCCGCGTGTGTTTTCATGGCGTGATCACCCGTGAACCCGAGTCCTCCTGCTGCGAACACTGAGGCTCAGACCCTGGGGAGTCGTCTTCCCCGAGACGCCAGGAACCGAACTTCCCAGGCGTTTCACTGGGCTCGTACCGCGGAAAACCCGAGTCCTTTCCGCCGGGAAGGGTAAACCCCGGGCCCAAGCGAAGGCCAATAATCAGAAGCGTGTACGTCAGGGCGCCCACGGAATCCACTCCGAACATTTGGCGGGACAGAACAACAGATCCCGTGCCATCGACCAGCGACCATCGACAGACGAAATCATCATTCGGCCCCTGACGATGCGGCCGTTCGATCAGCACCTCATAGGCCCGTCCGTCTCTCTCTAGTTGGCGCCGGGCGATGATTTCAGGCTCGTCGTGTTTCATTGAAGTACCTCCTACCTTCGCAGCATTACGAGCCCGTTACCACGGAATAGGCTCACCATGAACTTTCCGTCGACACTGCCTGTCCAATGGACCATGATCCCATCAGTCACCATCTCAGTCATTCGCCCAGGGGGTCAAGGGGTTGCACCGCATCCGGACGCCTCCCTTTCCGCGCCATTGCGGCCCGCGCAGCGGTGGCTCGGTCCGATTCGGAGAAACTACCGATCATTGACTCAGCATCGCCCCAAGCTGAGTAAAAACAACCAGACATTCCGAGCACACCGACTGGCAAATACTGGGGGAACCCCGTTCCCTCATTTCCGTAGGCGGTGAACCCCCGTCCCAACAGGCTATCAATTAGCAGAATGACTTCCGTCAACGCCTGCGCCGAATCCACTCCATACATTTGGTACGACATGACGACAGCGTCAGCGTCATCCACCAGCGACCAGCGGCACGCGAAATTATCGATCGGACCCTGACGATGCGGCCGTTCGATCAGCACCTCATAGGCCCGTCCGTCTCTCTCTAGTTGGCGCCGGGCAATGATTTCAGGCTCGTCGTGTTTCATTTGAGTACCTCTTATCTTCGCAGCATTACGAGCCCGCTACCACGGAATGGGCTCACCATGAACTTTCCGTCGACGCCGTGCACGACACGACCCCACCAGAAGTGGCCCTTCGCCTCCA
>JGI20166J26741_12044472_pt1 | contig 18984 bp, 5 predicted proteins | sample TergutCu122P5_FD_26741 | JGI IMG/M metagenome (IMG submission 26741)
AAAGGCTCCTAAACAGAATTCGACGTGTTAGACCGGGCATGTGTGAATCTGGTGACTGGTTCCTTTTGCACGACAACGCCCCGTCCCACAACGCGACAATTTTCAAGCAGTCTTTGGCCCAATGAAAAGTGACTGTGCTCGACCACCCTCCGTATTCGTCAGATTTAACACCTACTGATTACTTTTTGTTCCCAAAAGTGAAATCCCACTTGAAGGGGCGTCTCTTTGACTCGTTTTCGGACATCCAGAAAGCCGTGACAAGTACATTAAACGCCATTGCAAAGGACGACTTCTACAAAGGCATCCAGGAGCTGTATGACCGTGCAAATCCGTGTGTACAGTTAGAAGGGATGTATATCGAAAACTAAACAATAAAAGTGTCATTTCTTTCACGCAAATAATTTTTATAATGCCAGTCCTAAAACTTAGTAGACGCACTGTGTATATGAAATTTGATATTGGGGACATTTATAAATATGTGCCGAGGAATGCCACATTTGGTTAAAATCTGAAAATATTATCGAGCACTTTGCGCGAAGACCTACTTGCGTTTTATTGTTGCGTATGGCATTAAGCCGCGCATAGAAGCGCTCGCTTCGAATGAAATTGTAGCCGAAGAGGTATAAATATCACGCGAACGCGCCACAGTGTTATGTTGTACTTATATTACGCATCTTGTCAGACTTCAGATGGTTAAGTCAGACTGTTATAATTAAGTGTTATTTGTTTTTGTTAATGATTTGTTTAGTACCAGCTACCAGTGCAACAAAGGTAAAGCTGTGCCTGTCGCGTGTGGGAAGCGCCACGACATGAAGACGTAAGCGGTACGCTGTGGGCGGACACGCCGTCCAACCACTCTCTGCTGTACGGTCCCTACAGTAACGCTTCCAAAGTTTACTCATTTCTATCTCATTAGAGTTACTACATACAGTATAAGCGATGTGTGAAGTGACTGTACTATGACCCAGGGGACTTCCCATGTCATAGAAGTTTCATCTACGGCCTACCGAGTGTTGAGTTGGCAGCTTTTCTGCTTCGTATGCTGGAGACCCCGGATTGAAATCTTGATCCGAAAGCCGCATGTACTGCGTAGTATATTTCGTGGTTTTCCTGAGTCTTTTCTGGCAATTGCCGGGATAATGCTTCATATTACACCCCTACAGCTCCCTACCGTATCGTTTGTAATTCACTGTTAAATAGTCACATTATTATAGCTGCTATATATTTTGAATTACTGCCGGCGTCTTTAATGAACCAGAAATAAACAAATTGAACACCAACATACGCCGAACGCCCTTTTGCCGGATAATGACACCATCTGTGAGATTATCACTTGTGTCTGAGTTTATGTAGACGTTCCTATAGAAACACGAATGGAGAAACCACGTGGGAGGTCAACTGTACACGCAAAATTAAAACACTTGGGAAATGTAGGTAGGCCTATAAATGATAGGATAATATTACAACTTATCTTAAAGAAATAGGGCATTGAAGAGCGTATCCTTCAACCGCCGGCATCGGCCCGGCATCTGTCGCGGGAGCTTTATTGCCTACGAAGCCTGCCTGCTTGTTAAAGCGCGCGCTTCATCTACCATCCTGAAACCGGAGTTTCAAGATGAGCAGTATAGGATGTAGACTGGGTTCATCTGGCTCAGGACACTATCCATTTGTGGACTTTATGCAAGTCTGCGTCTGCCATAAAAAACTAACAATTTTCTCAATAGCTTAGTAACTATCAGCTTCTCATCAATGGCCCTGTATTTTGTTGTTCATTTAGTTCTCTAGCTTTGTGGTGGGTGCACTCTACTTCCTGTTACTTTGTGTTTATTGTTGGTCGATAGCGGCAAGGAATGTTGTGTGGCAGAACTGGTACAGTCATGCGTCATTGAACAGGTTTGTGAAAGGTACAATAACCAAACTGGTGCCTTGGCGAAGAACTACAGCAGCGAACAGATGCTGTTTCTTGTCTATATTCTTTACACGGGATGGCAGAAATGAAAATTGAAAAAAGTTAGATTATAAATAATTTCCTATGTAGAACGAAGTGACAATAAAATAAGAATTTTGAGAGATATGTAATAAAAGTATTAAGAGCTTTCAGAAACGTAAACGTCATGTGCAGTCTGATTTTATTCACTATACTCGTATTTTTAAGTATCAATTTGTAAATATATATATATATATATATATATATATATATATATATAAATGAGACAAGGGTAAAAATCTTTTAGTAAAAAAGTTTTATGTACGGGTTTAATGATGGTTATTAGTGGCAAATGAGATGGTGTAAAAAAAAAATATATATATATATATTATGCCTATAACTGAGGTGGTGTAATTCCCAGGTGTAGCTCTTGAAGTATGTTACAACTGTGTGATGAAATTGCATTGACAAAAATTATATTTTAATTATTTAATTAATCTAATATTTATTGAGGTCATTCCAGTTTGGTTTCCTTGGAGCTACCTGCCGATTAACCTTGGTTTGTCATGATGATAGTTCTTCCTCAGTCACATAGCCCCTACACATATTTAGAGTTATTTTGTCTTAAAATGTCACGTGTATTTATCTGTATCTAAATATTTACCTAGATAAATAACCAAACTACGGCTCAGAAGAATCAGTCTCTTCAAATACAACTAGTCCTTAGTCTGCAGGCTAGTATTCATCGTTATATTTATCCATAACTTTATTGTCCCACCTTTTATGAATTCGTTGTAGTAGTAAATAATTTTCATCCTTTTGGAAATCCTTTTTATATTAAATCTTATTGAAAGAACTTCGTCCTAGTTGTTATTCCTCCATCCTCTTTGCTACGTATTTATAAATCTCAGGGTTCCAGATTTCCCAAGAAAGAAAATGGCGCGGCAGATCTAATTGTCTCTGACATACATTGTTTTAGGGAAATATGATATTTGTGTGGCTGTATTGAATTCCCAAAGCTTTATGAGTATTTTGACATAATATCATCATGATCACTTTCCTTAATGTAATTTAGTAATTAAATTTTGAAGTGGTTCAGAACTTTCTGGCGCAGCCTATAGGCCTTATATTGAGAGCAAAAGCTCTGACGTTGTCTATAAGATTGCGTGCGAAAACTAGGAAGTTTTTTTTTCCCTTATTTGGCACAACTCTTTTTCTTTGGTAAACAAACAATTTTGTTTACAGTTGCTATATTTTCCGGCTGTTAAAGGGATAAACCGCTATAAAATTATATAAAATAATTTCAATTCGAGTGTATTAAGCCTCTTAACATTAGCTGAATCGTTTAATATTTCTTAAATTTTGTTTTAAAAATCGTGTTTGTTACATTTTCCCATGTTATTTAATATTGGCTGTTGGTTACCTTCGGTCCTCATTTCGTTTACGTCACTTTGTGTTGACTGCGTTCTAAATTATTATGTCGTCTGGATTCAATTCCCGATCTGTAATGTGACAACATATAGTACTTACACGTATATTATATGCGTATATAAGTGGAACTACAAAATATTATTTGTTTTAAAACTTACAGTATTATCACGCTGGGCGTCGTGTCCACAGCATATCAGTACCTGATATTCTTAGGCTATTTTCTTGTGCAAGAAGAACATTTATCACTGTCAACGGAATGCGTTATAAAATATTAATATAATGTGACAGAGTTACTCTGTAAATTGTTTCATATAATCTGTAGGTACTTAGAATATTAGTTCCGTATCGGCTTCGTCTGTGCACGTTTCAAGTTGATAAGTTACTGGTTGTGGTGCATGATGAACTATCGGCTTTTCGGACTGATGCTGCCATCTTTATTTTTTCAAGTTGTATCAATACATAAGCTGCCGGGTTATCACAGTTTCACATGACGTTGTTGCCACATTACACAGAGTGGAAACGAAGAACTACGTTCCACCGTAATGTTGGAACCTGCCTACCAGACTACTCGGTGTCATAACCTATTGAGTTTCTTTTAGTGGGAAGTTCTGATGAAAATATTTTTACGCTAAGATTACAGAAGTAACAGAAATAGTTCATTATCCAGACACACAAATGCACAACATATATTTATTAACAATATTTTATATATCGTAAGTATTCCTACATGTTTCAGTGCATCTGCATCATCTTCAGGGATTCTCATCCTTATACTTTACTGGAGTTATAAAATCATTAATGTCACAAACTCAGTGAAATCACTAGAAGGTATTGACGTGATCGCTATAGTTGATGATAAAATACAATCTACAAAACGCTGTGAGCTGTGTCAGCTGTTACACGTAATTACAGTAGGTGGAATTTGTCAGCTTCTGGGCTGTATATACCGTCAGGACTGTCTTGTAAGTGTTTCCTGTAAGCGGGTACGATCAAAGAAGTTGTAGGAAATTGAGTAATGAGGGGAATAATGTTTTTTACATTTCGCCAAATTTTGTAAGGGTAATGAAGTTAAGGAGAATAAGACGAATGAGGCGTGTAGAACTCATATAAAAGTCGAAAAATAAATGTTTCAAGTTTATGTTTGGATAATTGAACTAAAGAGATTACGTGGTTTTTTGCATGGTTCTTTGGCGGAAAACAGGATAGTGAGCTTTCCGGTAAAGTTCGCACTATAACGTACCATGCAGGCACAGAGGGGGAGTAGAGATATAGCTCTACTCTTTCTTTAACCTCCGCTCTAGATGGGGTGGGTGGGTAACGCCACGACTCTGTCTCTTTACCTTCCCGGGAATGACCCGGTACCCTTTGTATAGGAGGCTGGGTGGGTTTCAGGTCCGGTGTGAACGGGTGCGGGAAATTTCACCCCATCGGGATTCGATCCACGGAATATTCGACCAGTAACGAGTTACTATATCGACTGCGTCATTCCGGCAGACACTGAACTTCCTCTTTGGTGAATTATGGTATGATTCTTGTCGAGCTGAGGAATTTTCAGCGCATCAAGCAAAACTCCGTACTTATTACTATGCGTTTTAAAATTATTTTGTAGAAACTGAGGCAGTTGGGCCAGCTAGTCATATATTACCACTCCAGTGCTATTTTCTTTGTCGCTGTGCAGGTATTGACTCCATAATCCTCCACGCCTACACTGACACCATTTTTCTGTCAATCCCGTGTACCTTCCATGCATTATACTACGTGCCATTCTGTCCACAGCAAGTCGAAATTTCGTTGAATGAACGCTATACTATTATAGTACCACAGGTGCAAGTGAATGGCATACCAGGCCCAGTAACACAATAGACAAGGCTCTTTTTCCTCTAACACTTTATGAATGAACTCCCTCACCTCTCTCCCTTCAACTTCCGGTGCTCCACCTTTCATCCACTTTCAGCTACCACCAAAGAAATACCTTTAATTCTGTTATTCAGTGAGGATAAGCCCTCATGAGAAATTCTGTCCATGGATAGTCTTTCTTTTCTTAAGAAGGGAAAGTAAATGTGAAATGAAATAACTGACAGAAAGTTTATTTTACTTTTAGTGTTGTGTTTAGACTTGACATTGATCCTGTAGGATCACACCTAATAGTTGCTTCCATTATTTCAGTAGGTTGTTTGAAGTGGAGGCGGCTGTTCCTTTTAGCAGACGGTGTGAAGGTTGAGAAGTATACCAGATTGTGCCCTTCGAGAGTAAGAAAGGGGTTCGTGTTGCTGAAGGAAACAATTTAAACCTTTTAAAATCAGACTTTGTACGTAGCCCACCAAAGTTGAACAGGACATCGGGGATAATATTCTGTCGCATGGAATTTTGCAGCTTCAAATTTTGGGCTGGATACGAGATGTACTTTTCTTTTTTACGGTTTTCCGAAGTATCTTTTAAGCAAATGCCAGAATCCTGACTCAATTTAGAAGAAGGAGTAGGTTCACATACTTCTAATTCATTATCAACACCGCGCACTGTGAGCTGTTGGTAGCTTAATGACATAAAACAAAACTTTGATCCCTAGATTTCAGCGTCCATTTGTTTCCAAGAACAAGTGTAAATTAAAATACCGCTCACAAATATATATATATATATTTATATTTATTTATTTTCCTTATAGGAGCGACCTGATCTCGGACATTCAACAGGACACAGTTCGAGGATGTTTAAAGCAGAGTTCAGAGGGTAGTATTTGGTCCTAAGACAGAGACAGTAATGGGAGAATGGAGAAACTGGACAATGATAATTATTTTTGTTTATCAGAAATTATCAGGGCCAACAGATCATGGGAGATGAACGGGAGGAGATATTTATCACACATGAATGCCTGCTTGATTTTGAGTACGGCAGCGTGAAGTGAAGAGACTTCGTTGGGATCTTAAGACATGTGTGAGTGTGTCTTAAACAAGCAGGGTGCGGTGGTGTGGACGCGGTTCATCTAATTCAGAACTGGGATCAATGGCGAACTCTTGTGAAAATGATATTGAAATTTAGTCTGCCATAAACCACAGGAAATGTAACTACCTAAGCGTATGTCTTTTTCTCGAGTTATTTTATATCTGGACTTAAAATGGTTCGTTAGTGTTATTGAAACAGAGGTTAAAAATAGTAAAAACAACACAGTTCAGTTTTATTTCTTGTAATCCTTTAATCTTTTTCCGCTTTAATACAAACCCATTAACAAAGACATGACAAAAATAATAAATTAAAACCACAATTTGTTGTTATTTCTGTTTTGAAAAGACCAGTTACAGCTCACATTTTCTGTTCGTGTGGAATTAAACTTGTAAGCATCAAGAACAGATTAATTTATCGAAGTCTGAAATTAACTGAATTGATGTAATATACAACTAGATTCCCTAATACAGTACACAGAATTACCAACGGATTGTTTTAAGATTGTTAGTCTCATTTAAAATTAGGAATAACAAAATTCAAATCCGTGACAGTCGAATCAGAGCAAGATACTTTGGATGGTTATGAGCTGCACGGAGAAATTCATTTATGTTTTCTGTAAATCAGGTTTTTTATGTATCAACACAGCTGAATATCGGAATTGTCCGAAGAATTTTCTTTTTTCTTCAAGTATGGAAACGTCTCTCCAAGTGTTTAGGCGCTCTGATTATAGGCTGTAGTTGAGAATTCATGTCCTCCATCTAAAAATTTTGTTAGTTTGGAAAGAAATCCCCCAAAAATGGCGTTGCTTCTCTGTACACGCAATGCGTTTCGTGTTCTCAGGTTCCGACAGCGATGCCGATGAAGATTCCACAAGCTGTTTGCCTCCATTATCACAGTAGTGCAAGAAGGAATTTCCTGAGATGGACGTACCAAGCTTCTCCGAAACTTTATTGTTGGTATACAAATTCATACTGCGTAAAATCCCGGAAGACTCGACTCTTTACACTGCTTTTCCCTTGTAAACACCATCCTGTCAGTTTTGTTTAGGAAATATTAGTTTCAGCCCACATTCCGGAAAACAAACTAGCGCATATTACACAGTGTGGATACCATGCAGAATTATTTAATGTTAAAGCGGATGGTAAATATAGTTACCACTGTACCTTAAAGTAGTAACATTAGGCTACATTTAACCCTTAGTAAATAGTCTATAACAGTTAATTTTTAACTTCTTGCAATCTGATATGGATTAATTAAGAACGAGGGAAGCTGGTAATTATGTCGCTAAGTAAATGCTGCGGGGAAAGGCTGCTGGTGTTGCCATCTGGTGCTATAAACCGCAAAACTCGCATTAAAGGGACCCCAGTGAAATAAAAATGCATGAATTAACGTTAGACCATATAAGGACCTTACGTGCGTAAACCGACGTCAAGTACATATGTAGGTAACTGTAGAATAAATAAATTAAATGTGTTAAACAAGAAACAAAAATATAAATGATTAGTGTTTAACAAATGTTTGGAGCTTCTAAAGTACCACGTGGTGCTAAATAACTCAACCTCTGTAGAGGACAGATTAAAGTTGAGGACCAGTCGCTACCGTCCAGTTTATAATCTTTTGTTTTCCATCTGCAGTGTAAAATGTAAGGGCTAAAATGTATCAAACCGTACACTAATCTTACTTGTCGTATATGATGTAAAACTTGGACTTGCACATTAAGTGGAGAACTTACTCTGAGGGCGGTCAAAGGGTTACTTACTTAATTACTTACTTACTTACTTACTCACTTACTCACTCCATCGAGCAGAGTCCCTCTTGGGAAGCTAATGCGCACTCAGCTAGTCAAGAAATTCCAGGCATTTTATGGAACCCAAAGGTTCATGACCGCGTTTACAAGTGCTCGCCACCTGTCCCTATCGGTCAGAAGAGTATGCTGCGAGGAATATTTGGACCTTATAAAGGTGGCTGTAAAAGGAGGATGCGAAGAATTACATAACGAGACATTTCATAAATTGTGATAATTACAGATATTATTAGGATGATCATATGGAAAAGTATAAGATATTTGATGCATATAGAATGCATGGACAAGAATATGGATACTAAGTTTTGGTGGGAAAACCTATGGGAATGAATAAGTTGTAATGCAATATTAAAACGAGTCTTAGGCAATATATCTGGGTATTAACTGGAATAATTTGACTCACAATAAAAATTACTGGCACACTGTGGTGCACACGATAATGTACATTTGCAGTGCGCACAAGCCGGATAAATTCTGGACTGGCAGAATAACTGTCACCTTCTCAAAGAGGCCTCTCTCTTATATTTTAATGTTAGTTTGTCACATATGGTAGTTCATCAAATAAGGCAACAATTCGACTCGGCCAGGAGACTCGATATTCTGCACGGAACTCTTCGTGGCTTTGCTCAGTCTGTCCATTCAAGTTCCAAAATAATACCTCAGATTACGCTATCAGCGCCTCCTTCCATATCCTGTCCATTCCAGTCTCGATGTTAGGCATCTCTTTGTGCTTCCTAAACAGAATCAAAATATTTATATTCTATCAGAACAACTTTATTATCAAGCCATTCTCTATGGCTACATATTTCGACTTTTAAGTAAAGCTATTTTCAGGTTAACAAATATAACAGCCTAAGAATATAAAAATGACCTTACCATATTTCAGTTAACATTTCACTGAGATATCACACCTTAGAAGATTTTTGCTTTCGTAGCTTAATATTATGGTTGTTGTGTTTTATAATAGTTTATTAATATTAAGTAAAGTTTTATCTTTATAAAATATTTAAAGCTTTTGGAAGTCAGTGTATTTTTGCTTGTATTTGCCCTGCTCTTTAATTATGTTTATTACGAAGTTTTGCTTCTGATCTCTTTTCTTTTCTGTCTTTGTTATGCATGACGCAGAACTCTTAAATGTACAGACGAGGAGCCGTAACAGGAAAATTTTCTGGAAAATTCTTAGTCAACACAAAAATTTTACATACAAAATTTGGTATCAAATGACACGGACATACGTCACATATAAGATACCTAAAAGAAAATAATGCCAGGCATGACACCAATAAAGATCATATAAAATTAATATTTAACAAGTAATATCCTCCGAATATTGAACAACAGGTTTAAGGGAATCAAACACCGAAATAAAGTATGATCTTGGTCACGCATAACATAGACACAAAGTAAAAGAAAAATCTGGCACAAAACGTTATTGAGAAGAAGACAGTAGTAAACATAATTAAATAGTACGAGATGATACCATGAACAATATGTAGATCTGTAAAAATTTAAGAAGTTTTTTTAAAAAGATGCAACTTCACGTAACTTAAAAAATAATAGAATACGACAAAACTTGGGTAACGTAAACACAAAACGTTTTAGATCGCAGTGTCAGTCCGATTGACATAGGATAAATTCATTTACATACTTTATTTCATTTTAACAGTGGTCAGCCTGTGGATGACTTTTCTTTATACCCGAAATATGTAACTAAACTATCAGACTTATTGTAAACATGAAGGTTGTTTGCTAATGCAGTCGTATTGACGGAATAAATCTTTCTTTGATTCCTGTCTAATTCATTACGCACTAATCATCCTACGCTATGTACCTGAGCTACTGACGGTGTCGTTCAGGAAACATTCAATACGTAACTAGGTGATAACATTATTATATCCTGTACATGAACCCTAGCTATGTGTGCTCGTGCCATCCAAACAAAATGCAGTCACGTGACCTCAAGCATTAAGTTGCAGTTAGTGAAGGTCGTAATAAGGTGATAATGGCGAGATTACTACCAGCAGATGTCCAGAATCTGAGTTATTATAGAAGGTAACAAGGTATTAATTCTAGGTTGTGGGCAGAACAAGAGTCGTGTTATCTTCACTTTAAGGCATGAAGATGCCGGATTACACGCCATTATTAGACGTAAATTGTAGTTGCCACGAACTTTCACGCAGGACCTGGATAATGATTAACCTAAAATGACCGAATTTCTGAGAACAGATAATTAAAAACCCATATAATATATGCACAAGATCCTTCAGAAGGGCTCGTGTTTGTTATGAATAACTTGAATTCCAATAACAGTTTTTGTTTCATAACAACTTAACAATAGCATTAGATTATTATTATTATTATATAAAAGTCGATCCAAATGACCGCTCCGTCTAAGATGTTTATTATCTTCTACCCTGGAATATTAGAATCGTGAGTTCGAAACCCACTTCGGTCATAGATGTAGGTCTGCAGCCTCTCTGTCCTTTCCTTCTCTTGCGTAGACAAAGTCATTATGACTCCTCGATCCACCGTCCAAGAAATCCTGCAGTATGTATATAACTTTTAGAAACCCGAACAATGGGAGGTCTTTGGCTGCACTAACCTGCAGCGCCATTACAAGACATGCTGTAATAAGAGCAAGAGACGAAATTCATAATATGTAGAGTCAAATGTTGTCTGCGTGAAGAAAGAGCGGGGTCCCACAACGCGCTTCCCTGTGTCTCCTACTTACACCTTTGATTATTTTGTTATACATGACTTCCAAACCCTCGTTATATGCTCTTTGAAGCCTGGTGGTTACCTAAGTCCTACTTTAATTGCAGTTCTTACCACACAGAAAAACAACTGATTTTCTGTTACGAAGACACACCGCATAATGCTACTAAAGGAAATAATATTTATTTACGAAAAACAGTATCAAAAGATTCATGTTTTATGGTAGCTTTGTATTACTGTGATGCAGGAACTTAACTTTTAAATAACGTTAGATTAACTTGACGCTGCAAGCGTTTCACATAGTCCTGTATTTTTTTTGATTGTGGAACGTTGTAACCGAACCGGAAACTAGAACGAGGTTTTATTCGTGCTATAAATGGCTGAGGATATATCAGTGGAGAAATACTCCCACGTCAGGTCTTAAATAAAAGGAAGGTGTATAAATGTAGCAATTGCTTCTTGGAAAGGACAAAATTACAAACGAAATGAATAACGACACGCCAACCACGTTATTATTCTGAGAAGGTGCAGCAACAATTTAAAATCGCATTAAAATATATTTTGTTAAATAAAACTCTGTAGAAGAGTAGAATTCTTTAATTTATTGTTAGTCATGAAAACAGGAAAATAAAATGTTTCCACTGCGTTCATAATTTCTCAGCCACTTAAACTATTTAGTGGACACCATCTATTAACTTTATTGTCAGTATACTTTTAGGGTATATGGATTTTTTTAAAGTGAAGGTTGTTCAAGGTGCAGTCCTACATTTCGGGTCGGTTTGCCGATACAGAATTAGGGCAAATGTAATATTGCTCAAGTATTGCGTAAACACAGACGAATATATTTTGCTCTTACAGAATTTCCCTAATCGATTATTAAATCACATCACATAAAATGTTCAAAAACATGACACGATATTTCTGCTAATGCTGTGAATTACTTGGGGGGGGATATCAAATTAATCCCTAACGTATGAACCGTATAAGGCCAAACTGAAGTTTTTAATTTTTTTTTTGTGTTGAACTTTAATTCGGCAAATAAGGGAAATCGTTGAGTATGTTTTGTTCAAATTGCAAACACTTCACTTCCGAAGTCTGAAATTGACCTAAACATGTAAAAATATTCACTTGCTACTTCACACACAACACCGTCTGTATTTTAGAAACCAACCATTTAAGGGTTTTTTAGGAACAGAAAATTCTGTATATTGTGAAATTCTTACTACACACTTAAACAAAATCTTTATGTAATTTGAAGACTTTTTAATGTTAAATGCGACGCTACTTACGAATGTGGTTTGAAAAGTCAGTTTAATTTCATTCTTAAATTTCTGTATTCTGTTGCCAAAATACCTCAGAAATGATTCTTCCTCATTGATTGCGTTAACGGTACAAGTATGCGCCGTATAATGATGTTTCGGTCAACGACGGACCGCATATAGGACGGTGGTCCCATAAGATTATACGTGTAATATTATAATATAATATAATGTAATGTAATATTATATTATATTATATTATATTGTATTATATTATAATACCATTGTGTTACAATTGCCTACAGTATTCAGTACAGCAACATGCTGTACAGGTTTGTAGTCTTGGAGCAATAGGCTATAACAAATAGCCCAGGTATGTAGTAGGCTATACTAGTTAGATTTGTGTAAGTACACGTCCGCACAACGACGCAATCGCCTAACGACGCATTTCTCAGAACGTATCCCCGTCGTTAAGCGACGCATATCAGTACTTTGGTTTATCATTTTCTTTAAAATTCCGCTTATAGCACACTAGTCACATCTAATTTGATATTAAGAAATTTATAGTGTTCCTAAATTGTGGCCATACCCAAGATTTGATCCTGTATTTAGTACCTAAAAACACAGTGATTGAAATTTCATTGTTGTAATTTTAACTTTACTCTCTGGCGTTCCTTATTCTGACGTCATTTAGTCTCAAGGTGGCAGCCGGAATCGGCGAGTTTCTCGAAACGTCGGTCAAAACCTACCAGACGACAAGTCTTCATGCTTAGAAAATATAATCCATATATTCACCGCCGTGAATATGTCACTTGTTTTATGTGGTTGTGAAAATAGTCGAGCAACCGTCAGCTTCTGCAGCTGGACTCTGATACATGGAATTTAAGCGGCCCTGAAGTTCGGTTGTGAAAATCCTTGATACAAAACCAGTTTAAACGTTCTGACGCATCGTCAAAGAACCCCAACACATCCTCACAGAAAAATTTCTGCAGACGGGCGTAAATTTTATGCCTGATACATCACCGTTTAAGAGACATATAAAGCCATTAACATTCTTCGGTTATCGGTACAAGAATCTCTGCTTTTTAAACAGCATTCACTGTAAGGAAACATCTGGATATAAATCCATTACACGAGGTAGTGTTGACCGTCTTCATCAGCACAGAATAGAGATGAGTCAGGTAGAATTCCAGAGGGATGTCTTTTGTGTCCTCGTAAAATAAAAGTGTAATTCCATCAGATGCTTTATGTTCTCTTAGAATGTACGCTTCTTCGCTGTTATTTTAGGACGAAACAGTGCTGGCAAATATCAGGAGACAACTGCCTTGTGTTGCTGTACGTATTTATGTGAGATTTTATATTTTGATTATTTTGAACATTCATATTGACGTATTATGGTAGGGCGGTACCAGCATTTCGGAGCACCATTCTGGCTTCGTCTTCTGTTAACCATCTAGTTGCACATTGTAAAAACTTATAAGGAACAATAATGGGACACTGGTTGCTAACCATGTTCAGTCTAAATAACACTAAATGTAACGTAATAAACCTAAAAATTTAAACAGTACTTCTTCTCACTGTGTTTTTTAGTAAAACTGTGAGTATTAATGCCTCAATAAAACTGCCATTTTAGTATGTATGTCGTTTTGTATGGGTGTGGATCTTGGTTACTCGTGCTAGGAAAAGAACATAGGCGGAAGTGGTTTGAGATCAGTAAGTGCAGGAAATGTTCGAAGGCAGGGCAGACGAACTAATTGGAGGAGGGGAAAGATTTTATAGGGGAGAGCATAACATATTTTACCTCAATAAAATGATGATCAAAGCAAGGACGTTGGAAAGAGTGGTGCATGTAGCACTCAATGATGATTTTTTTTAAAAGAAGAATACACTTTTTTTCTCTCTCTGTCTTTTGGGGTGGCTCAAAGGTTTAAGATCAGCACTAGATAAACCAAGACTCCTATAAATGAGAAGGCGTTTCGAAATCAAATAGCAGGTCACAGGTATTAATACGTGATTAGTCAATTCATTAACATGTTAAAGTACGTTGGTAGCTATGTTCACCACATTCTTTAACGTTACAAACTGAGCTTCACCCACACGTTGCATTTGTGTGTATGGTATGACTCTCACAAAAACAGCCTGTTACTTAACCGACGTGTTTTAACATGTTGCTTTTTGCAATAGAGTCGAACCGTGTTCTGTGTGAGACAGGGTTTTAATTAATTTATTTTTTGGATAAAATCCAGATTTCGAACATTCAAGTTAGGCCTATACCAGTTTTCACTATATGAAACAGTTGATGTAACTCGGAAGTTTTGAAATTCTGACTGTGACGATGCTTCAGGTCTGTGCAGCCAGACAGCTTGGCACCTCGGTTTGGCGACAGGCTGTCTGCCTGTTTCTCATGTTGATGGAAGACGGTACAGTTAGGTACACAGGGGACCTCGTGAGAGGAACCCTCTTTGTAGAGAAAGTTGGCCCTTTTATGGCAGCATTTCGAGCGCGGTACACACGAACTTCAGGCTTACGTTTTCACGCCACACATCTCGGTGTCCTTCAGAACTTCCTACTCTGCAGTGAAAATATTTTTGCAAACTACCTCACTCGGAGAGAGCCCTTTTACAGAAGCTAATAAGTATATTCTATAGCAATTCACCGCATTTTATAGAACACCTGCAGTCATTAGCAATCACAAGAGTCCACAGCTGCATTCCATCTTGAAGTAAACGAATCTAGAAGAGAACTGCGCTCTTCTGCGTTATTATGCAGCAAGTCGTAGTAATTTCTTAACGACGTTTCGGTACAACCTATCGGTACCATCTACCACAACTCGCTTTGTAATAACCCAGCAGAGCCATTTCTCATCTGCTTCACAGCGGAAGCCTGAAATAACGCATACAGGAACCCAGTTTGCGACGTCCCGCACCATCTATTTTAAGATTTATATTAGTATTATCTTCCCATTTTGGTCCGTGACTGTCAAGTGGTCAGCCCCGTGCAGATTTTCCGGACAGACCTTACATTTTCCATTATGATTATGCGTGTTACACGTTCCACCCGTCTTATCTCCTCTGAATAAATCGTCCTAATAATTAGTAGGTAACACAAATTACGAGATCATATTGCACAAGCGCCCTGATTTCGTACAGTTTCAAAACAATACGCTCTTCCTGTACGTCGAGAGTCTTGCAGCACCAGGCCTTCTCAACGGCACGCTCCCAATATTAGAAATATTTGGCGGAACCTGTGGGTCGGGATAGCTCAGTCAGTATAGCGACTCGCTACGGGCTGGGCGGTCTGGGAATCGAATCCAATTAGAACGAGATTTTCCGCACCCGTCCATACCGGCCCTGGGTCCCACCCAGCCTTCTATACAATGGGTACCGTGTGTTTCCAGGTGTTAAAGAGGCCGGGGCGTGGCGTTGACCACCAACCTCCATCTAGCGTCGAGGTTGAAGAAAGGGTAGAGCTGTACTTCTAGTCACTCTCTGAGCCCTCGGCCCTCGTGGCACGTTCTAGGGTGAACGCACCTTTTTCTTTACTTGGCGGAACCTACTGTCAGTTTGTGGGTGTGAAGCGGCCTATAGGGACGGTTTTCTACCTCCGTCGAAATTCTGTCTGCCCCTACTATACAGAGAATGCGAGCATTGTGCGGGAACTGCATAAGGCATATTGTAATGAGCCTGCCGACCCACAACACACCATTCCTGCAGCTGTAGTGCAAGGACATAACAGTTCCTCATCCATCGCTCTATAACTAGGTTAGAATAGTGACTACAATACATGTTCGAACAGACCTGAATTCTAGTTCGATTCCCGGCGTTCAGAGAGGCTGTGGGGACCACACAGTCTCCTATCCAGTGGGGACCGAAGAACACTCAGTTCTATGCAGTACCGACGTCAAGAACTCGTGGAGGTCTACCTCCACTCCTTGGCTCTATACTTCCACTCCACAAACGTCTTCTTTATGTGGTGCTTAATTTAGTACTTGGAACATTTTTTTTTCCTTTTTTACTCTTACGTTTCTCTTACGATGTTTTTGAAAGAAAACTACTTGGCGAGGACTTCGAACCCCTTAAATCTTTCATCGTATTCAATACAGATTTATACTCGTACATACGCATACATACAAACATACATATATATGTATATAATTTTGATCACAATGTCCCAATTGAGCTTTCTTCAGGATTACTGGTTTTGGGACTTCACTCCGTGTCGTTTGGTATAATTTTTTTTTCTGAAGTACATACTGCCCCTTTGATATATTGTGAAGTTACGTTCCTCCGAAAATTCGGAAAATTGTTACCAGACTGCATGGCGTCATATCCCAGAGGACTCTAATCTCCATAGCCACCACAGTGAAAACCTCAAGCACCCCCTCCCCCCCCCCGCATACTTTTTCAAGTAAACAATTTCGAACACGTCATAAGATCAAACTTTGAACTGCCTACTTTAGTGAATAAAAGGAAAACTGCATTTCTGTGCCAGCTTCGAGCCTTCTGGGATCTGAAGCGGTGTCGACTGTTAAAGGAGTTACCGTTTATTTATCTACCAGTCGACGCAATATAACGTTCCAGAAGACTTGAATCTACATTTCTGTGTTCTACCTGCTACGGAAAGATATTTCTGCTATATTCGGTCTTGCGGATCTATCGTCCTTGCCGCGTCTTCACCTGCCAGTATTGATGGTCATAATGCAGTGATGGTAAGGGTCAGTATCATATCTTTTTTGGTAGTTACCTGGACGTTACGTACCAGTCATTAGTGCAGTAAAGTGTTTTATATTCTCACTTCTTTTTCATGTATTCAATAAGAAACTTTCTCCCCTTCGACTAACCGAATGGCGGAGGGGCTTGTGGGGACCCACGGGGGTTTTCACCATTCTTCTTCGAGATGTTTGGTGCGGTGAAGCATAAATTGCTACCAACCTCTAGCAGATACACTCTGTTGAACATATTTGTGGAATTGGCTTGTGTACTGCTGACATGTATTTCGAGTATTGGCTAACAAATTATATGGAGCAGGCTTCGTGTTGGGAAGCTCGTAGTTGCTCTGATGCCAAAGAAGTCCCTCTTTTAGGGAAGCCCATGATTCGACACAGTGTTTACAAGAATTGATCTACTCTTTTTTTTTTATAAATTAGAAATTTACTGTTCTCCCGTATGTGTGTTTGGCTGGAAGATGTCTTTGACAGGTAGCAGGTTGCTTTATAATATCGGCACTCGCCTACCAGTCTGCACGACATCGCATCCCAGAAAATGTTCATATTTTCCTGCAGTTTGATACTCAAATCACACAATATGAACCCTGACCTCTGAAACTACGGGAACAACACAGATGGACGGTATGTGACAACAGAGTGCTGATGGGAATATTTTAACTTCAGAGGGACGAAATAACAAGAGACTATAGAAAATTACGTAATTTATAACTTCATAAGTTTTACTTTTTACCGAAGATTCTTTATGAGCGTCAAATGAGAGAGGGAGGAGTAAAAGGAGCATGCAGCATGTGATAAACAAAATAGAAAGACCCTACAAAATTTTAATATGAACTCTTTAAAAAAAAAGAGGTTATTTTGGACACGTAGGATTTGATAGGAATGTAATATTGATATGGATTTTACTAAAAGATGAGTATGAGACTGTGGACTGAATCTGTATGGCTAAGGACAGGGATCAATGAACAGATCTTGTGAATATGGCAATGAACCTTCTGATTTAGTAAAATACGGGGAATTTGTTGACTAACTCAGCGACTATCAGATCTTGAAAGTTATGTTTCTAGGCGCGTTCGCATGAGAAAGCGCCTCCCTAGAGGCTGAGTGATGTGTTGTACGTCCTCTTTTACGTACCGGCACCACACCTGTTGGGTGGGTTTTATTGAGATTTTAAATTTGGGGGTTTTACAGACAGACGTAGATAACTGCTGAAGATCGAGTAACGTTTATAGTTGACTCGTACTGTTTCTGTTTGAGGTACGGGCTCAAGCTGAAGAAATATTTAAATACAGTAGGCCTCCATTTATCCGGATTAGTTTGGACGGCGAGCCATCCGGATATGCAGAATATCCGGATAATTGGATTTTTAAAAAATAGTTTACATTAGCAATTTGAAGTCCGGCTGTTAATATTTACAGTATATACATGTGTCTAGACCTTTCGACCACGCCTTACTTGAAGCGTACTGTACTTGATCCGATAACCGGTAATGTCAAGGCAAGTTAGTTTTGTAGAATTCTTGACAAATTTACCCGAAGGACCAAGCCGATCCGGATATTCAGCGTCCGGATATGTGGATTCATAATATATTTAACATCGAACGAATCGAATGCCAACGTCAAGTATCAGCCAATAAGAGACATCGACTGTAAACCTCCCTGCTTACAGATTCTCGAGGATGATCCATCCTGAAAGAGAAATCTTGTAGTCCTAGTGTGTGTTAAGGTACTCAGTGTTTTTATGAAAAGTATTTACGAATTTAACATGCAGTGTAAGGAAAATAACAGAGCGAACACGACAGAAATCTGACACTCTGCGGACACTCCTTAACTACGAGTAATTTTCTATATTTTTATTTTTGTTATTGTTATTAGCATTATTATATCCTTAGTCATTTGTTACATGAACATTACTAAACATTACTTTAATTGAATTTCGCCATGTGGTTCTATTATGGAACCTCATAATATTGAAAAGTTTCAAGGACTGTGGAACATATCCTTAATTTAACTCAAAATTAGGTTACTTATTATTTTAAACAAATTATGACCCCCAATTGAAAGCTCAGAGGCTAAAATTAATCCTTACATTCTATTAGTAGTGTCACATTTCGCGCCTTCAGAAGGTGTATAAACGTCAGAGCATCTTTTGGATATATATATATATATATATATATATATATATA